>JGI11705J14877_10000522_pt1 | contig 24028 bp, 23 predicted proteins | sample Etolaghawater15m_FD_14877 | JGI IMG/M metagenome (IMG submission 14877)
CAGTCCGACTATAATAGAGAATTATTTCAGTTTATCCATATATATTGAAAGGATAATATACCGCATTGCACAATTTCCTAATTTTCACAAACGCATGGAATGGTTTTGCAAATGAAATGCGGGACTTAGCCCACCGCGCCAGACATGTGTGCAACTGCGATAGAGATGCGACGCGTGAGGTCGTAGAGCTGTTCGAGAGGCTCAAACAGTTCACGATGCTCTTTTTCATAGCCCCGTTCATCACCCGTGCGGTAGGTGGATTCCTCGCCGAACGCCTTTGCATCCGCAGGCACCCCGGACACCGGAAAAGCCTGACGCAACACGCCCAGGGCATGTTCAACATCTAGGTTCAGCAATTCATTCACCAAGTCATCGGACGAGGTGTCGTAGCGGTCGGAAAACTTCGGCAAACGCGCCACGATGAGAAACATTTCGTGGATCAACGCAATGCGCACGGCATGCAACAACAGCAAGTCGGGATAACATTCATCCACCAATTCGGGCAGCATTTGATCCGCGCCCACAGCATTCAGGCCTTGGTCCAAATACAAGGTGTCGTTCAAGAAAATCCGATACACCCGGTTGACCTTTTCGTGACGGCTGGAGTGACGCAGCATATTGGCCAGCGTCTGCATCTGTTCGGCGCGCTTTGCATTGGGTTCAATCGCCGCGCGCCGCAACCAGATGGCGGGATCGAACAAAGACACATAGCCATGCAAAGCGTCCAAGTTGGAAAGGTGGCGGGCAAACGCCACCATGGCGGTGAAGCGCCGACATCTGTCTGAAAGCTGAAAAATTTCGACAAATCGATCTAAGTCTTTGGCCATCGCCTTGCCGTGGCCGCTGATGGTGTTGGAGAAATAGCCCAACTGCTGCAAAATCGCGTTGTGCGGAATGGCGCGGACCTGGCTGGGGTGTTCCAAGTCCACCTGGGCACCGCCTTCGTGCTGGCGCTTCACCTTGCGCGACCCGGTCGGATACAACAGGTTGGTGCCAAACAAGTTCAAGGTCGCCGCATAATTGGCATTTTCCATCAGCCGTTCATTAAATCCCTTCACCGTCATGAAGTAATCCAACGAATAATCGGTATCTTCGTAAAACACGTCCAACGAGCCCGTGTTCTTGGGCTCGGACAAGGCATGTTCGATCAACCGACACACGGTGGCGAACGCCAGATCGGGGTGGGAGAAATAAACATACCCATCGCCGCCCTGAAAGCTGACCTCTTGCTTGACGTGAATGCCTGCACTTTTAAAGCACGCCCGCGCGTGGGGCGGATAGGTGTAGTCCAACCGATCGGCAAAGCTCAACGGATGCGCGCCCCGGCCAATAGATTCCCCATGGGTGTCAAAAATCAGCAAATCAACGCCTTCAACGCCGCTTTTTTGCATGCGCTTGGCCAATTTAATGCGAATGCGCTCGATGGCCAAAGACGCCGGAACTTGCCCGATATAACGTCCCGCATCGGAAAAGCCTGTCTGCATGCAAATCCGCCCACGGGTTTTGACATAATCCACGTAGGTCGGGTTTTTGAGCAGTTCCGCAATGATTTCATGACCTTGATCCAGCGCCACGCCGGTTTCAAACAAGGGTGAAATATCGATCTTGTCGGCAACCCCAAACAGCTTGGCGAAGTACAATGCCGTCAGAACCGTAAAGGGCGTGTTGCATTCGGCGATCAAAAAACGTATCGGTTCGGCGCTATCGACGTACTTCAAAAACTTCGCCACCAACATAAACACCCGCTTGGCGGTGGCGCGTTCATTCATCATGGTGCCAAAGTTGATTTTTACCGGCTGCACCTTGTCCAGCAAGGCTGAGATCTCCACCAAATAACGCCGCCGGTTGGCAGGATCTTCCGGCGACGTGGTGATGTCGATATCATGACGCACGGCATTGGTCAGCTGGGTCGCGTTGATGCGCATGTGGGTGTGCGCAAAGGCCAAGCCAAAATTTGCCATTTCTGCGCGCAGCACCGCCAACTCCACCGTCTTGGCAGCGCCCCCGTTGATGGCGTTTGTCAGCATATCCGTAACTTGGGCGATGTTCACCAAGCGGTGCTCAAGGCTGGCCCACAATGTGCGGCTGAACGCGCCCACTTCATCAGCGTTATCGGGGTTGAGTTTGAGGCGCTCCATATCGGCGAGCACGTTGTCGAGGGCCGCTTGCAGCATGGCTTGGGCGGGAGCAACTTCAGCCCCACCGATGTCGGTCAGGCTGTGCAGATACCCTTCCAACGCCAAGCGTTCCACGTCCATGCGCATGGATAAAGAATCCGACCAACGAATGTCGGCGCGGCCATCCAAGTCGTAGCCCACCCAACTGGCGACGGTCAAAAGACGCGGGGTGAGGGTCTGCCACTGATCGGGGTACAAATCCCTGGCCACTTCAAACACCACCGCATAGATCCGCCGCAACGCCTTGTGAATGTTGCCAATCGCCATCAAGGCAAAACGCTGTTCGTCTTCCAAGCCGATTTGATCGGGGGTGCCGTGGGGCTTTTCGGCAATGGTTTTGACCAACGCGTCCAAGTCAGAAGACGACAACGCCACGCCGTCCTCGCTGCACCCCGCCGCCAAAGTGGCCTCGGCGCAGGTTAAGTCTTGGGACACCGTAAAGGTCGGGTGCGCGGTGATGACGATGCCAAACACTTCGCGCTCAACACGGGCCTTAAACGCGTCNAACGAAACGGTTTTGCCGTCCTGACACGCCAAATCCTGAAACAGGGTGCGCAACGTGGCTTCATTGCGTTCACGATCGATTTCACCGACATAGGCGCGCAGGCGTTCCGAACGATATTTAAACGCGTTGATGGTCAGCAACCGCACCAAGTCGGACAGATCTCTGATCGACACCTGACCGTCTTGGGCCAAACACGAAACGTGCAGCGCCATCCGCCGGGTCGGTGATTGCAGATGGTTTTCCCGCGCTTCACGCTGAAAGAGGACCAGCTTATCGGCCAATTCATCCCGCAAGTCGCACGCACCGGGCAAAATTTTCTTTTCTGAATCGCGAAAGGCGTCGGTGGTTATCGCTGACGTTGCCGCCGTCTTAGTGGGGTGCACCATTGTGTCCTCAATTCTTGCTTTTGCAGGCCGTATTTGTGGCTATGGGGGGAGGTCACAACAGGTCAATGGTATTGGGGCTTAGCTGACCTGGGCTTGGTATAATATAGCCGTATTCATTTGTAAATTTATGACGTGCGAGCTAACGCGAAAAATGCGCCACCAATTCCACATGCGGGCTATAGGTGAACTGGTCAATGGGTTGGACCGACAGCAATTCATAGCCGCCGTCCACCAAGGTGCGAGCATCACGGGCAAACGTCGCCGGATTGCACGACACCCCCACAACGCGGGCGACATCGGCGCTGGCCAACCGGGCAACCTGTTCAGCGGCCCCTGAGCGCGGTGGATCGAACACGACCGCGTCAAACTTCGCCAGTTCTTTGCCATCAAAGGGTTGGCGGTCAAGGTCGCGCACCAGGGCCTTCACCCGTCCGCCCAACCCGGCCCGTCCGGCGGCGCGTTCCAGGGCCTTGACCGGGGCCTCCGTCGCGTCCACCGCATCGACGATGACTTGCTGCGCCAAGGGAATGGAAAAACTGCCCAAGCCGCAATACAAGTCAGCCACACGGCCCGCCTTGGGTCCAATACCCGCCAAAACCGCATTGCGAATGGCGTGTTCCCCTTCGACGCTGGCCTGCAAAAACGCCCCCGGAGGCAATTCCACGGGAACCCCCGACAAATAAATCATCGGCGGGCTTTCTTGCGCAATGGGCTCAGGGTTCTGACCGTCTTCTTTCCAACTGACCCGCACCGCATCCGTGCTCTGGACAAACTTGGCCAAGGCTTCGCGCGCCGCCAAATCAGGCGATTGCGTGCCTTCGATCATCACATCCGCGCCGTTTTCACACGCCGTCACATGAACGCGGGTGCGCGCGCCGTCTTTCAAGAGGACGTTGAGCGCTTGGTTCAGCGGCTCAATCAAAGCGTTGAGGCTGTCGACCAACAACGGGCAACGGTTCACCGCGACGATGTCGTGGCTGGCATGGGCGTTATAACCGAACAGAACCAGCTTGCCGCGTTTTTGCGCCGTGAAGATCACCCGTCTGCGGGTCCCTTCGCCGGTCAAAATCGGTTCGGTCACAGGTGGGTTTTGAAAGCCCCGCTGGACCAAAGCCTGCACCACCCGATCCCGCTTGAAGGCTGCGTAGGCATTGAGTTCAAGATGTTGAAGCGCACACCCGCCACAGGTGTTGAAATGCGGACAGCCCGGCTCTTTGCGCAGCGGGCTGGCCTGTTGCACTTCTAGCAATTGGGCCACCAAGCCATCACCGCGTTTGGAAACGGTCTGCGCCAACACCACTTCTCCGGGCAGCGCGCCCGCGATGTAAAGGGTTTGAGGGCGTGACAAAATGCTGGCTTTTGCCAAGCCATCGCCCTGGGCACCGAGCTTGTCGATGTTCACCTGAACCGTCAGGGATGGGGCTTTGGCGTCAGGACGTTTGCGCCGTCCTTTTGCACCGCGTCCGCCACTCGACCTGGGTTTGGAAGGGCGGCTCACTTTGCCCCTACCCCTTGGGTTTGAGCCTGAACATCAGCAACGAATGCCTCAAAGGCCTTGTTGGCGGCTTGTTCAATGGCCAACACGTCGGCCTTCACGCCCTTGGATGAGGCGGGCACTTCGGATGAATATTCACCCAACACCAACAACGCGCCATCGCTTTCGCGGCGCAAGCTCAACTCAATTTCCACAACCCCTTTAGGCGTCTCGCCAATCAGCGTTTCCAAACGCATCAAGCGCCCCCGCACCGTATAATCGGGAGAGATCCGCATTTCCGGGGTCGCGACCCGGTCCGCAATGCCCGCGGAGCGCAAATAGGACACCAAGGCATTTTGCAGCAAGATGGGCGGCGCTTCGATCCAGAAGTGATAGTGATATTCACTGACCGCATTGGAACCCGCTTCGACGTACAACACCGGACGGTTGGCCAACGAGCCCGACGCGACGAAGCGATCCACTTCGATGGCCCCCTTCAACACCGGCGTCCCGGCAAGCGGAGCGGCGGCGCGCGGGCTTAAGCGATAAAACGCGTCTTCCGGCGCAGGCGGTGCAGACGCGCACGCGGCGACCAAACCGACCAGCAACAGGGCGGGGAGAGACGTGCGAATGAGGTGTTTCATATTTTTAAGACCTTACTGGTTGCCTTTGGCCTGCGGCGCTGTACCCGACAACAGCAGCCCAGGATTTTGGCGAATTTCACGTGAGAACTCGTTCATGTTGCGCGCGGCGCCTTCGATATTTTGATTGATCGAGTCAATATGACGCGCCAAGGAATCCGTGACGTGCTTTAAGTCTTCCATAGATTGGCGCACTTCGCTCCGATTTTCACCGATCATGGCGTTGCTGGAGCTCAGCAATTGATCGATCTGGATGCGGGTCGCCGACAAATCGCGCGACAAGTCGGCAAAATTGGCCGTAGAATGATCCACATTTTCAACGATGCGCGGCAACCGTTCGTTTAAGTCCACCACCAAATTCGACAGGTCGCTGGCCACCGCACCAAATTGCTTGACCATACGCTGTCCGTCTTCATCCAACAGACTGCCCACGGTTTCAATGGTCGCGGCGAAATTGGCGACCGCAACATTAATGGTCGCCAAAAGCGGGCGGATATCGTGCTCGGCCATGTTGGAAATGTCCCCTGCGACACCCGACATCACCTTAAACAGATCGGCCGCTTCCTGAGCCTCGACCAGCGCGCCCGGTTTGTGGGCAATGGGGCTATCGCCCGCGTCTAGATTGATGGAAATCGCCGACAAAAGTCCCGCCGCACCGATGCGTGCGATGCTGTTATCGGGGATCTGCCAACCTTGGGACACTTCGTAATCAACGCGAAAGGACATCGCCCCGCCGTCGGCGATGGGCGTTACCTTTTCCACTTGGCCGATGGGATAGCCTTCGTAAAACACCTGGGTGCCGAATTTCACGCCGGTGACATTTTTGTAGACGGAATAATAGGCATCCGTCGCCCCCGTTCGCCCGGTCAGCATGGCAATAGACACCACGACCCCCACCAGGGTGAGGATGACAAAGGCCCCAACTGCTACATAATTGATTCTCGCCGTATTCATCTTGGCATTCCCTCAGCTTCTTCTTTATCACCGGTCAAGCGGCGCAGATATTCATCGGCATCAATTTCCGCTTCTTCCGAGCGGCGATTGAGCAAGTTTTGGATGCGTTCACTGGGATGGTCGTGCAGTTCTTGCACCGTGCCGACGAACAAGATATTGCCCTTGTCCAACACGGTGATGCGATCGGCAATTTTGAACGCGCTTTCCAGTTCATGGGTAACCACGCAAATGGTCATGCCCATGGCGTCGCGCAGTCGCAAAATCAAATCATCCAATTGAGACGACACCACCGGATCAAGCCCCGCCGACGGCTCATCGAAAAACAAAATGCGCGGGTCCATGATCACCGCACGCGCCACCGCCGCACGCTTGATCATGCCGCCCGACAGCTCTGACGGCATCAGATCTTCAAAGCCCGCCAAATCCACCACCTCCAGCTTCATGCGGGCCATGATCTCCATGGTCATACGGTCAAGCTTGGTGTGTTCATAGAGCGGCAACATGATGTTTTCGCCCACCGTCATGGAACTGAACAGCGCCCCGCCTTGAAACGTCACGCCCAACTTTTTACGCAGCTCAAACAGCTTCTTTTGCGGCAAACGCCAAACGTCTTGGCCGAGGATTTTAATGGTCCCGGAGGTCGGTCTCTGGAGCGCCATCAGGTGGCGCAAAAACGTCGACTTGCCCGAACCGGACCCGCCCATGATGACCATGATTTCGCCTTCGACGATATCGACGTCAACGCCATTGAGGATTTGTCGGGTGCCGTAGTGCGTCACCAGATCGCGGACCTCGATCACTGTTGAGGGGCCAGGGTCTATTTGATTGGTCACGCTCCCCTCCCCTAAAACGTCGCCACGAGGGCGAACAGCATGTCCGTCACAACGATGGCGGAAATACATTGCACCACGGAGCGGGTGGTGGCTTTGCCAACCCCTTCGGCACCGCCCTTGACCAAAAATCCGTTGAGCACGCCAATCAGCGCAATCAAAATGCCGAAGATGGCGGCCTTGCCCAAGCCATGGGTGAGATCATCAACCGACAAAACATCAACGGTTTGGTCAAAAAAGGCCGCCAGCGACATGCCCAAGGCGGCATTGACGTACAACGCCGCCGCATACAACCCCAACGCCATCGACATAAACGTCAGCACCGGCACCATGACCAACGAAGCCAACAGCGACGGAACCACCAAAAACCGCACCGGGTTGATGCCCATGACTTCCAAGGCGTCGAGTTCTTGGTTGATTTTCATCGTTCCCAACCGCGCCGACAACGCCGAACCAGATCGACCCGCCACCAAAATCCCCGTAATCAACGGGGCAAATTCGCGCACCATGGAAAACGCCACGCCCACCACGACGTGACCTTCCGCACCAAAAATTTTCAAACTGTAGATGCCTTGAATGGCCAACATGGCACCGATGGCTGCGGCCATAATGCCGATAATGCCAATGGCGCGCACGCCGATTTCCATCATTTCACTGAACACCGCACCCAAGCGCACCGGCTGGTTCATGCGCGGCCCGATGATAAGCCAATACAGGCTTTCCGTGATCATCACCCCATGACGGCCCATTTCTTCGAGTGCGGACGTGGACATGCGTCCGACTTTATCGAAAAAACGATAGGCAACGCTCTGGTTTGAACCCTCGGCCATACGGTCCCTTGCTCCTAGCAGAAAAATCGACGCGAATGCATCCCCGAACGCACCATCCGTATTACGCCATGGCCGTGACGGCTTCGTCGACACGGGCGTAAATCACAAATACCTGATCAAGGCGCGCCAGCTTGAGAACCCGCATCGGCGTTTCGCTCACCTCAGCCAAAGCAAAACCCAAGCCCTTGGTTTTTGCGGTTTGGAAGGCTTCGACCAGCGACGCCACACCCGAACTGTCAATATAGCTCACGGCCGACAAATCAACGACCACCCCGTGAGCGCCCTTAATGCAGCCCAACAAGGCTTCGCGCACCTTTGGCGAGGTGCTCAAATCCACTTCACCGGATATGGCAACCACCTGGAGTGCCCCCTGCTGCGAAATGCTGATTTCCATTTTATGTTCCCCCAAGCCTTAGATGGCTTTGATTAATCTTAACAAGTTGCCCTGTCCATCCGGAGGCGGCAAGTGTTCAACCGTATCCATGACTTCCCGAATAAAATGAACCCCCAGCCCCCCTGGGCGCACGTCGTCCAAATCACGCGGTTTAATTTTTTTGACGTCAACGGCGGGGGCATAATCCCGAATTAATATCACAAATGACCCCTTTTCGCGGCGAAGATCAACCGCAATGTCGCCTTGGCTCTGATCGCCCCGTTCACTCCGATCGCCCCGATTCACACCCCCATAGGCATGGCGCACAACATTTTGGCAGGCTTCATCCACCGCCAATACCAAATCTTGGCATTGTTCATGGGAAAAACCGCACGCCGTTGACGTTTCGCTCACCGCGCGGCGCACCAGTTTCAGGCTTTCCGCGCGCGCCGGAACGGTCAGTGAACACAAAGAGCCTTCAAACACACTGTCCACGCCCCCTCCCCCCATCGCTGGGTCCTTCGTCATGGCTTTCAGGGCGGTATTGTCGCCTCGTTTAAGCCGCTCTTGCAAGGGTTTGGCGTCATCAATGACCAAAACCGTTATATCATCGCGCAACACCGCACCGTCCTTGGTCAGACAATCAGCAATCTCATTGATGCGGATTTGCGCGGAATGACCGGCCGCAACGCCGCTCTGCACCATCGCCTTAAAACCATCAGCCCCCAACTCGACGCCGGGTTCCACGTAGCCTTCCGTCGCGCCGTCGGTGAATATATAAAGTGAGCCCCCCGCCAAATAGATAACTTCTTCCGGCACCGGTCCGCCGCCCGTGAGTTCGGGGGGGATGCCCACCGGGGGGGCCGTGGCCTCCAAGGCTTGAAACTGATCGTCGGTGGAATGCCACAAGGGCGGCTCGTGCCCCGCATTGGCCAGCACCAAGCGCCCGGTGGCCGGATCGTAGATGCCCGCCACCATGGTCACGAACATGCCCCTGAGCGACGTTTCGCACACTTCGGCGTTGATGCGCTGAAGCAACCGCCCCGGGCGCAAGTCTTCTTTGCCCAAACAACGAAACAAACTGGCGGTTTTGGCCATCAACAACGCCGCATTCATGCCTTTGCCCGACACATCGGCCAAGGTGAAGGCAATGCGACCGTCATACAAAGTGAAATAGTCGAAAAAATCACCCGACACCACCCGCGCTGGGCGATTGACGCCGCAAACGGGATAGTCATCCGCACCGGGCGAAGGCAGCAGGCCGCGCTGAATTTCTGCGGCCAGCGCCAATTCCCGGCGCATAACTTCCTTTTCCGCCAACTCGCCCGCCATGCGCGCGTTGGAAATGGCCAACGCCGCCGACCCCGCCAAAGCTTGCAGCAGGGTTAAGTCTTCCTGGGTAAACAGGGCGTCGCCGCCGGACTTATTGACCATTTCCAGCGCGCCCAAGATCTCGTCCTTGACCGACAACGGCACACACAAGATAGAGCGGGTGGTAAAATCAAATTGTTTATCGAGGCTTTTGTTGAAATGGGGATCGTTTTGCACGTCCCAAACCATTTCCGGGGCATTGTTCGCCACCGACCGACCAACGATGCCGGTACCGGCGGGAATCGACAAGCCGCGCACATCGACAGGGCCGTGACTGGCGCGACACACCAGCTGGCCGCTGTCCAAATCACCTTCCAGCAAAAACAATGCGCCACCTTCGGCCGCCATCAAATGGGCAATGCGCTGCAACGCAAGGCTCATGGTGGCTTCAATGTCTAAGGTGGCGGCGAAGTGCCGACCAATCTCGACCAAAAGTTCTAACGGATCATTCACTGGCTTCCCCCTGTCGCCCCTATTTATAAGCGACACACGGCAGTTTGTGCTGAGTTTTTTTGCCCTCAACGCGCATTTTCAGACAATACGACAAATTGCATTTTTGCGCTCCACAGGTCTCTCCCTCCCCGGCCCACACGTGGGTGTGGCACGGTTACCCTCGACTTTCAATTGATCGTACTCATTTCACACCGTACTTTAACTATGGTTATTGTGCGGTGCAAAATGACATTCAATTGACAGTGGTCAATTCACATACTACGAAGTCTGTGCAGATCCCCGACGAACAATCGGGGAAAGTGCTAATTTTATCCTTTATTACACACCGTTCAGTGTATTAAAGATGGTTTTCAAGTACGTCATACATGACGTCAAACATTTCGTCCGACTTTGGGGAGGGACTATGACTTCTGATGCTGAAACAGCCCATGTGCATGAGCACCATTGGGAATGGAGCTGGGCACCGCTTTTTGTGGTAGCCGGTACGTTTTTCCTTCTGCCGATCTCGTTTGGTTTTTACTTTGCTTATGACAGCCTGATGTATACGGCGATTTTCGCTGGTTTGGGGACCGTTCTGCTCCTGGCGGGCGTGTCCATTTGGGTGAACGAAGGTCTGACACAAACGCCGCTGCTGGCGGGCGTTGCCAACATCGGTCTGCCGATTTTCATCTTGTCTGAAATCTTCATCTTCCTGTCGCTGTTTTCCAGCTATTGGATGCTGCGTTTGGGGGTTCAGTCCTGGCCCCCCGAAGGCACGCCCGATGGCGGTTTGGAAAAGGGCATCCCGTTGATCATGACCGTCATCTTGGTGTCATCTTCCGTGACCTGCCACATTGCCGAGGAAAAACTCGACCATGGAGACCTTTCCGGTTTCAATAAGTGGTGGATTTTCACCATCATTTTGGGCGCGATCTTCTTGGGTTTCACCGTATATGAGTGGCAACACCTGATCCATTTGGACTTCATCCCCTCCACCAACGCCTATTCCACCGCGTTCTACACCATCACCGGTTTCCACGCCTCACACGTGCTTCTCGGTCTTGGCGCTTTTATCGCGGTTTTGATCCCGGCGTTGGGTGGCCGTACGAACAAAACCTTCGTCAATTGCGTGTCCGTTTACTGGCACTTCGTTGATGTGGTTTGGTTCTTTGTCGCTTCTCAGATTTATTTCTGGTAAGCCAAAACGGACGGATTTTGGTCGATGTTTTGGACACGGACCCTCATTTCATCAGCTCTGCTCAGCTGTGCTTTGGCTGTATTTCCAGCCAAAGCACAGTACGGCGGAGCTGTTCCCGTGTCGGACATCGACCCATCCATCTTCCAAATCGACGAAAAAAAGTTTCTCGGCACGAAAGTCAACGGTGACGTTCAGCTGATTGACGCCAAGGGTCAGGAATTCAAACTGGCCGATAAGCTTGGCAAGCCGCTCATATTGGTTTTGTCCTATTACACGTGTGATGGCAGCTGTTCCATCATCAATCAAGATCTCAACGCCCAGTTGGCCGATTTGCAAGGCCTCACACCGGGTGAAGATTTCAACGTGTTGACCATTTCCTTTGACGAACACGATGGCCTCGACAGCTTGGGTGTTTTCAAACAACATTTGAAAATGACCGAAAGCATGAACGGGTCGTGGACGTTTGCGACGTTCAAAGACACAGACCAGATCAAGTCGTTCGCCGATTCAATCGGCTTTACGTATTTTTGGTCGCCCCAAGATCGAACCTTTTTCCATCCCGGCGCGTTTATGTTCTTGACGCCTGAAGGGCGTATGGCACGGGTGTTGTATGCACTCAATTCCTCGCCCCAAGACATCAAACTCGCCGTTTTTGATGCGAAGGCCGGTGAGTTCAAGCCGGGTGAGATCATCGATTTCGCCGTAAGCCTTTGTTACAGTTACAACTATGCTGAAGGGAAATACACGGTCAGCATTCCGTTGTTTGTTGGTACGGGCGCCTTGTCCTTAGGCGTCACGTCCTTTGCAGTTTCCGTCCTGTTTTTTCGCAGGCGGAAGAGAGGGAGATTAAGTAAATGAGGAAACTTCTGTCAGCAATGACGGGGTTGGCGGGTGCGACGTTGGCATCGGGTCAAGCTCTTGCTCAGGAAATCCGCAATCCGGCCGAAGAGTGGGAACACTTGTGGGATGAGGTGATGATGGACATCACCATCATCGGCGTGATTATGACGATCGCAGCCATCGTGATGTTGATCAAATACCGTGCAACCAGTCCAGATCAAGTTGGCACAGCAAAAAAGTTGACCACCGTTCAGTCGATTTCCTTTGCCCTGATCCCGGCTGCTGTGTTCATGGCGGATGACTTCTATCTGGCCGCAAACGGCTGGACCGTTTGGAATGCGTATCGCCGCGTTCCTGAAAATGCCATGGAAGTCAAAGTCACCGCCTATCAATGGTACTTCGAATTTGAATACCCCGATGGCACCGTGGCCGATGGCACTTTGGGCGACGATGATCTGCCCAAACCCATTTTGGTCCCCCAAGGTCAACCTGTTGTGTTCCGGATGTACTCGGAAGACGTGCTGCACTCGTTTGGCTTGCCTTACTACCGCGTCAAAGAAGACATCATGCCGGGACGCATTACCTACGTCTGGATCAACACGGAAGAGGCCCAGACCGAAGCCATTTTGCAATGCGCTGAATTTTGTGGTGAAAACCACTCGAAAATGTCCAATCCGATCCATGTCGTGCCGCAAGCTGAGTTTGAAGCTTGGCTCGCGAAAACAGCGGCTGAAGGCTAAGGCGTAGCCGAGAGGGAGAATTTATTTATGAGTACACACGCAACTACGGCCGGACACGCTGCTGTCCCAGCCTGGAAAGAGTGGCTGCTGACCACCGATCACAAGCGTATCGGCGTCATGTATCTGGTCGGTTCCATGGCCGCGTTCGGCGTCGCCGGCCTGATGGCCCTGATCATCCGCGCAGAGCAGATGGAATTGGGCATGCAGATCGTGACGTCCGGCACCCAGTACAACAGTTTCTTGTACTTCCACGGTGCCGCGATGATCTTGGCCTTTTTGATCCCCGGTTTGACCGGTTTTGCGGCCAACTATTTTCTGCCGCTGATGATCGGCGCGCGAGACGTCGCGTTCCCGCGCATCAATGCCTTCAGCGTATGGCTGTTCTTCTTCGCCATCATCTTGGCGCTGTTGAGCTTTGTCATTCCGGACGCGCCCGACATCATGTGGACCGGCTATCCGCCGTATTCCGTCACCACATCCGGCAACACCGCGTTTTACGTGTTCACCGTTCACTTGTTGGGCTTTTCATCAATCTTGGGTGCGGTGAACTTCTTGGTCACCGTGATCTATATGCGCGCACCGGGCATGGGCTGGAACCAGTTGAATATTTTCGTCTGGACCACCGTTGCCGCGTTTGTCCTGCAGCTGGTCTTCATTCCGGTGCTGGCCGCCGCTGTGACGCTGTTGCTGTTTGACAAGTATCTGGGCACGCACTTCTACGACCCGTCCGCGGGTGGCGACGTGTTGTTGTACCAAAACCTGTTTTGGTTCTATTCACACCCCGCCGTGTATGTGATCTTCCTGCCGGCCGTCGGTATCTTGTTTGAAATCATCGCGACCATGTCGAAAAACCGCGTGTTCAACTACAAGGCCGCCGTCTATCCGGGCATCTGGGGCATCGTCGCCATTTCCGGTATCGTGTGGATTCACCACTTGTATATCTCCGGCATGCCCGACTGGATTCGTCTTGGCCACATGGTGACGACGCTTCTGATCTCGGTTCCGGTCGGTATCTTGGTGCTGTCGATGTGGGGCACCTTGTACAAAGGCGCGATCACTTACAACACCGCCATGATGTATGCGGCTTCGTGCTTGTACCTCATCTTGATCGGTGGTTTGACGGGCATTCCGTTGGCGCTGCCGTCGATGACGCTGCACCTGTCGGAAACGTCCTATGTGCATGCGCACTTCCACTTTATTATGGCTTTGTTCTCTGCCTTTGCGCTGTTTGGCGGCATCTATTACTGGTTCCCGAAAATGACCGGTCGTTATGCCGACGGCGCTCTGGCGACGTTCAGCTTCTGGATGAATTTCGTCGGCGTGAACGTAACCTTCTGGCCGCTGTTCATCATCGGCAAAGAAGGCATGCCGCGGCGCTATTGGGATTACGAAATGTTCAAGGACGTGCTCGTCATGGGCCACCCCTTTGAAGATTTCCACAAGGTCGCAACGGTGGGCGCTGGTATCATTGCCATTGGCATGATTATGCAGACCTACAACTTCATCCACTCGGCCTTTAAAGGCAAACCGGCACCGGCCAATCCCTGGAACTCCAGATCCTTGGAATGGACCCATACCGTGAGCCCTCCGGGACCCGGCAACTTCGGCGACACCGATGTGGTGGTCGACGAAAACTGGACACCTTACGAGTACAACAAATAAGATCTCAGGGTCTGATCAAAATGAAGCGGGGGCCTTTAGGTCCCCGCTTTGTTTTTGCACCCTATAGCCCTTTGCTTTGTGAGGACAAATGCGCTCTCTCCTTGCGAAAAACACCCCAGAGCGCTATACCAACACGACCATCCAAACCGGGAGCCCTAACGCATGAACGACACCACAAAAGCCACGCCACCGCAGGTGCACATTCGGCCCCAAATTCCACGTGCAAAAATCTGGCTGTTCGGGGCTTTGTTTTTTTTCCTTGCCGTTTCCATGTACGCCGGGACCATGTACCGAATCAAGCACTACGGCTATGTTGGTGTGGGGGCGGACCAGCCCATCACACCAGACGCAAAATTGTCCAACTGATGCGGACCATCCCTCATGCTTGATATCTCCTCCATCCCACACATCAACGCCGTTTTAAACGCCGCGACCGTCGTCTTGCTCTGGATGGCGCGCCATCATGTGAAGGCGGGCAATGTCACGGCACACAAAAAAACCATGATTGCCGCACTGAGCGTCTCGATGGTGTTTCTGGGCTTTTATCTGGTCTATCACTTCAATTCCGGGCTCGCGCGGTTTGGTGGCGAAGGCTTCATTCGTCCGGTCTACTTTACGATTTTGATCGTTCATGTCATCGGCGCCGTGGCAATCGTTCCGCTGGTGCCCTGGGCCGTATATCACGCCGTCAAAAACAACCGCCCCAGCCACAAACGCATTGTCAAATGGGCGTGGCCGATCTGGTTTTTTGTCGCCGTATCAGGGGTTCTGGTTTACACCATGGCGGTGCATGTGTGGCCCTGCACCGGGCCGTGTTTGGCGTCGGGATTGAGCCTTCCCGGTCAATGAGTTAGGGCCATAATTTGTTTGAAAGTGCAAGGCAATCACTATGGGCACGAAACACCATAACCTTCCCCCATTGATGGACCGCTTGAACGAAGCCATGGCGGAGCCTTCGGCGCGCCCCTGGCTGACCCGCTGGGTGGTCGTGGCCTTGATCGTGCTGGGCACGGCGGGGCTGTTCGCACTGCCTTTGGCTTTCGGACGCGCCCCGGGGCTGAGCAACCACTTCCCTTGGTTTGTGGACAATTTCCACCGTTTTTTGGTGGTCCACGTCGATTATAGCTTTGTGGTGTTTTTCCTGACCATTTTCGCTGCTGTTGCGCACATCACCGCGCACCGTCTGGCCGCCGGTCAGCCCCGCTACATGGTCCTGCAATACTTGGCTTTTCGCGCAACGGTCGTGGCTGTCGCGGGGCTGTTTATCCCCGTGTTCATCATGCCCGAAGGCGAACCGGTGATGAGCAATTATGTGCCGGTGTTGACCAGCGGGTTGTTTTACCTGTCTTTGTTGGTGCTGGCGGGCGCCATGGCGCTGATGGCCGTGTTCGTCCTCTTGAACCTTTTTAACCGCCCCCAAAAGGACCTCCAAACCCACGCTTATGGCATCGATATGTTGAGCCTTGCGGGTATTGCGTCGGCACTCATTTATCTTTTGGCGTTTGCCTATTTTCTCTATGCCTGGAGCCTGCTCAACGGCCAGCCCGTCACCCATCAATTTAACGAAGAATTGTTTTGGGCCGGGGGGCATGTGTTGCAGTTCTTAAACGTGGTGTTGCTGGCGGGGACTTGGTACACGGTGAGCGCGGCGGTCTTCAACCGCACCCCGGCGCATCCCATGGCGACGGTTCTGTCCATTGATTTTCTGGTTGTTGCGGCTTTTGCCACCGGTGTTTTTTTCTTCTTCTATGAAGTTTTTTCCGCAGACTGGCTGCTGGGCTTCACCAATATGCAATACGCTTTTGGCCCGGCGGCGCTGCTGGTCGCCCTGCCACTTTTTAAGTCGATTTTGCAAAGCCCGACGCGCCCCTGGAACAACCCCGGCTACGTGGCATTGATCCTCAGCCCCTTGGTCTTTGGCATCGGCGGCGTCATGGGTTTATTCGTAGATGGCTTAGACACCCGCACGCCGGCTCACTATCACGGCATGATCGCGGGCGTCACACTGGCATTTATGGCCTTGTTTTACACCGTGTTTCTGCCGCTTTTGCACCGCCCCATCACCTCGCCCAGGCTCAGCTTGGCCTCTGTCTGGCTGTTCGGCGTGGGTCAAGCTTTGGCCAGCACCGGGCTGTTCATCGCGGGCGGTCACGGAGCGGCGCGCAAAGTGGCTGGTGCCGAACAGGGGCTAACAGAATTTTCCGCCAAGTTGGGCATGGGCCTCAACGGCGGGGCAGGTCTTTTGGCCATCATCGGTGGGGCCTTGTTTGTGTGGGTGTGCGTTACCGCGCTGCTGAGTAAACGCAGTGCACGATAAATAATCATTCGATATTCGGCCCGATGCCTATACATTTAACTTGGGGGTAGGAACCGGGGCACGACGTTAGGGGTAAGTTTCACGTGGCAGAGACAAGCGAAAACAAGACAGCGGAAAATCCAAACGATCCCGACAACGGTGAAACGTATCGTTTTCACGTTGCCGATTATGCCAATTTGTTAAAACCCCGGGTGATGATGCTGGTGGTCTTTACGGCCTTTACCGGCATGGTGCTGGCTCCCGGTCATATCCCTTGGTGGCAGGGCTTGGCTTCGATCTTGTGTATCGCCATTGGCGCAGGGGCGTCGGGGGCGATCAATATGTGGTATGATCGCGACATCGACCAATTCATGGCGCGCACGCAAAGACGCCCCATTCCGGCGGGCAAAGTCGAACCCACTCGCGCGTTGGTGTTCGGCGTGGTGCTGGCGGTCGTTTCCGTGGTGGTGATGTATTTTGCGGTGAACAGCGAAGCGTCAGGCTTGTTGCTGTTCACGATCTTGTATTACGTGTTTCTCTACACCATGTGGCTGAAACGCTCGACCCCGCAAAACATCGTCATCGGCGGTGCGTCGGGGGCTTTTCCGCCAATGATCGGTTGGATTTCGGTAACCGGAGATTTTGCCTTTGAAGCAGGACTGTTGTTTCTCATCATCTTTTTGTGGACGCCGCCGCACACCTGGGCGTTGGCCCTGTTCCGCCATGGCGATTACGAACGCGTCGGCGTCCCGATGATGCCGGTGGTGGTGGGTAGCCGTTCGACCAAACTGCAGATGCTGATCTATACCCTGCTGCTGGTTCCCGTGACCTTGCTGCCGGGCTTTATCGGCATGTCGGGACTTTTGTATACGGCGGGTGCCGGTGCGTTGGGAGCTTTGTTCTTGCATCATTGCTGGAAGCTGTTGAAGGACGATACCGACGCCCATGCGCGGCCGACGTTCTTGTTTTCCATTCTCTATCTGACCTTAATTTTTGCATTCTTGCTGATTGACCGAGTGGCGTGGATTCCCATGCCCATTACCTTGTAAATGAGCAAGACACCCTACCAAGACCTGGAAGACCGCTTTCGCCGTATGGATGCCGTCAGCGGTGCCTTGAGTATGTTGCACTGGGACATGTCGGCGATGATGCCGCCCGGTGGCGTTGACAGCCGCACCGAACAGTTGGCCGTGTTACAAACCTTGCATCACGCCATGTTGACCGATCCCGCCATGCCGGATTTGCTGGACGGTGCCCAAGCCGATGTGCACTTGGACATCTGGCAGCAAGCCAACGTCCAAGGCATGCGGCGCACCTGGGTGCACGCCGCCGCCATCGATGCGGATTTGGTGGAAGCCACCAGCCGGGCCTGTGCCAAATGCGAAACCGTTTGGCGCGATGCCCGCCAAAACGCTGATTTCAAAACCGTTTTGCCGTATTTGGAAGAGGTTCTTAACCTCACCCGCCAACAGGCTGAGGCCAAAGCCGACAAGCTGGGCGTGTCCCCTTACGATGCCCTGTTGGATCAATACGAACCTCAGGGGCGCGCCGCCGATATCGATGTGGTGTTCGACGACTTGAAAGGCTTCTTGCCGGATTTTCTCGATGACGTTTTGTCCAGGCAAGCATCCGGTCCGGCGCTTCTACCCCTGCACGGTCCCTTCCCGACGGCCCAGCAAAAGGCCTTGGGCAAGACCTTCATGACGGCGCTGGGTTTTGATTTCAACCACGGACGTCTGGACGAAAGCCACCACCCCTTTTGCGGCGGCACCTATGACGACGTGCGCCTGACCACACGCTACGACGAAGCGGATTTCACCTCGGCCCTCATGGGCGTGATGCATGAAACCGGACATGCGCTCTATGACCAAGGCCTGCCCAAACACTGGCGGGGCCAGCCGGTGGGTGCGGACCGGGGCATGAGCATTCATGAAAGCCAGTCGTTGCTGATGGAAATGCAAGCCTGTCGTTCGCCGGAATTCCTCCACTACGCCGCACCCTTGCTCCGCGAAACCTTTAATGGTTCCGGTGAAGCTTGGAGCGAAGACAACTTAACCCGGCTCTACACCAAGGTGGAAAAAGGCTTCATCCGGGTCGATGCCGACGAAGTGACCTATCCTGCCCACGTGATCTTGCGCTTCAACCTGGAGCGCGCCGCCATTCAAGGCGATCTTCAGATGGCGGATTTACCCGGAGCGTGGAACGACGGCCTCAAGGCAATCTTGGGCATCACCCCGCCCACAGATCGCGAAGGCTGCTTGCAAGACATCCACTGGTTTGATGGCGCGTGGGGGTATTTCCCCACTTACACCTTAGGCGCCATGACCGCAGCCCAGTTCTTCGCCAAGGCCAAAGCCGACCAACCGGAAATCCTGCCCGCCATCGCCAAGGGCGATTTTGCTCCGCTGCTGGGCTGGCTGCGCGACCACATCCACGCCAAAGGCTGCCTGCTCAGCACCTCTGATTTAATCCAAGACGCGACCGGCGAACCGCTGAACGCGGCGCATTTCAAAGCGCACCTCAAGGCCCGCTACCTGGGCGCTTGATGATAAATCCGGTTTGCCGTCCCCCCATGGAACCTCCCCCTTCATTAATCGATTTAACACATACATAGCATCGAACAATTTCGTTTGTTAAATAAGCATTGCGGCTGCAGGTTCTCCCCCGTTACGACTCACTTTTTGCATGAGGAGACTCAGTCACATGCGCCGCGTATTCCCCGCCTCCCTTTCCGTCCTTTCCGCAGCTGTCCTGAGCTTGGCCAGCCTGGGGGCAAATGCCACCGACATTTCAAACCATGATGCTGTCAGCTATACGATCATGGTCACAGCCAACGACGTGACAAAAACCATCGTGCTCGACGCCAATAGCGATCTCGCCGAAGTCTGTGAAGGGTGTGAAATCTTTATGGAAGACGGACAAATCGTCCAAGCCAAGAACACCGACATGGTGATCATTGCGGGTGGTGAACTCAGTATCGCCGAATAACCCCAATACACTTTTGCAAGACGCTTAAAGCGGGGGGGCGGTTTCTGCTCCCCCGTTTCCGTTGCAACGCCCTCAGGGTGTGTTGCCCTGATAAAGATCAGGACTGGGCTTCTGAAGAACCGACGTTTTTGTATTTTGTTGCGCGTTTGGCGTTTTGTTCTTTGCGCCGCAAACCCGATTGTTTGCGCTTTTTACGTTCTTCATCGTAATTTTTATCAGCGAACTTATTGTCTTTAGAGAACTTATTGCTCATAGCGGCCTCATGGATGACAGGGCAGACACGTTCTGCCACAGGCCAAATTTACCCACGTCCCTGAGCCCGTGCATAATGAAATTGCTTGATGGGTTTAATCAATATTTTCGATTAGAGCCGCGATTAAAAAATCAGCTGCAAAATCAGCGGCAGCAGCACCGCAGTCGCCAAGCCGTTGAGGCCCATAGCTAAACTGGCGAAGGCTCCGGCGACTTCATTGACTTGCAGGGCCCGCGCCGTGCCGATGCCGTGGCTGGCTGTGCCCATGGCAAGCCCACGCGCGCGCCAGTCTTTGACCCCCAGTGCGTTGAGCGTCCAGGTGCCGAACACCGCGCCGATGATGCCGGTCAAAATCACCAACACGGCCGTGAGCGACGCCACCCCCCCGGTGGCCTCGGCGATGCCCATGGCGATGGGCGCGGTGACCGATTTTGGCGCCAGCGACAACAGGGTTTCGCGCGACGCCCCCAACGCCCAGGCCACTCCGATGGCGCTCAGCGCCGCCGTCACCGAGCCCGAAAGGATCGCCGCCAAAATCATCAAAAACGATCCCCGGACCTTTTGAAATTGCCGATACAAAGGCACCGCCAACGCCACCGTCGCCGGGCCCAACATGAAGTGTACGAACTTGGCCCCTTCGAAATAGGTCCCGTATTCGGTCCCGGTGCCCATCATCAAGGCCACCAGCACCACCACCGCGATCAGCACCGGATTGAACAACGGGTTTAAGTTGGTGCGGGTGTAAATCCACATCCCCACCTGATAAGCCACCAAGGTCAAGGTGAGCCCCAACAAAGGGGACGCGGCCAGATACACCCAAATTTCCGTAAAGCCCTCACTCATCGGAGGTCTCCTCTTCGGGCTTGCCGCTGAGTTTGAACAACCCCTTCATCACCAAGGCGGTCACGGCGATGGTCGCCAAGGTGCTCACCAAAAGCGCGACACTGATGGCTTGCCATTCGTCTTGCAGCAAGTGCAGATGCATCATCACGCCCACACCTGCGGGCACAAACAGCAAGGACAAATGCTTCAACAACCCCGCAGCCGTGTCCTTCAGCCCATCAGGCAAGTCGCCGCGCACCACCAGCACGACGAACAACAACGCCATGCCCACCACCGGGCCTGGCAACGGCAAACCTAAGCCCTTGGAAATCACCTCGCCCAGCAATTGGAACACCAACAACCACGTGATAAAGCCGAGTGTCATACTTTTGTCCCTTAAAAACCGACGCCGATAAACGCTTCTCGATTGCTATTTTGGTCTCACAACACTAAGAAAGGGAGCACTTTTTTGACAATTTCAACGGAAGCTCAGCCGTGAAGTACATCAGCACCCGGGGCAACGCCCCCAAACTCGCCTTTGACGACGTCCTTTTGACGGGCTTGGCCCGCGATGGGGGCTTGTATTTGCCCGAAACGTGGCCGCATTTTTCCCCCGCCGATTTGGCCAAAATGAAAAACTTGAGCTACGTCGAGCTGGCCGTCAAAGTCATGCTGCCGTTTGTCGAAGAAGTCGTCAACGAAGACGAGCTGCGCCAAATCGTCACGGATACCTACGGTGCGTTTACCGGCGACGACGTCGCCCCACTGGTGAAACTGGGCGAAAACGAATGGGTGTTGGAGCTGTTCCACGGCCCGACCCTGGCGTTTAAGGACTATGCGCTGCAATTTCTGGGACGCATGTTCGACCATGTGCTGTCCAAGCGCGGCGCCAAGCTGACCATCGCGGGGGCCACCTCAGGCGATACCGGCTCTGCCGCCATCGAAGCGTGCCGTGACAGAGACAACATCGAAATTTTCATCTTGTTCCCCAATGGCAAAGTTTCCGAAGTGCAGCGCCGCCAGATGAGCACGGTGCTGAGCGACAACGTCCACAACATCGCCATGGACGGCAACTTTGACGACTGCCAAGCCATCGTCAAATCCCTGTTCGCCGATGAAAAATTCAGAGACGACGTGCATTTGAGCGCCGTGAACTCCATCAACTGGGCGCGTATCATGGCCCAGGTGGTATATTATTTCTGGGCGGGCTTGCGCGCCGGTGCCCCCGATACGTCGGTGGCGTTTTCGGTGCCCACCGGCAACTTCGGCAACGTGTTCGCCGGATATGCGGCGCAGCGCATGGGCTTGCCCATCAGCCAGTTCATCATCGGGTCCAACGCCAACGACATCTTGATCCGCTTTATCGAAACCGGCCGCATGCAATCCAAAGACGTGTTTGCAACCACCAGCCCGTCCATGGACATTCAGATTTCCAGCAACTTCGAACGCTTCATGTTTGAATTGATGGGCCGCGACAGCAGTGCCCTGAACGATGCCATGCAGGAATTTAAAGACACCGGGCATTTTTCCGTCACCGATGCGTTCATGGATCGTCTCAAGGCGATCATGGACGGCGCGCGCACCGATGCGTTCATGGATCGTCTCAAGGCGATCATGGACGGCGCGCGCTTTGACGACGAAACCACCGCCAAAGTGATTGGCGACGTTTACAAAGAATCCGGCTACCTGCTCGACACCCATTCCGCCATCGGCGTGGGCGCTGCGCGCACCCGGCGTTGGGACAAGGCCGTGCCGATGATCATTTTGGCGACCGCCCACCCGGCCAAGTTCCCCGATGCGGTAAAAGCCGCCGCCGGTGTACATCCCGAGTTGCCATCTCATCTTTCCGACCTATATGAACGAGAAGAGAAATACGCTGAGCTGCCCGGCAGCTATGACGCCATTAAGGGCTATATCGAAACAACGCTTAAGGAGCGCGGTAAACTTTGACCGACACCACCGTTCGCATCACCACCCTGGACAACGGGTTGCGGGTTATCTCTGACGAGATGCCCAACGTCGAAACAGCTTCCGCGGGGGTGTGGATCGAAGCCGGGGCGCGGTTTGAAAGCCAAAAGGTCAACGGCGTCTCGCATATGCTCGAGCACATGACCTTTAAGGGCACGCGCAAACGCTCCGCCCAAGCCATCGCCGAAGAAATTGAAGACGTCGGTGGGCACATCAACGCCTACACATCGCGCGAAAACACCGCTTATTACGCCAAGGTGCTCAAAGAGGATTTAGGTCTGGCCGTCGATATGGTGGCCGACTTGGTGCAAAATGCGGTACTCGACGCCGAAGAATTGGAACGCGAACGCGGCGTGATTTTGCAAGAAATTAATCAGGCCCAAGACACCCCCGACGACGTGGTGTTCGACATGTTCCAAGACGCCTGCTATCCGGACCAAGCCCTGGGCCGCCCGGTTCTGGGCACGCTTGACGGCATTGGTCAAATGCCCCGCAGCGACATTGTCGATTTCATGTCGGATCATTACCGCCCCAGTTCCATGGTGCTGTCGGCGGTGGGCAACTTAAAGCACGAGCAACTGCTCGACTTGGCGCACACCCACTTTGACAGCGCGCCGTCCAAAAGCCCCGGCGACACCCAAGGCCCCGCCAAATACATCGGCGGCGATATGCGCGAAAGCCGCGACATCGAACAAGTGCAATTGATGTTGGGCTTTGAAGGTTTCAGTTATTTCGATGAAGATTTTTACGCCGCATCGGTCATGTCGATGCTGTTTGGCGGCGGCATGTCGTCGCGATTGTTCCAAGAAGTGCGCGAAAAGCGCGGTTTGGTGTATTCAGTCTATTCTTTCATGGCCGCCTACGCCGACGGCGGTGTGTTCGGCATTTACGCCGGAACCGGCGAAAAAGACGTGATCGATTTGATTCCCGTGGTCTGCGATGAAATCGGCAAGTTGGATGCCCATGTCAGCGCCGAAGAATTGCACCGTGCCAAGGCACAGCTCAAATCGTCAATTTTGATGAGCTTGGAAAGCACCTCGTCCAGAGCTGAACAATTGGCCCGTCAATTGATGATTTTTGGCCGTCCCATCCCCACCGAAGAAGCCGTCAACCACATCGAAGTGGTCGATATCGAGGCCATCAAGCGGGTGGCCGGGCGCATTTTCCAAGGCACCCCCACGGTGGCCGCACTGGGCCCCATTTCCCATCTGGAAGATTTCGATAAAATCACGGCCCGCCTAAACTAGGCCGTAAACTCAACAAAAGGCTCAGGCGTGCCCGGCTGTTT
>JGI11705J14877_10000523_pt1 | contig 24009 bp, 21 predicted proteins | sample Etolaghawater15m_FD_14877 | JGI IMG/M metagenome (IMG submission 14877)
AGCGCCCTAGCAAGTTTGCATGAATACCAAGATTCCGGGATGCTTCTGAAATCTGGTAGCCTTCCTCAACGACAAGTTTTACTGCTTCCTCTTTGAATTCCTTTGTGAATTTTCTTCTTTTTCTTTTCATTAAAACACCTCCTTAAAGATTATTATTTCAATCTTAAGAAAGTGTCCACTTTTTCTATATCACGTCAAACAGCAACCCTGAGGTGTCAGTTTATATTCAAATCTATTAGCAGAATCGTCAGATTGAGTTTGAGTTGCTATAGTTTATTGTGTTAACACCAAGGGACTTTGTCGTACCTTAATTACCAAGCGATTTTGTCGCAATTAATTACCAGGGGAAGTTGACGGATCTACTTAATCAGTGATTTCCTGAATATTTAAATATAAATATTTGGGGGGCGCAGAGGATGATTATTATGGATTCCAAAGCTCAACTTACTGTTGACGTGATTGCTAAGGTTGTTGAGGGAAAAATTAGTATTAATAACGCCACAAAGTTACTCAATAAGTCACGAAGAACTATTGAAAGATACCTTCAAAAATATAAACAAGTCGGTATTCAATTTATTGTTCATCGAAATGTAGGTAAATCCCCCGCAAACAAAACACCCGCCGAGTTGAAAAGAGCTGTCCAAGCGCTTATCAAAGACAAATATTTTGATGTAAATCTTTCCCATCTCAGGGAACTGTTAGACAACAATGAACAAATACAAGTCAAACGAGAAACACTAAGAAATTGGGCGCATGAGATCCATCATGTTAAACGCGCCAAACGAAGACGAGCACAGGTAAGAAAAAGAAGAGAAAGAATGGAGTCACCTGGCTTACTACTGCAAATGGATGGTAGCCCGCACCGTTGGTTCGGTGACAAAAAGTCCTGCCTCATAGCGATTATTGATGATGCGACCAGTGAGGTTCATGCGGAATTTTTTAAATCAGAAACTACGCTAGCTTGCTTGAAAGTTTTACGCGACTACATCACTCAAAAAGGCGTGTTCAAAACACTCTATGTAGACAAGGCCGGTATCTTTGGTGGGCCAAAACGATGTAATTTCTCTCAGGTACAACGAGCCTGTAACGAGCTGGGTATTGAAATTATTTTTGCTAATTCGCCACAAGGAAAAGGCCGAATTGAACGCTCGTTTGATACCTTCCAGGACAGGCTTATCCCTGAGCTGCGACTCAATAAAATCAAAGATATGAAGAGTGCCAATAAGTATCTCCAGGATGTTTTTATCCCTTCGTTTTGGTACAAACACATTGAAGTCATGTCTAGAAATAATGTCTCTGAATTTACAACCGTTCCTGAGCATATCAACTTGGATGATGTCTTCGTTCTAAAGGAATATCGGAAAATCAGAAATGACCACACGTTTAGTTATGGCAATAAGTTTTATCTTATCGAATCGCCGCTCAAACACTCCATAGCTAAACAAAAAATTGAAATCAGAAAGTATCGTGACGATGACTTTGTCGCTTATTTTGCGGGTAGGAATCTGGCCATATCAGAAGTCATTGAACCGACCAAACCCTCAATGGTTGACTTGGAAATACAGAAGAAAATCGATGCTATCGAACTAGCTGAAAGACTTCAAAATGTGACTGAAGCTGCCCGCATTAGCGGCTGCTCCCGCGAAACCATATACAAGAATCGTAGACTATTAAAAGAAAAAGGTCCTCAGGCTCTGAAGCGAAGGTTTCGCAAGAATCATCACCATAAAAATCGTACTGCCAAAGAAATCGAAGCTGTGGTGATTGCGTTCTCACTTGAAAACCCTCACCTGGGACAGGCTCAGGTCTCCGCACAGCTCAGAACAAATTATCAAATCGATTTGAGTCCTTGTGGTGTAAGGTATGTATGGTTACGAGAAAATATGAATACCAGTGCACTGAGAGTTCAGCGATCAAAATCATCGGTATCGGCAGCATAGCGATGAGTGATTCGTTGCCAGATTAGTGTGGTACTGATATAGTGTTACGACAAAGTCCCTTGGTAATTAGTCCGCCAGTTTCCTTTGGTAATGACATTGCTATAGTTTATTGCCGATTAAAAGAAGAAACTCCCGATTCCCCTTTGGCCCCAGTATAGGACTTGGTGTCATCTGTAATGGGCGGAGTCCTGTTAAATCTAAAAAATCATATATTTTATCAATTGCCAGCTGATGATGTTCCTCGTTGATGACTACTCCACCTTTTGGGATAAGTTTGGGAGGTAGCTCAAATTGAGGTTTGATTAAGCAGATAATTGATACCTTTTTTCTGAAAAGTGGGATAAGAGGGGGGAGCAATTTGGTGAGAGATATAAATGCTGCATCAATAACAGCAAGATCCAGGGGTTCGGGGATTTGTTTCTGACTAATTTTGCGTGCATTAAAGCGTTCTATAACAGCAACCCGTTCGTCCTGACGGAGCTTCCAGTCAAGCATTCCGTAGGCAACATCCACTGCGTATACTTTCTTCGCCCCGCGCTGCAGGAGACAGTCGGTGAAACCGCCACTGGAGGCACCTATATCGGCACAGACAAATCCGCCGGGGTCTATTGAGAAGGCATCAAGACCACCCTGCAGCTTGTAACCGCCACGGGACACAAAGGGGCATTTAGTTTTGATTACAGGAAGGTTGGTGTCGGGATAATAAGTGCCTGCTTTGTCGGCACATATACCATCAACGGAGACTTCACCCGCACCAATCAGGCGCCGTGCCAGCTGTAAATCAGCAGTTAACCCAGTGTGAACGAGAAGCTCATCAAGGCGTAATTTTCCCATAACACTTTACAATCTTGCTTTGTTCTCGTAGTCCCTGTTTGGGAAACTGTCTCGACCGATTTTCCTATAGTGTTGAGAGCTTTTGTTGCGCTGTAACTGCCTCGGGTGATGATCCATAGGATGCTGTTATTTTTTTATAAATTATACGAGCAGTTTCGGTATCCGACAACTGTTCGAATGCCTCACCCTGTCTGAGAAGTGCCTTCGCAGCCTGTGGGTTTCCAGGGAAGCTTGATATGATCTGCTGGTATTGAATGATTGCCTGATCATATTCCTCTAGTTTAAAGAGAGACTCTCCCATCATGTACCTGGCTATTAAAGCGTTTGACGATCCTCGCTGGGTGGCAGTTTTTTCAAAAAGTGTAAAGGCTGCTTTGTAGTTGCCATCTCTATACTGCTGCATTGCCTGAGCATATGAGTCGATAGCCACCGCTGTGGAAGTGGCAGCTTTAACGGCAGATTGTTTGATACTTGCAACAGGAGCAGCAGTGGTGGTGTCAGTGGTGTCAGGTTCCACAGTTGTATTGGCAGGTGAAAAAAGTACTTTTTGTGAGGTTGCTTTCAAGTGAGAGATATCACCTTTTCCTGGTTCTGCTCGTAATTGTGCAGCTTGCTGAGCCTTACGCATTGCTTCATCGGCAGCCATTTTTGCAGCCTTGGAACGTCTCTCAGCATCCTGGATACGTGCCAGTTGCATTGCCGTAAGTGATTCTTTCTGGCTGGTTATCCTGGAGTCGAGTTCAGCCACCTTTACGGTAAGTTTCTCTTCCTGCTGAATGGCAAGATTTTGTAAAGAAAGTTGTAATTCCTTGTTTTGCTCCTGAAGCAATCTGTTCATGTGCGCTGTTTCATCAAGCTCACTTTTGAGCTTCAACATGTCTGCCTGTAATTGATCGAGGTAGCCAGATGACATGGCTTGTCGCTGTTGCATCTGTTCAACGGTGTTCATCTTCATGTCATCAAGTTTTTTATTGATAGACCGGATATTATAGCTCAGGTTTTGAACATCCTGCTGGGAGGCACAGTGAGTAAGAAGAGGCATGAGGCCAACGAGAAGTAAGGGGGTCAGGTATCTTTTTTTCATTTGAGTATTATGGCGTTAGGTATAAAAAAGTTAATTGTTGTCGATGGTCCATTGGGGATAGGTTTGGTTCCCCGGCATTTCGAATAATTGTCTCATTACAGAACCATTTTTCAGTATAGCACACACTTTCTGACTTTTCCCTTTACGCAGTGAGAAAAGTATTTGCTTGCCATCGGGAGACCAGGTCGGAGATTCGTGCTGTCCAGGGTCGTTGGTTATCTGTTGTGGCCGCGCATTAGGGAGCGGGGCAATGGTGAATATCTGGTATGTTCCATCAATAAGACTTGAGTATGTTATCAGGTCACCTTTGGGGGACCAGCTTGGTTCGGCATTTTCCCGGCCCTGAAAAGTTATTCTTTGCACCTTACTGTCTCTCAGGTTCATAACATATATCTGTGGATTTCCACTTCTGTCGGAGACAAAGGCAATCTGTTTGCCATCAGGAGACCAGGTTGGTGAAACGTTTATACCGGATCGCTGGGTCAGCTGTTTTATAATTGTTCCCTTCCTGTCAAGGAGGAAAAGATCAGGATTACCATCCATACTGAGTGTAAGAATCATTTTAGTCCCATCGGGTGACCATGCAGGGGCCAGGTTCATTCCTCTACGCCTGGAAAGAGGGCGAGTCGTTGTGTTCTGCTCGAGGTCAGTTATGTAGAGGTTTTGATTGCCGGAATGGTAGGAAGTGTAAGTCAGATACCTACCGCCTGGCAAAAATCTTGGTGAGACAACAAGATTTTTATGGCGAGTTATTTGCCTGGTTTTTGATCCTAGAATATCAGTTACATAGACCTCTTTAAAACCACTTGCGTCCGAGACAAAAGCAATTTTACTGGATGCAATACCATCCTGACCTGTCATTTCTTTGATAACAGCATCGCAAAAGCGGAACAGCATTTTTTGTTCAAGACTTCTGCTTCCATCATAGCGTTTCCCCATGAGCATATCACCCCCTGCAACATCAAGTAGCCGAATTTCCATATTAATTCCGGTTGCAGAAAGTGAATAATTACCGAGTACAACAAAATCAGCGCCAAGAGACTTCCAGTTGGCATCCTGACGCTTTCCGTACTGTTCACTGGCAATAAGAGAAAATATACCATGAAAGGAAAGTGATTTAGCTAAAGTATCTGCAAGATCACGCCCCAGAGGCTGAAGACGTTCTGGTTGCGCAGTATTTACAAACCAGGGAACCGCAATGTTTATTTTCCGAGCATCTGGAGAGCTTATGTCTATATAGGCAATCTCTTTTGCAGAGGAGAGAGCAGGAAGGCCTGCTAGTAAAACAATAATAAATAAAAAGAATCGTGATTTCATAGGGGATATTTTGTAGTTTGAAAAAGAAGAGTTATTAGCAACAGATTATAAGTGTTTAAGAACTACAGTCAACCTTTTTCACTAGAATACAAGAATGGTTAACGAATCTGACCGGGGGTGAAACGGAGGCCGATTGTGAAATCAGATACTTTCATTGCGCCGGGAATTGGTGGAAGAGGGTTGGCGTCCTGGATAGCACGGCTGACAAATTGATCATAGACGCTATCGCCTGAGCGTTTTTCAAAACGGTGATTAATGATTCGCCCATCTTTTGCAATATGGATAATGACCGTTGCAGAGAGATCAGGATTCCAGGGTTTAATTTCCGGCAGGGCCCAATGCTGATTGAGACTGCTTCCGATGGTGGCAATGTATTGATTTTCAATAGCACTATTGGAATTTCCGCCAGAACGCGCTGTTGTTGGTTGAGTTGTCTGAGTTGTAGATGTCACAGAATCAGCCTGCAGCAACTGTTTAAGTGCCTTGACGGCATTGCTTGCGGCGGCTGCCTCAGCATCAGCGAGAGCCTTTTGACGTCGGGCTTCCTCCAGAAGTTGCTGCCTCTCACGTTCTGTATCCCTCTGCCTGTTGATTTCCGTTGTTGTGTTTTTAGGAATTTTAACCTTAACCTTTCGTTTGAGTGGCTGGATTGAGATGGCTTCTACTGGAGAAGGAGCGACTTCCTTGGTAGCGGTTGCTCTGATGGGAACTATCGGGGCTGTCTTTTTTCTTTCTGCAGGGGGTGGGCTTGAGGGCTTGACATCCTGCTTTATCTGAGGAGGAGCGGGAGAAGGCTCAGTGGTTTGAGGTAGTGGGGCTGCAATATTAACAAGATCAACGGAAAGAAATTCTGGAATTAGAGGTTTTTTGTGAAGGTATTTGGGGAGAATAATTGCCGATGCCAAAATGAGCACATGGCTGAGAACAGCAAGGTTGAAAGGGAGTTTCCAGCTGTTTGCAGAAGAAGTCATTGTATATTCTCTAAACACTATCAGCGGGGTTCTTCTATCGGATCAGTTATCATGCCAAGTTTATCAAATCCAGCGGACTTAATGTCAGCCATCAGGGCAACAACCACTCCGTAGGCAACATTTTTGTCGGCCTTTAAAAAAATTGGCTGTTCCGTGTTTTTGCCGTGCTGTTTTTCGAGTTGCTGACGAAACATTGTCTGGCTCACTTCAATTTTTCCAAGCAGTATTTTCCCATCTTTATCAAGTGTAACAATAACTGGTTCTTCTTTCTGGCGCAGAGACTTAGCTGTGGTTTCGGGGAGGTCTACCTCCAGACCCTGGGTCATCATGGGGGCAGTAACCATGAAAATGATCAGCAAGACAAGCATTACGTCGACCAAAGGGGTTACATTGATGTCTGAAACCAGGCGGCTTCTTTTGTTACCAGTATTAAATCCCATTGTGATTCCTATACCCTGCTGAGAAGGTCTCTTTCTACGAGATTGAGGAAGTCAGTTGAAAAATTTTGCATTTCAATTTCAATATCGCCAAGCTGGTTGGAAAAATAATTGTAGGCAATAACTGCAGGAATAGCGACTGCAAGACCTGCGGCGGTAGCTACGAGCGCTTCCGATATACCTGGAGCAACAACGGCGAGTGATGCCGAGCCACGTAGGCCAATATCATGAAATGATGCCATGATTCCCCAGACGGTACCAAATAAACCGATAAAAGGGGTTGCAGATCCTGTGGTTGCAAGAAATGGAAGGGATTTTCCGAGAATAGCTATTTCCTGTGACTCTGCCTTACGGATGGCTCTCTTAAGATTGTCCATGGTGGCAAGCTGCATTTCAAGAGGCTCGTTACCGTTACTGCCTTCCTCTCGATTCCGAATTTTATTAATTTTTTGGAGTTCGGAAAACCCTGCCTGAAAAACAGAAGCCTCTGGACTTAATGGGTGTTCCTCTGCTGCTTTGTTTGCATCATTAAGGGTTTTTGAAGACCAGAATACCTCGAGAAAATTATCGGTTTCCCTGATGGCCTTTTTATACATTCTGGTCTTCATAAAAATAATAGACCAGGAGGTGAGAGAAAAAATCAACAGGGTGAGCATTACCATCTGGCCCATGGGGCCGGCATGCATGATCATATCTGAAATTGAGAGTTGCACTGTTTGCAGTTCCTTGAAAATGTGAGATGAGAGGTACGAGAATTATTTATTTTACTTGATTACCATCGAAACTCAGCTTTGCTATCCGGAGCTGTTTCGTGTCGATTATATGGGACGCCATAAGCCCATCCCTGGGGGCTCTGCTGCGGCCGTCCAGGCCGCAGATGCCCATGGAATCAACACGAAACAACACCTCCTCAAACGGGTAGGCTGAGGATTAGTGGTAATCAGGTTATTTTATATATTACCTATACAGAAAGGTCAATCTTCTGCAATTTTACACAAATACCGTATATGACTGTCTAGTTGCTCCTGGTAAAATGATAAAGGGACTTCCATTCCACACGCCGTGCAGATTACGGTGCCATTGTGTCAACGACCACGCAATTCGGCCCGATGTTCTTCACAAAAGATACAGACAAATAAGGGTTCAAGGTCCTGTGGTGTCTTCATTTCGTTGGAGCTAAAGTACAGGCAAAATTGGCCTGCACAGCAACTTTATTATTTACTCGTAGAGTACCCTTGAGAAACCATGCCCCTCCAATCTTTTCTTTGAGGGTTACTTTCATCCAGATAGTATTACCGGGATAAACAGAGCGTTTGAATTTAACACCCTCAATCCTTGTCAAAACCGGAACACCATTAAGAACGTGTCCAGAGTCTTTTTGAAGCAGAGCAATAAGAAGTGCACCGGTTTGGAAGAGTGCTTCACAGAGGAGAACTCCAGGGAGTATTGGATGGTCGGGATAGTGGCCTTCAAAAACTTCAAGATTCTCAGAAATCGTTTTCTCGGTGATAAGAGTTGAATCTGTAGTTTCAATAATGGTGTCAACCCAGAGGAATGGGGGGCGATGTGGAATAAGATCTGTTATTTTAATGTCATGCATCGCCTGCTATAGACCTCCATTAACATCAAGTACCGTCCCTGTTATATACGATGCATCTTTCGATGCTAAAAAGAGTACAGCGCTTGCAACTTCAGCAACTGTTCCAAATCTTCGCATGGGGACACTATTTTTGTAGGCCTTGACCTGCTCAGGAGTGAGATCGTCAATGAGTTCGGTGTCAATGAAACCGGGGGAAACGCAGTTTACGGTGATTTTTTTTCGTGCTGTTTCCTTGGATAAGCTTCTTGTAAGGCCGATCTGCCCGGCCTTCGATGCACCGTAGTTTGTTTGTCCGGCAAAGCCGAGCGTTGCAACAGGAGAGGTGATGTTGATGATACGGCCGTATTTCTGTTTCAGCATTAGAAGTACAGCACTGCGGCACATATTGAAGGTGCCGGTGAGGTTAATATCAATTACCTGTTGCCAGCTATTCTGATCCATAAGAGCGAGTAATTTGTCACGACGGATTCCTGCGTTATTGATTAGAATATCAATATATTCAAATTGCTCCTCAATAGCATTGAAAAAACGTGCAACCTGGTCAGCATCAGCAACGTTACATTGATGAAGCTGCAGGCGACCCTCAAAACGCTCACATTCTGACATGAACGACTGGGCAGCCTTTCTGTTGCCGGCATAGACACCTATTACCGTGGCCCCCTGTTCGAGAAATTCAAGACTAATTGCCTTGCCAATTCCACGGCTTGCCCCACTGACTACAACTTTTTGTCCTTGAAAATTCATCATTTATTAATCCCGGCTTCGCATATACGCATCGACATCATTTGACACAATGACTCCGTAATTAATAGCTCCCAGCCATCCAGACATTATAATTCCAACAGAACCGACATGAAAAAGTCCACCTACCTCTTTGAAAATATTTCTGGAGACATCGAGACCTTCAAATTTGGTTCCAAACGATGTTCCGTGAGTGTGCAGGGTGTATCTGTTAAATGTTCGTGGTGTCGCAGCCTCTATCCAGTCCATTTTTTCTTTGGCATCGGGAAAATAGCGATTCAAGTCAATAAGAGTACGCTCAATGAGTGCGTCTTTCTCAAGAGCATACTCCTCATCGGTAAAGTCTTTCCAGTCGTCAAAATTAGAGTTCATTGAGGCAACTATTGTGTAGCGGTTATGCCCTGGTCTAGTTTTTGGGTAATATACGGAAAAGGTTTTAGATTTTGTTTTAAAGTCGAGTAGTTCTGATGAATCGAACTCTTCTGCGGTGGAAGTGAAGAGTAGGTCACCTATGTCGTCGATTCGCTCATCTTTTTTTATGCCCATATAGACCTGGCAGGACGAATTGTTGACCCGGATTTTATCAGCTTTTTCCATGAAATCATCGGAGAATGCATCTCTGTCGGCAAGGTTGTAAATGGTGTTCGTAATTCCAGAGTTAGAAACAACTGAAGCCGTTTCGATCATTCTGCCATTACATTCAACGCCTCTCACAACACCCTTTTCAACAACGATGCGATCAACCTTAGCATTTGTACAGATTGTAACGCCATTTTTTTCAAGCTCGGTTGTCATCATTGCTATGAGTTTGTCCGTTCCGCCTTCGAAGGTAAATACACCTTTGTTCATAAAGTTTGAAAAAACAATACCATAGGTAATTGCAGGATCATTAAGAGTGGAGCCGTTTGCGTAACTGATTGGTTCCATCAGCAGCCTGTGAACGTCACTGCGTCCAGGGAAAAACTCATTGAATAGTTCCCTGGTTGTCATGGACTGGTCATCATAGAAATTCATTCCGGCAACACGGGAGAAGAAAGAATCAATAACCGTTTGGGATATTTTAAATTGTCTGTTGAGTTTTTCTGTGAAATCCACCCTGTCGAAGGTGGTTTTCAGGTGAAACTGGGGATTGTCAAAAATTATGTCTTTTAATTGAACAATGGAGTTCATTATTTCCCTGTTCCAGTACTTTTTACAGGTTTTCACCATACCGTAGGGGAATCCATGGAGGGAAACATCAAAGATATGTCCCTTACGTTTGAACCAGGTGGCAAGGCCTCCAAGCTGGCTGTGATATTCAAGGAGAAGCACTTTGTATCCGCAGTAAGCAAGGCGGTTAGCGGAAGTAAGGCCTCCAAGACCGGAACCAATAATTACAACATCATATTTATCAGCGGCTTGAGAGAAAGAAACAGGCATAATGATACATTGTAGGGTCTGAGATTATAAAAGAAAGTGGTTACTACAGGCGTGGCAGGATATGCTGGTTGACAATGGATACCCCGCTTAACATGGAACCGATAATACCAAGAAATCCCTGGTCGGTTCCAGCCAGGTAAAGATTGTCATAACCAATATCACCATCTTTTATCTTAATAGGGTTGCCGTAAATCGCCCCCTTTATTTTGGCAGTAAAGCGTTCAATAGTGAGCGGGGTGAAAGTATCACGATATACTATATCTGAGCCAAAATTACCAAGAATTTTCTCAGCGACGGAAAGGGATGTGAGGGCTGTTACATCCTTTGCTTTTTTGTATGAAGTTGTTTCCTTTTCGAGCTCTTTCCAATCTTCATATCTGGCGAGATGAGTGGTTCGTACTTCTCTGAAAGTGGACAAGGGTAGATTCTGGAAGTTCTGAGGCATACAGATTACCCCTGAGTTGTAGTCCACCAGTTGATCGGGTTGCTGGTAGGAGAACCTCTCTTCATTATTAAAAAAGATTATAGTACGGTTATGGGCAAGCGGCAAGTCTGTGGAAGAGCTCATTTCAAAAATAGTTTCAACGAAGCCAAGTCGCGGCATTGATTCAATCCCGGATGATTTTCCAAGAAGGCTAAAGGTTTCTTCTGAGCCAACGGTAGAAAGCAGATAATCACAGCTGATTTCCTCATCATCATCTAGAAGAACACCATGGACTTTCCTGTTACTTTGTAGAATTCTAGAGACTTTGGCACGGGTCCTGATCTCACCACCATTTTTTTTATAATGACTCAGCAGGAGGTCAAGAAGGTCTTTGATGGTTCCTCCGGGCCTGAACATCCCTTCTTTAAAAATTGCCCTGAACATAATAACAAATTGGCCAAGATCCATATCATTTTCTATGGAGGAGCCGTAGTACATCAGGGGACAGAGTAGCATGTCCGTCAGGAGTGAATTGTGAAGGTGCTGCTGAATTACCTGTTTGGCAGATGTGAAAGGAAGTGGATTAAATGGGGCATATGCATCTATCAGCTGCAACAGTCGCTGGAATCCATCATAACTGGCGGGAAATTTCTCGGCAATTTCTGTTTCAAGAAGAGAGAAATCATTAGAAAAGAGAAGGGACTCCTGCCCTGAAAAACGAATTTCACTTTGATTCTGCTGGTGCAGTTCGAGTTCATTACGTTTTATTTTTAACTGTCTGAGGAGACGGTTTAATGGGGCGTTTTTTTCTTTTGGCGCAGCATAGTTTGTGATTGCATGAAGGCCAGTTTCAAACAGTCTGTTATTTCTATAGTAATAGGAGTTGAGCCCACCAACACGGGAGTGCTGTTCGAGAAGGAGAACGTCTGGAATAAAACGGGAAAAACGGATAGCGGCGGCAAGTCCCGAAAGACCACCGCCGATAATTAACAGAGGAACATGCACCTGCTATGCGTCGGCAAGAAGGGGTTCCAGGTAGTTAACACATGAGTCAAGGGTTGCAAGTTCCGGATAATCCTCTTCAGGTATCTGCAGTTTGTGACGTTTGCGTAATTCCATAACAATATCTAGAAAATCCATTGAATCGAGATCGAGCTGGTCTCGCAGAGGTTTGTCTGGCTGAAGGGCTTCGAAATCAGCATCTTCGTCAATATCTTCAATTATTTCAAGAATAAGGTTCTTAATCGCGTCACGTGTCATTATATGTATCTCCGGCAGTGGCCTGTAGTATGTCGTATATAAAAAAAACAGTATTGCTTTGACAAACTGCGCAATATACCACACGGGGAGTATTTTTTTATATTTTTTTTAAAAAAGTTGAATTATTTTCGCAACTCACTGATTATTTATACTTTTTTACAATTATGACAGAATTAATACCAACCATGCCAAAGGAATTATTAAGAATGGTATTAACGGATTTCAGCTGTTTAGGTTTATCAAAAACCATGTTGTTGAGTTTACATTCCGAATCAAGGTTCTTACAGTTAATACTGGGGTGGACAAGATTATCATCGAAAGCGGGTAAATTTCCTGCAAGCTCCAAAACTCCTGCCGCTCCCATTGCGTGACCGATAATAGATTTGGTGTTGTTTATATAGGTGTTCGAGCAATGGCCAAAAAGGTTACGGATGGCCTTACACTCTTCAATGTCACCCTGTTTTGTCCCAGTGGCATGGGTGTTGATAATATCAATATCTTCCGGCTGCAATCCAGCTCTTTCAAGGGCAAGTTCCATACACTCTGTTTGTCTTTCGTGGAAGGGAAGTACATAATCACGTGCATCTGAGTTCATGGCGTAGCCAACTATTTCGGCATATATTCTGGCACCACGTGCAAGGGCACTCTCAAGACGTTCAAGAACGTAGATACATGCTCCTTCAGAAACAACTATACCATCGCGTGAGGTATCAAACGGCCTGCAGGCCTCCCGCGGGTCCTGCGCTGACCCCAGGGCACCCTGAGCCTGGAAACTTGCAAAAATACCGAAGGACCCGGTGGACTCGGAAATACCACCGGCAAGGGCCATATCAATCTCCTGGAGGCGCATCATTTGAACTCCCTGGATAAGAGACGCGTTTCCTGCAGCACAAGCGGCTCCAATAGAATAATGGGGCCCGGTGATGCCGAGATTCATGGTGATTTCTCCGGCAGGGTTATTCAGTACCGTCCGGGGATTATGATGATGGGTCCAGTAATCAACGTTGTAATCATACTTGCTGATGTTATATACTTCGTTTTCTGTCTCAACGGTTCCGTGCTCAGTGAGCCCCACATAGACACCAATGCGCGAACGTTTGTAATGATCTATGGTAAGCTCTGCATCAGCAAGGGCCTCATTGGCACAGTAAACAGCGAGGCAACCTGCACGGGTTCCCCGTTTGTTTTCCTTTTTTTTTCTGTATTTTGTTTCAGGGAAAGTACAGATGCCGGCCGGGGCCTTTCCGAAATAACGAAGATCTATTTCTGTGATTTCGCTGATACCAGCGAGTAATTTTTCACGATATGTTTTAAGATTGTCAGCATTAGGAGCTGCAAGGCCGACACCTGTTATTACAATTCTTGGTAGTTGTGTTTCCATGATGGCAGATTGACTGATGTAGAGTGGCTGATTATAGTGCTATTCCTGTTAACTCTTCCATTAAGAATGCAGATTGAATGTATTCGCGAAATAAGCAGATTTATGACAATTTGACAGAAAATTCAAGGTTAATACACTTTTTATATTTTTATCCCAATCGGAGTAAAAGAAATGAATGAAAGAAGAGATGTTGTGATAATAGGGGCTGGTCCTGCAGGAATTCAGGCTGCCATCCATGCTGTACGTAAAAAATGTGATGTGCTCCTCCTTGGTCGTATCGAAAGAAGTGCCCTGTTCTCTGCCCATGTTGAAAATTATGCCTGCGTTGCAGGTGTTAAAACAGGTGAAGAACTTCTTCTTGCCGGTTTGGACCAGGTAAAGAATTTTGGGGCACATCTTATGGAGGACGATGTCTTAAAGGTTCATCAGGATGATGAAGGTTTTGGCCTTGAACTTGAAAGTGGAGTAACGGTCTTTACCAGATCTCTTATTTTTGCAAACGGTACTGCCAGAAAAAAACTTAAGGTTCCCGGGGAAAAGGAGTTTTTTGGAAAGGGTGTTTCTTACTGTGTTGATTGTGATGCTAACTTTTTTCGTAATGCCACCGTTGCTGTTATTGGGAATGCCAGTGCAGCCATCGATGGTGCCCTGACTTTGACCGGTTACGCAAGCAAAGTATATCTTATCAATCGTGAATTGATTGCTTCTAAGGAGTTAATTGCCAAACTTGAAGAGTCTTCAGTTGAGAATATCAGCGGGACATGGGTTACTGAGATTGCAGGTCAGGACGCTGTGCAGACAATTGTTCTGGAGAATGGTGAGCAGTTGGCGCTTGATGGGGTTTTCGTTGAGCTTGGAGCTAAGGGGGCAATGGAACTAGCCCTTGAACTCGGGATTCAATTGGATCTTGACACCATGAGCCATATTGATACAAACAAAAAAACAGAAACCAATGTTCCAGGTGTATACGCGGCAGGGGATATAACCGGTCACCCTTATCAAATGGCAAAGGCAGTTGGGGAAGGATGCATTGCAGGCATGGAAGCTGCCAATTTTGCCAAAAAACAGAAACGAAAGGATAAAAGTTAATACTTTTCTTGAGGAAATAGCCATTGCAGAAAGGTATTGCTGTGGCTATTTCTTTTTCAATAATTCCAGAAACTCTTCAGAAACGGTTCCGTTTAAGGCTTTTATTTTTTCTTCCAACTCCTCGCTGAGAGCAACCCGACCTTCCACGACGCAACCACGTCGTCCGGGAACACACTCTCCGTGCAAACGTTTACATTTGTCTTCAACGATATCGTAATTTTTACAGTGAAAAGTCATGGTATTACAGTTGGTTGTGGGGATAGTTCACAGTAGATTTTTTGCTTTCAGGTCACTTATAAACAGATCAATCAGCTGCTGGTAATACTTTCGGGTCATGACGGGATCAATAGACTGTGACCGTGCTGTCCATATAAGTTTCTCAGTCTCTATGTCATACAGGCTGGTCTCAAGCGTCACCTTGGTTGTACTGTTATAACTTCCCGCTGAATAAACCGATTGATAGATAAAGGGATAATACCCATACAGTCCACTTGAATAACTTTTTGTCCCGATGGTCAGGGTATCTGGTTGATAAAAATCCTTTTCATCAGCACTTACCAGATGGGTAATCAGTATGGTTTTAGCTCCACTCTTTTTGATAACCTCCCGAAGGGCCGCTTCGTCAGGTTCAATACCTTCTTTACTCAGAGTGTAACTGGCAATAGCATTGCTGTCACTTGCAATAAAGCTGTCTGTAAAGGTGTCTTCGTATATACGGCGCTTGGTTTCATCCTCTGAAACTCCAACAACAAGAACAGGTTCGATGGCAGTTTTTTTAAAGGACGGGTCACTTGTGCTGGACAGCAATCTGCTTGAAGAACAATTCAGTAGAAGAGTGCCCAAGAGAAACAGGGAGATTATTTGTATTGTTTTCATAGGGAATATAAAAAAAAAAGAGTCTCAGGTTGGTTACCTGAAACTCCTGAGAATAGATGGGGTGAGTGATGGGACTTGAACCCACGACCTCCTGGGCCACAACCAGGTGCTACCACCAACTGAGCTACACCCACCGCCTAAATTTCGGTGCAACTTATACCCTTTGTAAGAATATTTGGCAAGAGTTAAATTTTACAGATCAGCTTTGCAGTGCATACACTTGTTTGCCTGTGTCTTGATAAGTTCAGCACAATATGGACATTCCTTCTTGAAATTATCCTTTAGCAGTTTGGTTATCACCATATTACATTTCTGTTCAAATTCAGTGTTACGGAAGGTGTGGTTTCTGATTGCATCGATACAGGAGAGATCATTGAGCTTGCTCAAGAGGAGTATGGCTCTATTACGCCCTGCAGGGCGGGCTGATTCATCAAGAACCAAAGTCATAACTGAATCAATATCTTTGTTTTCAACACAATTGTCCAGGGCTGCAATGGCCTCCTTTTCTTTTCTGTAGCGGGCGTTCTGTTCCCGCATAGCCTCTGGGTCTAGAATGGAACCTGTGAAGGCCATCTGAGATCCAACCATCATTACATTTTGTTCTGTGGATCCGGGAAGTTGCATGCTTCTGTAAGTTGCCTTGTGACCGTAGTTGGCTTCAACCTTTTTCCAGCCATTAGTGAATGTTGGGCACTCATCGTTGAGACATATGAAAAGGACTTCTGAACCCCAGCCAAGGCCATCACCTACATGAACTGGAGGTGCTTCGCAGCAGGCCATTTTGGAATTGCAATCTGGACAAATATGTTCCTCTTCGAGAACACTTAAGTTTTGAATAATCATGAATAACTCCTATATAAAATTATATCTATCCTGTTATTGAAGAGCAGGAGAATGAAAACTTTCAGGTACCGCGCATTGAGTTCCTTCTGACCGAAGGAGTGATGGACCTCAGCCACCTCCCTGTGATCCCATAAAAGCATAAAAAAGCAACCAGCTGAAGAGTATCAGCAGCAGCATGATAGTATTACCAGGACCTCTCTTCGGTTGATGGGACTCCTGGTCTTTTTCGGGATTATGCTCCATACAATTACCTGGCAGCCTTTGTTAGGACAGAATCAACGGCCCTTGAACGTTTCATATGTTCAGCTAAAAACTCGGGAGAGAGGTGGGAGCGACTGTTCTCTATAATCTCACAGAGTTCGGCTATTTTCTGATCTTCGGCCATGGCAACAATCTGAAGTAGATTTTCTGCAAAGCTCCGTACTATTTTTCGTCCATCTCCACCGGTTGCCATTATCTCAGCATAGGTTCTTGGATTCTGGTTATGAATTCTTGCCATGGCAAGGATGCCATAGAGAGAAGTAAGAGTGGAGTGGGTTCCAATATCGGAGCAGGCTATTGCGTGCTGTTTAAGGGTCATTGCAAGTGCTGTGGATATGGTGGTTGGTAGTTTCTGACCTACCCCCATGAGTAAATCATGCTGAGTCGGGCTGTCTTGAGAAATATCCGCCCCATGTTTATAGAGAAAAGCCTCAAATTCAGAACAGAACGATCCGCTACGAGGGGTTCGCACCACCGTGGCATTTTTGTCCTTCATGCTTTGTGCCTGCGGGCCCCATAAATTATGAACCAGCATAAGCTCAACACCTTGGCTTGTGCACTCTTCAGCTGCCTTGAGCGTTTGTTCAGACTCACCAGCAAGTAAAAGCAGGGCTTGTCCATCTTTCAGGAGTGGTCCGTACTGCTGGATGGTCGCAACGGTTACAGAGATGGGAACACAGATGATTACTACATCCACATCTGGAATCATCTCTTCAGGAGACAGAGTAGTTGATCGTCCCGTTAGAAAAGTTTTGTAGCCTTCATTTTCAAGGCGATCGGCAAACCATTCACTCATGGCTCCAGTGCCGATAAACCCGAAAGTATTAATCTTCTTGACCCGCATATCAACGCGGGGAAACGAGCCAAGGAGACGAAGACTATCCTCTTCCTGAATGACATCCTCCTCAACTGTTTTTAACGCTTTCTGAAGAGATTCGTTTCCTATGTGCCCTTCTATTTCGAGATAGATTTGGAGCTTCTGGGTTTTGATATCATTTTCTGAACGAAGGTCAAGGATGTTTATTCCACGGCTAGTGAATTCTCCAAGAATATCAACGAGCATACCAACCCGATCTTTCAAAGGGCGGGTGATAACAGCAGTGGCATCGTATCCTGTGGACCCACTGAGATTCTCACCAAGAATGGCGAAACGGGTACGGTTATGAGCGGCTATTTCTCGATCGCGTATTTCAAAGCCGTGCTCAAGCAGTAATTCTTCAGAATCAACGATACCAAAGTCAAGGCGATTATTGTCCTTGATATCTTTCATAGCAGCAGCAATGTCCGGAACGGACATGAGGGTGGCATCTGGATAGTGCTCGCCGATATAATCTTCACATTGTTTGAAGACAGAACCACGCCCAATAATATTTGCAGGTGAAAAAGATGCATTTTCCTGTTTCAGACAACCAAAGGAAAGATGGATGGGAAGAACAAGGTTATCAATCCAATACCCGGAAGAAAGGAGCTCCTGAAGGCGGAAATATTCTTTAATCTCACCTTCACGAGTGTTATAGATTGGGACAAAGGCGAAGTCCACCTCTTCCTTTAGAAAGGCATTGATTATGTCCGGGATACGGTTATAAAGTAGAAGCTCAGCGTCAGTAGAGTATTGACGAGCCGCTCTGTAACCATCTGAACCATGTGGTCCTAATGTTGCTATTCTGATCATTGGCTATTGACTGAAAAAAGTAATATGAAAGTATTCAATTTATTCCTACCTTCGGAAAATAGGCACTCTACCTTGTTTAGGCAAGCTATCCCATAGAAAAATGCCTGATTCATCATCAATCACTTCGCTACGGAACATTTCTGAATATCTGCAGGCATTAAAAAACTCACCCAGATATGGACCTCAGGTTGTATGTCATAAAACTTTTCCAGCGCAAAATGGCGCATATGTACCACTTCCAAATACCCTGCCTGATATACTTACGAGTTGTCTCCTGAAGCAGGGTATAGAAAAACTCTACAGCCACCAGGGAATAGCCTATAGGGAGATACGCAATGGCAAAAATGTTTTTGCCGCAACTCCGACATCATCTGGGAAAAGTCTGATTTACAACCTTCCGGTAATTGAAAGTATTTTCAGAGACAGATCAACGAAAGCACTTTATCTTTTCCCACTTAAGGCTTTAGCCCAGGACCAACTCAGGGTGCTTAAGAAGTTTGATGAAATTTTCTATACAGATAAGCAGAAAAATACTCATACGCTTGCAGCACTGTATGACGGTGATACTTCTGCCCGGCAACGAAAAAAAATCAGAACATGTCCTCCCAGTATCCTTATCAGTAACCCTGATATGCTTCACCTGTCGTTGCTTCCCTATCATTCAAGCTGGGCCCTATTTTTTAAAGAATTAAAATATATTGTTATTGATGAGGTGCATATTTACCGAGGAGTTTTCGGTGCCCATATGTCCTGGGTTTTACGTAGACTTCAGAGAGTTCTTGAATTCTACGGAGCTCGTCCAACTTTTATTCTCCTTTCTGCAACCATTGGGAACCCTGAACAATTTGCTGAAAAACTCATTGGACAGCAGGTTGTAAGTATTGTTGCCAGCAGTGCTCCAAGATCGAAACGAAATATGCTTTTCCTGAACCCCTGGAACAGTGTGACTCATACTGTGAGTCAGTTGCTGGAAGCCTCTTTAAAAAGAGGACTGCGAACTATTGTTTACACCGGTTCTCGAAAAATGGCTGAGCTTATAACACTGTGGACCAAACCAAAGCTTGGTGAGCTTGGTTCCAAATTAAGCTCCTACCGTTCGGGTTTTCTCCCCGAGGAAAGGCGGTTAATTGAAAGAGATCTCAATTCCGGAAAGCTGCTTGGAGTGATATCGACTTCAGCCCTGGAATTAGGGATTGATATTGGTGATCTTGATCTCTGTATTCTTGCAGGGTATCCAGGGTCTGTTATGGCAACCTGGCAACGGGGTGGACGGGTAGGACGTGGAAGAAAAGAATCTGCCATTATTCTGGTGGCCCAGGAAGATGCACTTGATCAGTATTACATGCAGAACCATGAAGATTTTTTTTCAAGAACCATGGAATCAGCGATTATCAATCCCTTTAATTGGCAAATAATGGAGCAGCACCTCCATTGTGCAGCGGCCGAAGTGTCTATTCACACAAATGAACTTACTGTTTTCCCATTGATTATAAGGAAAGCTGTGGAAGACTTGACATCGAAGGGGATTTTGCTCCAGGGCAGTGACGGCAAAGAGTTCTTTGCTACGAGAAAATATCCCCAGCGTCAGGTGAGCCTCCGGGGGAGCGGCAGGCAACTGCAGATTATACAGGTAGACAATGGTGAAGTGCTGGGAGATGTTGATTCCGGCCGTGCCTTTAAGGAATGTCATCCAGGTGCAGTGTATCTCCATTCCTCGAGCACTTGGCTGGTTCATAGATGTGATATTGAAAACAGTGAAATTGTGGTCTCTCCATTCAGAGAAAATTATCATACAAGACCGGTGAGCCAAAAACACACAGAAATCTTAAAAGTTTTTGATCAAAAGGAAGAGCCTGGATATCGGGTGAGTCTTGGGAGGCTTATTGTCCGTGAAAAAGTTACCGGGTACCAAAAACGCAATAACCGAAACAATAAATTGATGGGTTCTATTCAACTGAATCTCCCGGAACAGTCTCTGGAGACAGTTGGTCTCTGGCTTGAAATACCCGAATCTACAAAATTGGAAATAGAGGAACAACAACTCCATTTTATGGGTGCTATACATGCTCTTGAACATGCAATGATAGGAATGTTTCCTCTTCTGGTGCTCTGTGACAGGTACGATATCGGTGGTATCTCCTGTCCAGCACATCATCAGACCAGTGAAGCAGTGGTTTTTATTTATGATGGTTATCCCGGAGGAATGGGGTTGTGCAATGAGGCTTTTTCCCGGATTAAGGAACTCCTGGAACAAACCGCAAAAACCATCAGGAACTGCGCCTGTGAAAATGGTTGCCCATCCTGTGTCCATTCACCCAAGTGTGGTTCCGGCAACAGACCTATTGATAAGAGGGCTTGCCATGCTCTTCTAACGCTTCTCCTGAATCCAGGATGGCACCGCCCTGTACAGGAAAGCCTCAAAAAAACTATGATGACTGACCAGGAACCTCCCATGGAGATCATTCGTTCTGCTACTGTTCCTGATTTGCCCCTTTCCGTCCTTCCGACCCACTATGGTGTTTTTGACTTGGAAACAAAATACTCAGCTGCCGAGGTCGGTGGCTGGCACAAAGCGCATAAAATGGGCATTTCAGTTGCTGTGGTTTATGATTCCCTGCTTGATCATTGCGTGACCTATATGGAACATGAGACGGATAAACTGGTTGAACATTTATTCGCACTCGATTTGGTTGTTGGATTTAACAATCGCCGTTTCGATAATGCTGTCCTGAGTGCATATAGTGATAAGGATTTGAATACAATGGTGATGCTTGATCTCCTGGAGGTGGTAAAAAACCAACTTGGTTATCGCCTGAGCCTTGATAGACTTGCTAAATTTACACTTGGAAAGGAAAAATCAGGAGATGGTCTGCAGGCACTGCGATGGTACAAGGATGGGGAGATGGAAAAAATAATTCAATACTGCAAAAATGATGTGGTCATCACCAGGGAGCTACTGCTGTATGGTTTGGAATATGGCTTTTTCCTGTTTCAGAACAAGGCTGGAAAAATAGTTCGGCTACCACTTGATCTTGAAGGCAAAATACTCAGAAAAGACGGGTGACATGAAAGAGAGTGCGATTCTTCTTATTTGAGAACCGCACTTATGTAGATGATCTTCAGGAAAAGAAATCAGGGCCAGAGGAGAGGACCGTATATCCATCCAGTGGCACCTTGAGAGTGACTTACTTTAATCCATTTTCCCTCGGATGCTATTTTTTTGAGAACAACACCACGATCAACGGTTGCAACAATCGATGCGGAAGTGTTTGGTTGTGATCGCATATTAATAGATTTTTTTCCATTTACAATAACCGTGGAAGCTGGTTCAACAAGGGACCCATAAATCCACCCGGTGTCATTTTCAAAGTCAGTTATCTTCAACCAGTCACCATTCTTCTCAATTACTTTCAATGGATAGCCTTGAAATAATTCCATGGAAACCGGGAAGGTTGTTCCAGGGCCACTTCTCACATTGACGTTATCCTTTTTGACACTGACATTTTGGGCAAAACAGAGAGTGGGAAGGAGGATCAGAGTTAAGGGGATGATAGCAAATCGACATAGACGAGCAGGGAAATTCATAACAATCCTAATGGGTAAATATGGTTATTGTAATTATCTTTACAAACATTGCTGATTTTATCTATACTAAAAAAACGTTTTTAGTTCCACTGCTTTTTGATCTCAAAGAATACAGATCCGAGCTTTTACCAAGTTACGTTAACTGTAAAATGCCTGTTGTTAGATGGTTTTTTGGTGGGGCCAGTAGCCAACGGTACACCCTGAGATTTTTTGTCAATCAAGAGTAAAGGAGTATCCTTAGCAATGCAGGGTTTTCATAGCCTATTTCAAAAAGTCCGTCTTGTAGTTCTTACCCTTCTCCTGGCAGTTTCCTTCAGTTACAACGCCTTTGGGGTCGACCCCCTGATGTCAATAGCTCAGAGATTTTATTATGGTCATGGTACTCCCCAGAATTTCCAAAAAGCCTTCAGTTTGTACCTTAAAGCTGCAGAGCAGGGAGATGTTGATGCCATGTTTATTGTTGGTGGCATGTATATGAAGGGGCAGGGTACTGGTGTGAATACTGCTGAGGCTTTCAGATGGCTCTATAATGCTGCTATTAATGGGCGCAGTTCCAAAGAGTCCGAAAGAATATTGGCCGAGTTTTTTGTGACCGGTAAAAATGTTCCTCAAAACTACGAAGAAGCCTTGCACTGGTATGAGCTTGCTGCCAATGGTGGTGACTTTGAGGCACAAAGTGAACTTGGCTATTTATACTTCACTGGGAAGGTGGGCGAAAAGGATTACAAAAAGGCGGCTCACTGGTTCGAGCTTGCAGCCAGAAACGATTATCCACTTGCCCAGTACAATATGGGAATCCTCTGGTATACCGGAAATGGTGTTGATACTGTTGATATGATAAAGGCTTATGCCTGGTTTAGCCTTGCTGCTGCTAATGGCTATGGTAGCGGGGTGGTTGCGGAAAATTTTCTTAAGACTGTGCTTTCAGATAAAGAACTCAAGGATGCCCAGGAAGCCTCAATGGAAATCTATCGAGAAATAAAAAGCCTGAATCAAGGAGCTGTGACGAATTAAAGTCACAATCGAGTTTAACCGATAGATGGTGATATCGGCAGGAGAAAACTGAAGAGTACCAGGTCATTGTCCCCGTTTTCCGCCCATATAACACCGCCATGGTCCTCTACGATCTCCCTGGATATGGCGAGTCCAAGCCCGGTGCCGCCTGCACCTGTACTGGTGGTACTTGATTGAATAAACTTATCAAAGATTGTGTTCAGTTCATTGTTAGGAATAGGAGTTCCATGGTTGGATATGGTTATTTGTTGATTCAATGTACTTGCTTGACTGGTGATTTCTATACACTGCACAGAGATCACACTGTTTGTATGGCTGAATTTAATGGCGTTTGAGAGGAGATTACGGACAACTTGAGAGATTTTATCTTTATCGCAAAAAGCCGCAACCTGCCCACGACTGCATTCTATATTGATTTCCAACCCTTTTTCTGTCGCACTGGCTTTAATTTCTCTTACGATTTGATGAATTCTTGGCAAGAGGTCGCAGGTCTGCGGATTATAGCGCATCTTTCCAACCTCTAGCTTTGAAAAATCGAGAATATTGTTGAGCAGACCCATGAGCCTGGATCCTGATTCGTGGATAATGGTAAAGTATTCCTTTATTTTGTCACGAGGCAGGGTGTCATGGCGCTTGATGCCAAGTCTTGCATACCCGAGGATACCATTCATCGGGGTACGAAGTTCATGGGACATATTCGCNAGAAATTCTGATTTTGCTCGATTGGCAGCGGAGGTTGCTGCCAAAGCTTCAACTTGTGGGGTGATATCACGAATGGTTGCGATAACTACAGAGTCCTCACCCCATAGAGTTTTCCTCAGGTTCACCTGGACGGTTGAAAGTTTTGGGTTGTCACCCTTTTCGGTGAGCCATTGGAACTCCTGATCCTCTCCTGAGCGAACCTTTCTCCAAATTTCCTGAAGGTTGAGGTTTCCGTTGGTTCTTGATTCAAAACTTTTCTTAATATCAAATCGTAGGGCATCCTGGCGGTTAATATGAAACATCTTCAATAGAGTTTCATTGCTGTCTACAACTTTACCATCCAGGTTAAAAATAAAAATACCATCGTGTGCTGAATTATAAATGTCCTGTAACTTTTTTCGACTAATCGCGATCTTTTTAGCAGTTTGTTTGCGTACTTTGATTTCTTCCGTCAACTGTATGTTGAGTTTTTTAAGCTCCAGGGTGTTTTTTTCTATGACAAAAGTATTTATCAACGAAAGCCAGAAATGTTTGTTCCAGATTTTTGCCTGAATAAGAT
>JGI11705J14877_10000526_pt1 | contig 23921 bp, 30 predicted proteins | sample Etolaghawater15m_FD_14877 | JGI IMG/M metagenome (IMG submission 14877)
TCTCTTCATAAGCTTTTCTGAGTCTAGTGAAAACAACTTTCTTCTGGCTGTGCTCAGGAAATATTTCATTAATTCTTTTCTCATCCCACATACCAAGATCACGAGCTATGTCTATGATTTGTTTGAGTTCTTGATGGGAAAACTTAAATGTAAAAGCTTTTTCTTTTATAAACTCTTGTTCATTTTGAGGAAGTTTGCTAAAAAAGCCATTTTTTGTTGCTAGGGTAAATTTTTCTTCATATTCATTCATAAGTGGCATTTTAGCAAAAATTATGAGTAGCTAACACTCCACTAACACTCTTATGTAAAAATTACAGTATATAAATAGATAAAAGGAACAAATATGAAGAGATCAATTTTAGCAGTTTCAACTGCAACAGCCCTATTTTTAACTGCTTGTGGTGGTACATCTGCTGGAACAAGTGAAACTACAACTACAGGAGTTACAGATATTTTAGTTGAGAGAGGACCTGTTGTAGGTGCTACAGTGAGAGATGCAAAAGGTCAAATTGGAGTAAGTAAGGGTAACGGTGTTTACAGTTTTACTACTCCAACATATCCAATAGAGAGTTTTGGTGGCTACATAGATATGAACCGAGATGGTGTTATTAGTGCAGGTGATATAGCAATGAGTACCTTTCGCTTAAGAACAAATGCTGGTAATGTTATGACTTTAGCAACAACTATGGCAGAAAATAGTACAACTTTAGCTGCACTTGTTGAAGATGGATTTAGTGAAGATGAAATCTTTAGAACGAGTCCATCTTCAGATATTGATAATGCAGCCTTGAGTGATGAAGTTTACTCTTACTGTATTGAAAATAATCTAAGTGATCCTGCTCTTCTAGGAGATGCAGATATGCTGACATTGAGAACAAGAATACAAACAAGAAAAGAGCAATATAATGGATCACAACTAGATGCTGCTGCACTTGAAGTAGAACTAATGAACGACTTAAATATTGATGGTATAACACAAGAAGAAATTCCCCAAGTAGAACTCTCGCCAACACAAAATATTATTAATGCGATTGAGGCATCTGTTCTGAGTTTAGAGCAGAAGGCTACACTTGCTTATATGTGGGATGAAGAGAGATTAGCTCAGGATATTTATCTTGCACTTAATACACTTACTCCTTCTCAAACACTTTATAATATTGCAACTAAGGCAGAATCTCAACACATAAGTTCAGTTCAGGCACTTATAGAAAAATATGATTTAAATATTTTTAATACAACTGACTATAGCGGAGGTTACTCAGTAGATGTTTTAAATACATACACATCGGGAGTTTATAGTACCCCTGAGATAGCTTCTCTTTACAGTGAACTCTATACAAAAGGAGAACATTCTCTCCAAGATGCACTTGAAGTGGGTTGTATGGTTGAAGTAACAGATATTAATGACTTAAATAGAGATATAGAACTTGTCCAAAATGTAGAGGATATTAGTCTTGTATTCGAAGGACTTCGCTCTGGCAGTTACAATCACTACTGGGCATTTGACAAAGCTCTTAAGGCACAAGGAGTAAGTGAAGGTTGTTGTATACTTGGCGAAGAGTATTGTAAAACAAGCGACGAGTATCCTGTAAATGATAAGATGGGCGGTAGAAATTAAAGCAATGTCATTGTATGATTAGAAGCAAAGGTTAAATGATGAAAAGATTATTGTTAGTGCTGGCATTATTACTTATTGGAAGTTCTTTTGTAATGGCAGAGGACATAGATATAAAAATGCAAAAGATTCGAGAGGCTTCGCCCCAAGAGAGAGTGAAGATGATGAATGCACTTAAACGAGAGATTGCTACCATGAACAAAAACGAGAGAGATGCAACAATAAGTGCACTCCAAGCACAGAATAGATCAAAACAGCAGGTCCGACAAGAAGTAAACAACAGAGTGTTTGAGCAATTACAAGAGATGCAGCAAGCTCAAAGTCATTCGCAGCAACAAGCTACTAGGGAGTTTATGAAAAACAGAGGTAAGACTCAAATGAAGTCTTCAAGGTAAAAAGAGGTGCAATTTAAAACTACTTTTTTTCTTTTTTTTCTTCTTCTACTACCTCTAGGACTCTATGCATATATAGATGATGATATGGATGGAGTTGAAGATAAAGATGATAGTTGTTTATATACACCTTTTATGGATATTGTAGATAACAAAGGCTGCAGTATAGAGTCTCTTTTGCCCTCTTACCATTTTGACCTTATTGCCGGAGTGAGTTACTCTGAAACAGATTATAATACCCTTAGTAAAGTAGATACAATCACCACAACACTACAACTCAACTACTACTATAAAAAAATCATTCTCTCTTTAAGTAGCTCTTATTATAACAATTACGGGGATGACTATCGTGCTTCTGGGATGAATGATACTTACTTAGGTTTGGAGTATATACTTTTTGATGAAGAGTTATACATGAGTCTGGGTGGTGGGGTAGTGCTACCAACTTACGAGGACTATTTTGGCTCAAACAAGACAGACTATAGAGTGAATCTAAATCTTGGATACACTATGCAAAATATTAACCTTTTTACTACTTTTGGACACAGCTTTATCAATGATGAGGATGTAATTAACGAACTTTATTATCAAGATAGCAATTATTTCAGTTTAGGAGCAGGATATTTTTTCTCACACAAACTCTATACAAGTCTCTCTTATAGTGAGAGCGATAGCATATATAGAGATATAGAGAAGATTCGTACTGCTTCACTTTATGGCTTTTACTCTCTTAACAGTAGAAGTTTTTTAAACCTTACATATGCCCATGGACTGAGTGATTCAGCGAGTGATAACTATCTCTCTTTAAGCATTGGCTATAAGTTTTAAGATGAGTAAAGAATCAATACTGCTTTTAGAAGATGACTTGGAGTTAGGAGAGACACTCAAAGAGCTTTTAGAAGAGGAAGGTTATGGTGTCAAACTTGTTAGAGATGGAGCTTTGGCTGTAGAGAGTACTTATGAGCAAAAGTTTGATTTATATATCTTTGACATTAATGTTCCTGAGATAAATGGGCTTGAACTTTTAAATTCTCTGCGCAATGCAGATGACAAAACACCAGCTATTTTCATAAGTGCTTTAGTTGACATAAACTCAATCGCAAAGGGTTTTGAAGTTGGTGCAGAGGATTACATAAAAAAACCTTTTTTTCCAGAGGAACTTCTTATCCGTGTGAACGCCAAGTTTGTGCAAAAAAGTAAAACAGTTGCATACAAACATCTTGAGTATAACCCTCAGAACAAAACGATAAAAAAAGATGGAGTGATTCTCTCTTTGGGCGAGGTTCAAAGCTGTCTTTTAAAAACATTTTTGCAAAATATTGGAGATGTAATTGATGTGGAAATTTTACTGGAGTGTTTAGAACACCCCTCTTCAACAGCTTTAAGAGTTGCCATAAATAAACTCAGGTCTACACTGGACTTAGATATAAAAAATATACGAGGCATAGGGTACACAGTTGAAAAAAGTTGAACTAGAATCTTTTTTGAAGAGTTTCATTATCTTTTTTGTATCTATGGGAGCTTTAATCGGAACGATTTACTATATAAACCACATGAAAGAGATACAAACACTAGATGAAAGAGTGTTTAGCGAAATGAGGATATGTAGTTTTGACTTAGCATGTGAAAAGTATAAAATAAATTTTGTCCTGACTCAAGATAGAGAGCTTTATAGACTATATAAAACTCCTCAGGCACTCTCCTCTTATTTCGCGATACCAAACTCAACACTCAATAGTATGGAAATCTATTACCCTGTAGAAAAATATAATCTAGAGCTGAAGGAGATACTCAAAGAATCTCTCATAAGTCTCTTTTTTGCCATGTCTGCTGTTTTGATTTTTTCTATACTTTTTTCTTTATATACTCTCTATCCACTCCGAAATGCACTGCACTTAACACAGGAATTTGTTAAAGATATTTTACATGATTTTAACACTCCCTTATCTACATTAAGACTTAATGCTTCTATGCTTGATAAAGAAGGGATAAAAAGTGCCAAAATTAGTAGAATTCAAAAAAGTGTTCAAACCATTTTAAATCTTCAAGAGAATCTTCGTGCCTATCTTAACAACACTGCTTTACAAAAAGAGGAGCTAGACTTAGGTGAACTCATAACACATAGACTAGAGATACTAAGCATCAGCTATGGGCGTTTACATCTGCAAAATCGAGTAGCTAAGAGAGTTGTATTTACAAACAGGGATGCCTTCACACGGATAATAGACAACCTCTTGAGTAATGCCGCAAAGTATAACAAAGAAGATGGAACCGTGGAGGTTTACATGGAAGATAGAGATAACGTACTTTGCATAAAAGATAGCGGTAAAGGCATTAAAAATCCAGCTAAAGTTTTCGATAGATTTTATAAAGAACAAGATATCGGAATAGGTATAGGTCTTCATATTGTCAAAAAACTCTCCCAAGAGCTTGGAATTGAGCTTAAAATTAAGAGTGCTATAAATCAAGGAACAACTTTTTATCTAAAACTTTCATAATATTTATGGCGTTTTGTCATATTTTTTTTAAAATCTTTTTGCATGGGATATTATTCTTTAGAGATAAGGAAGAAATTATGATTTTAGGAAAATGCCCATACTGTGACGACGGTCAAATAGAAGTAAGAGACAAAGAAGTAAGTGGTAAAAAAGTAAAACTCTATGCATGTTCAAACGCAAACTGGACTACAGAAGATGGTGAGATGTTTGAGCTCACTGAGAACTCTTCTTGTGATTTTAAAATTTGGCAAAATTCATTGGCAAAATATGGAAAATGGCTCTCCTATAAAGAAGTCAGAGAACTTCTTTGTGAGCAAAGTATTGAAATAGAACTTTTAAGTAAAAAATATGGAAAAAAAATCTACTACAATAAACAGATAACTCTAAACGCAGAGTATGGAGTAAGTGTTATTTGGGACTAAAGATTTTTTAGATAAAATCAGACATGTTAAAGCAATACAAAGAAGCTATTGAAAAAAGCAATATTATTTCCACAACAGATAAAGAAGGAATCATTACTTTTGTAAATGATGAGTTCTGTAAAATCTCTGGCTATTCAAAAAATGAACTCATAGGTTCTAATCATAATATAGTAAGACATCCAGATGTCGATAAAAGTAAATTCAAACTTTTGTGGGACACAATAAACTCCAAGCAGATTTATAAAGACACTGTAAAAAACTTAGCCAAAGATGGCGCTACTTTTTATGTAAACACCACAGTAATCCCAATCTTAGATGAATATGAAAATATCATAGAATTCGTAGCTATACGATACGATGTGACAAAAGAAGTGTTTTATAAAGAGGAGCTTCTTAGACGTGAACTCGAACTCCAAGAGCTAAACGCAACACTGGAAAAAAGAGTCCAAGAAAAGACGAAAGAGTTAGAAGAGTTAAATAAAACGCTCAATATTAGAGTCGAAAAAGAGATTGCAAAAAATGAAGAAAAGCGTCAAGTAATGTTTTGGCAATCACGTTTAGCAAGTCTGGGTGAAATGCTAGCAAATATTGCACATCAGTGGAGACAACCACTCACAGAGTTGAATTTGAGTCTTTTTAGTATGAATAAGGCTGCGTTTAATGCTGATGCAGATGAGGTGCAAAAGTTATATAAAGAGAGTAAAAGTATTATTAAGAATATGTCAAAAACCATAGAAGATTTTACAAATTTTTTTAAACCAGATAAGGCTAAAGAGGAATTTAGTGTTTGCGAGAGTATAAATGAGGCTATAGGACTTTTAGAAAAACTTTTAACGGCACAAATGATATCTGTTAAAACTGATTTTGTGCAGATGAAAGTTTTAGGTATTCCCAATGAGCTCACTCAGGTTATCATCAATCTAATAAAAAATTCAAGCGATGCTTTTGTGCAAAATAGTATTTTGATTAAAGAGATAAGCATAAAAACAAAAGAAAAAAATGGCTTTGCAATTATAGAAGTGCAAGATAATGCAGGGGGAATTAAAGAAAAAAGTCCTTATAAAGTATTTGAACCATACTATACAACGAAACATGCGAGTCAAGGAACAGGACTGGGTCTTTTTATGTCAAAGATGATATGTGAACAGGGTTTAGGAGGCTCTTTAGATATGCATTCTAAAAAGAACACAACGATTTTTACAATACAAATCCCCATTGAAAATCAAGAAAAAGTGAGTTAGCTTATGAGTCGAAGAAGTTTAAAAAAACTAAAGATATTATTGGTTGAAGATGAAGAAAAACTTGCAAAGCTTTTAAAAAATGCCATTGGGGATGCATTTCAAAGTTTTACTCTTGCTAAAGATGGGAAAGAGGGATTAGAAAAGTTTTTAAAAATTTCTCCGGATATAGTCATAACAGATATTATGATGCCACGCAGCACAGGTCTTGAAATGGCAAGAGAGATAAGAGTGGTGGATGAGAGCGTGCCAATCATTATACTAAGTGCTTTTAGTGAGAGCGAAAAGTTTTTAGACGCTATAGATATAGGAGTGGCAAAATACTTTATTAAACCCTTTGATCCAGATGAGCTTTTAGATTATATTGAGAGTATTAGTGAAAAGTTGGGCAGTAAAATAGTTGCACTTCATGAAGGTTTTTCATTTAATCTAACAACTAATAATCTTTACAAAGATGCAAGATATGTTTCTCTTTCAAAAAATGAGAGCAAATTTATACAACTGCTTGTAGAGTACTCACAAGAGGAGCGTGTGGTAAATGACGCAATAACAAAGAGTCTTCTTTGGAATGAGGAAGAGGTGAGTGATGAAAGATTGCGAACTTTTATAAGAAGATTAAGAGTAAAAACCTCAAAAGAATTAGTCCTAAATATAAAAGGACAAGGCTATAAGATAAACTCCTAAGCCTCTATTTTTTCATCCAAGATTTAAAAGGTTGTAAAGAGTCAATATATTCGCTAACATCTTCAATTTGTTGTCCTCTTAGAGGTATTGTTGGCATTGCGTTTGCATCATAACCAAACTCTTTAAACATCACTGAAGGTGCCTTTATGTATCTGGTGATATCGGCTTTTTTTCTATTGTAAGAAACAAGATTAAAATCTTTGCCCATGCCACCTTTCATATCTATACCATGACAATTGGCACAGTTTTGAAGGTAGACATTCTTGCCATTGTTTATATCTGCATGTAATGTAAACGCAGCTATAAGCAGAGCAACCAATAATTGCATCTGTTGATTACTTCTTAATATAAAGACCAATATTTGGATGATTTGGTTTACTGATAGTCGGAGTATTAGTCTCTTTTGTATCGTAATGAACAATATCTTGCGCTTGTAAAGCACCTAATAGTAAAGCCGCTGTTAATATAATTTTTTTCATGTTGTATCCTTGGGAAGAACGCATTACGCTCTAAAATTTTTAAATAGGACAAATTTTGTCTTATTTAAATTGAGCGTAGTATAACTGATAATAAAAATCAACTACATGACCTATATCAAGAAAATGAGAATTTATCTCCAAGTGATTTCAAGAGCTGTTGAAAGCTTTGATTCATCAAAATGCGTGGATGAATTTGTGAGATTACCTATATTTTCTCCGGTATCTAAAAATTTTTGAATGAAGTATTTTTTGAAGTAGCCTCTCTTCGTTAAATCATCTATGATGGCGTTAATATCATCAACATTAAGGAGGTCATTATGTAAAGTAGTACGAACTTCAAACGCAGTCTTACTTTGTATAAGTAAATTGAGTGTTTTTGAAAATTCATCATATTTGTTTGAGTGAGTGATTTGAGTAAATTTATCTTTAGGTGCTTTATAGTCAAGTGCTATATAGTCTATTAGGCCTAAATTTAACAACTCTTTTATAGAACTGTAGTTAGTTCCATTTGTATCTAGTTTGATTGAAAACCCAAGTTTTTTTATCTCTTTACAAAACGCAACTAGGTTGTGCGTTGTTGCTTCTCCGCCGGAGAGTACGACACCATCAAGCAAAGAAACACGAGATTTTAAAAAATCAAGGACATAACTAAGAGAGTAGTTACCACTTTTAGCATAAACGATATCGCTGTTATAGCAGTAATCGCATCTCATGTTGCAACCAGAGAACCAAACTATACAAGCAAGATGCTCTGGATAATCTAAATGTGTAAACTTCGTGATGTCATAAACAATCTTATCGTTCAATGAACTGCTTTCTTTGTTTGTGCTCACCTGTTTTTCCTACATTAAAACTCTCTACAGGTCTATGGTAACCCATAACTCTTGTGTAAACTATACATTTTTGTCTTTTGTCTGCGTGCAGACTTAAGGCTTCATTTTTGCTCATAATATCTCCTTTGTTTAAGATGCAATATTTTCTTCTGTTAAAATTTCTTCGTCACACTTTGGACAGAACTCATGCTCTCCTGAAATATATCCATGTTTTGGACATACTGAGAAGAGAGGAGTTACTGTTATATATGGAAGTCTAAAGTTAGAGATAACATTTTTCACTAACTTGCGACAAGCTTCTGTTGAACTCACTTTTTCTTGCATATAGAGGTGTAAGACTGTTCCACCCGTATATTTACATTGTAAATCATCTTGAAGAGTGAGGGCTTCAAATGGATCGTTTGTTAAATCTACTGGAATTTGTGAAGAGTTAGTGTAGTAGATGTTTTCATCAAATCCTGCTTGGATTATACTATCACCATATCTCTTTTTATCTTCTTTAGCAAATCTATATGTAGTTCCTTCTGCTGGAGTTGCTTCTAGGTTATAGAGATTTCCAGACTCTTCTTGGTATGCAACCATTTTGTCTCTCATATGATTTAAAATCTCTGTTGCAAACTCTATACCTGCTTCAGAACTAATATCATAAGCATTACTTGTAAAGTTTAAAATCATCTCATTCATACCATTGACACCAATAGTCGAGAAGTGATTTTTAAATCCAGGTAAATATCTTTTAGTGTAAGGAAAAAGTCCTCTGTCATACATCTCTTGGATAAAAACTCTTTTTTTCTCTAATGTTGATTTCGCGTGATTCATTAGCTGGTCTATTCTAAGCATTAGTGCTTCTTTATCACCTTTATACAAGAATCCAAGTCTTGCCATATTTAAAGTAACTACGCCAATACTTCCAGTCATTTCGGCACTTCCAAAAAGACCACCACCGCGTTTGAGTAGTTCTCTTAAGTCGAGTTGCAATCTACAGCACATACTTCTCACATGTCCTGGTTTATATGCTTCTTCATTTTCAACTAACTGTCCGTTTGCATCGCGTTTATATTGTGAACCGATAAAATTTTGAAAATACGAAGAGCCAACTTTTGCAGTGTTTTCAAAAAGTAAATCTGTATTTTCTCCATGCCAGTCAAAATCTTCTGTTATATTCACAGTGGGAATCGGAAATGTAAAAGGCTGACCTGTTTTATCGCCCTCGGTCATGATTTCATAGTAAGCTTTGTTGATTTGATTCATCTCTTTTTGAAAATGCTTATATGTCATATCTTCAAGTTTTTTACAGCCTCTTTCATTTGCTATACTTAAAAGTTCACTATCTAAAAAATCTTTTAATAAATGTGACTGATTTCTTGTTGGAACCTGGTCTTTAAGATCATCAGGAACAGTCCAGTCAATAGTAATATTTGTAAAAGGAGACTGACCCCAGCGTGCCGGAACATTAAGATTGTAAACAAAACTTCTAACAGCTTTTTTTATTTCACTTGCAGAGAGTTTATCTCTAAAAACATAAGGTGCTAAGTAAGTGTCAAACGATGAAAATGCTTGAGCACCAGCCCACTCACTTTGCAGTATTCCTAAAAAGTTTGCCATTTGACCAAGTGCTTCACGAAAATGTTTTGGAGCATCACTCTCAACCCTTCATCTAAAAGTGCACGAAGACTCCAACCTGCACAATAACCAGTTAAACAGTCAAGATCATGAATATGATAATCACCATTTCTATGTGCGTAACCTTCTTCTTTTGAATAGATTTTATCAAGCCAGTAATTTGCTATAACTTTTCCAGCAGTATTATTGACAAGTCCTGCGTTTGAGTAGCCTGTATTTGAATTTGCTTTGATTCTCCAGTCACTACCATTAATGTATTCTTCTATAGTTTGTGTAGAGTTAATATAAGTAGTATCTTCTTCAAGCACATTATCTCTTTGCATTTTATGCATGTGACGATAAAGTATGAAAGAACGCATTACATCAAAATATCTAGCTTTATATAACTCTTGCTCTATAGAATCCTGAATATCTTCAACAGCTACAACTCTTTTACTTTTGAGAGTCTCTAAAACGTTGAAAAATATGGAACTATTGTAGAGTATATGTTCACTTTTAAAAGCTTTTTTTATTGCGTCTTCAATTTTATAAGATTGAAACTCTTTATAGGAACCATCTCTTTTTAAAATATTTTCAACCATAGCAAATCCTTAACTGTTTTTGGCATTTTATATCAAGGTGGATTAAGTCTTAATAACAAAAACGGTCACTTTTTTGTCACTAATTTGGAAAATAAAATATAAAAAATGTCTTAAAAAGGAAATATATACTTCTTTAATAAATCTTTTACATTTATTTGGGTACAATCCTCATCCGCTTTGCTGTTTTTAACATAATAGTTGAGTATTTCTACCTTTAGTACATAATACAAAAGATAGAAGTATTGGCAAGCTAAAAACATTTGCTAGCCTACATGCAGCAAAGACAAGAACAAAACTAAAGTTTCTCAAAGTAGAGGTTGTTCTCTCACCGAGAGGTGAAGCTTTAGTGACTGAATAAAAACGGGGCTTTGTTCCGGTTTTGTGAGATTAATATAAAGAGGCTTTCAATGAAAGTACGTGCTTCAGTAAAGAAGATGTGTGATGACTGTAAAGTTATTAAAAGAAAAGGCATTGTAAGAGTAATCTGCAAAGTTAAAAAACATAAACAGAGACAAGGATAACCATGGCTCGTATTTCTGGTGTTGATTTACCTAAGAAAAAAAGAATAGAGTATGGTTTAACGTACATCTATGGAATTGGTTTACATGCTTCTCGTCTAATTTTAGACGCGACAGGTATTGACTATAACAAAAGAGTTTTCGAATTAAACGAAGACGATGTTGCTGCAATTACTGCTGAAATCCGTGCTAACCATATGGTTGAGGGTGATTTACGTAAAAAAGTAGCTATGGATATTAAGGCACTTATGGATTTAGGTTCATACAGAGGTCTTCGTCACCGTCGTGGTCTTCCATGTCGTGGTCAAAAAACAAAGACAAATGCGCGTACTCGTAAGGGTAAACGTAAAACTGTCGGCGCAGCGTAAGGGATTATAGATGGCAAAAAGAAAAGCTGTTAGAAAAAAAGTAGTAAAAAAGAATATTGCACGTGGTATCTGCCACATAGCTGCATCATTCAATAATACTCTTGTAACTATTACAGATGAAATGGGTAATATGATTGCTTGGAGTTCTGCTGGTTCTTTAGGATTTAAAGGTTCTAAAAAATCTACTCCATTTGCTGCACAAGCTGCTGTTGAAGATGCAGTTGCTAAAGCACAAGTACATGGTATAAAAGAACTTGGTATTAAAGTTCAAGGTCCTGGTTCAGGTCGTGAAACAGCAACAAAAGCTGTAGGTGCTATCGAAGGTATCCGTGTTACATTCATGAAAGATGTTACACCATTACCACACAACGGTTGTCGCGCACCTAAGCGTCGTAGAGTTTAAGGAGATTACTGATGGCAAGATATAGAGGTCCAGTAGAAAAGATCGAAAGAAGATTCGGTGTAAGTCTTAACCTTAAAGGTGAGCGTCGTTTAGCAGGAAAATCTGCATTAGAAAAAAGACCTTATGGTCCTGGTCAGCATGGTCAGCGTCGTAAGAAAGTTTCTGAGTATGGTTTACAACTTAATGAAAAACAAAAAGCGAAATTTATGTATGGTGTTTCTGAGAAACAATTCCGTGCTTTATTCGTTGAAGCAAAACGTCGAACAGGAAATACAGGTACAAACCTTATTGCACTGATCGAACAAAGACTTGATAATGTTGTTTATAGAATGGGATTCGCATCTACTCGTAGATTCGCTCGTCAACTTGTAACTCACGGCCACCTATTAGTAGATGGCAAAAAACTTGATATTCCTTCTTACCGTGTTACTCCTGGTCAGAAGATAGAAGTTCGTGAATCTAGCAAAAAGAATAATCAAATTGTTCGTGCTATGGAATTAACAAATCAAACTGGTCTTGCTCCATGGGTTGATATTGATGCTGATAAAGTATTTGGTATTTTTACTCGCTTACCAGAGCGTGAAGAAGTTGTTATTCCTGTTGAAGAACGTTTAATCGTTGAGCTTTACTCTAAATAGTAATTATTAAATAAAAAAGGCGTTTAAGAATGAAAAAGATTAAAACTACTCCACTAGCTCCTAAAGAGTTTGAGGTAGAACAAATTAGTGAAAATGAAGCTAACATAATGGCATATCCGTTTGAAACTGGATATGCTATTTCTTTAGCGCATCCACTTCGCCGTTTTCTATTAAGTAGCTCAGTTGGTTACGCACCAATTGCAATTAAAATCGAGGGTGCTAAACATGAGTTTGACTCAGTGCGTGGCATGCTTGAAGATATTTCAGATTTTATTTTAAATCTTAAAGAAATTCGTTTTAAACTCAACAACGATGCAACTGAATCAGAAATTCACTACAGTTTTGCAGGTCCATGTACTATTACGGGTGCAGACCTTAGCAATGATGAAGTAGAGGTGGTAACACCTGAGGCGCCTCTTGCAACTCTTAATGAGGATTCTACACTTAATTTTAGTATTCAAATTGCTCAAGGTATTGGATATGTTGCAAGTGAAGATACTTTTGAGAAGCTAGAAGATGGGTATATTGCTTTAGATGCATATTTTACGCCTGTAAGAAGTGCGACTTATAAAATTGAAAATGTACTTGTTGAAGATAATCCTAACTTCGAAAGAGTTATATTAAATATTAGAACTGATGGACAAATTTCTCCATTAGATGCGTTTAGAAATTCTTTAGAAGTTATGTATGAGCAACTTGCAGTATTTAATTCTGAAATTAGTATAAAAGCTCCAGTAACTATTGAAAGAGTTGAAGAGTCACCAGATCTGAAAAAACTAACTACTAACATAGATAGTTTAGGATTAAGTGCACGTAGTTTCAACTGCCTTGATCGTTCAAATATTAAATTAATTGGTGAAATAACATTAATGAGTACTAACGATTTAAAAAATGTTAAAAACCTTGGTAAAAAGTCATATGATGAGATCGTAGAAAAAGTGCAAGAGTTTGGTTTTGCCGTTGGCGCTGATCTTACAGATGACGTTGTTACAGCATTAAAAAAGAAAATAGAAGCTTTAGAAGCTTAATAGAGGAAGATATATGAGACACCGTCATGGATATCGTAAACTAGGTCGTACAAGTGCACATCGTGCTGCTTTACTTAAGAACCTTAGTATTTCGTTAATTGAACATGGTAAAATCGAAACTACTGTTATGAAAGCAAAAGAATTACGTTCTTATGTTGAAAAATTAATTACAGTTGCAACTAAAAATGACTCAAATGCTCATAGAACAGTATTTGCAGCTCTTCAAAGTAAAGAAGCAACTAAAACTTTAGTAAATGAAATAGCTCCTAAGTACGTTGATCGTGCGGGTGGATATACAAGAATTACTAGAACAAGAATTCGTCGTGGTGATGCTACTACTATGGCGTTTATTGAGCTTGTTTAATTAGTACACAAAAGGAACAAAGTCCCTTTTGCTACGCTAACGCTGAGTTTTATTCTATGCTGTGAAATGGTATAGAACATATAACCTCGGCGGTAAGCCCACGCACAGTAAAGCCGTGCTTTTTATCCTTTTCATATATTTAATAAAACTTCCACATCCCAAAATACTTTAACAAAAAGTGAGAAAATTATGAGTAATTTCGCATTTGGAACATATAGAATAACTGACCAAAACCCGCAACATATTCAAGCACTACGTGAAGCAATCGACTCAGGCATTAAGATGATTGACACATCAAGTAACTATATGGATGGAGCAGCTGAAAGGGCCATAGCTTTAGCTTTTAGAGAGTTTAGTGACGAAGCAAAAGCACAAGTAGAGATTGTTAGTAAATATGGCTATATTCAAGGCACTAACATGGATTTACATAAAGAAAAGAATTTCGATGGTGTAGTTGAATATAGTGAACACTGTTTTCACTCTATCTCTTCATCATTTATGAGAAATCAACTCGAAGCCTCGCTCTTGCGTTTAGAGCGAGAAAAGATAGATTGCTATCTTATTCATAATCCAGAATATTATATGCTTGATGCTATGAATAGAGATGCAGCAAAAGATGAAATTTTAGATGTGATGTATGAGAGACTGTATGAGGCATTTATTGGTTTAGAAGAAGAAGTAAAAAATGGAAGAATTGGATCTTATGGCATAAGCTCAAATAGTTTTGCTAAGGCAAATAATGATTCAGAATTTTTGCCTTATGAAGATCTGATTACTCTAGCAGATAGAGCTGCTGAGAGTGTTGGAAATGATACACATAACTTTACTACAATTGAGCTGCCAATAAATATTTTAGAAACTCAAGGCCTCAAGTCTTCATCTTGGGCCAAAGAAAATGGCATTAGAATTTTAGTGAATCGTCCTTTAAACGCACAAAGAAATGGGCAGATGTTTAGACTTGCAGACTATGAAGAAAGTGCAGAATATTATTATCATCTCAATGAACTGTTAAATTTTTGTGATAATGATGAGCTTCAACCTATCTATAATTTACTCGAACAACTCGATGTAAATAAGCACAAATTTGGGTGGGTTGGCGATTTTGACACTTTTTTATATGCTCAGATATTGCCACATATAAAAAATTCTTTAGAAAATATGGATGAGCAAAATTTAGAAACTATGCTAAAATACATAGATATATTTTTTGTAGAGTATAGAAAAATGGTTGCTTATGAATGTTCTAAAAATACAAGGGTGCAACTCAAAGATGTATTTAAAAATTGCGAGAAATCTCTACAAGAGTGTTCTTTAGAATTTTTAATGCAAAGAGAAAGTATAGATTATATAGTTATAGGAATGAGAAAACCTTCTTATGTGCATGATATATTAGCGCTATAAGACTAAAATAACTAATCTAATTAAAATTTTTATCACTTGTTAAGCGATATTGTCATATTTTATGTCCACTAAAATAATATAAACGATTTCGAAGGATAAATATGATTCCATTTTCAGATGAAGAGTTACTAGGGCCAGTTAAAATGGTTATAGATAAAGTACGTCCATCGTTAGCACTTGATGGCGGAGATATAGATTTTATTACAGTTAAAAACACAAAAGTATATGTGCAGTTAAAAGGTGCATGTATTGGATGTGGTAGTAGTGGCAGCACTCTAAAATATGGAGTGGAACGTCAGTTAAGAATGGATATTCATCCTGAACTCTGCGTTGTAAATGTTCCTATTGGCATGGAAAACGATATAGATAATTTATAAAAACACACTTACACTTCTATTCTCATTGAGTGTTAAAGAAGAGAGATATGAGCACAATTAGCAAATATAAAATATTAACATTAGCAAAAGATAGCTTCTCAAAGTCAGATTTTAAAAGCGCTATGGAGCAGTTTACTCAGGTTTTACAAAACTATCCAAACTCAAAAGAGGCTTTTAATGGCGTTATTTTGTCTGAGATGGCTATGAGTGGAGAAGGTGGTGCAGAAGCACTATTTGACTACTATGAGATACTTCAAGAAGAAGATAAAGAGCAAGCTGACTTTATTATGCAAGAGATTCTTCAAAACATGGACGGCTCTATGGAAAAACTAAGTGAAGTTTTTGCTGAACCGATACGTGATAGATTAGAACTTGAAGATGGCATACTCTATCAAGACTTTAAAAATATTATAAATGGTGGTGAAAGTTTTAAAGAAACTTTCGAAAATATTATGTTTTCTACTCGTGTTATTATTACAAAAAAAGAAGATTTTGTAGATTTTTTAGAAAACTTAATAGATCACGATTTTCAAGAGATGGCTCTTACATATCTTGAAAACGCCCTGAGTGTCTATCCCAGCGATGAACTCCTTCGCAAGCTGTTAAAAAAATTAGCTAAAGGTACAATGAGTGAAAATTGAACTACCAAGTCAAGAGTATAAATACGTCACAGAAAATTCACAAGAGTGCAACATACAGACTGCGTTTGTTCTTACTTCTCAAAATGAAAAATATTTGCAAAACGCAAAAGACAATTCCGCGCACTCAGTGATAAAAGTAGAAGAAATAGCAGAACTTTTTGGTATAGATAGAATCAAAATAGTTGGTATTACGGGCACAAATGGTAAGACAACTACAGCGAGTGCAATCTACTCATTTTTACTCGACTTAGGCTATAAGGTTGCGATGCAGGGAACGCGAGGGCTTTTTATGAATGATGAAGTCGTTGAGGGTAAAACTTTAACGACCCCATCAGTCCTCAATACATACAAACATATCTATCAAGCAGTGCAAGCTGGTTGTGAATTTTTTATTATGGAAGTTAGTTCTCACGCAATAGTACAAAAAAGAGTTGAAGGACTCAACTTTGAACTCAAAATTTTAACAAATATAACGCAAGATCATTTAGATTATCACAAGACAATAGATGAGTATATAGCAGTTAAAAATAGCTTTTTTCAAGATGATGGTAAGAAACTGATTAACAAAGATGAGACAAGAGCTGCGTTTAAGATGAAAAATGCCTATAGTTATGGTATTGAGAATCCAGCAACATATAGACTTATGGCTTATTCATTAAATGATGCATCCAGTGGGATAATACAACACTTTCAAGAGATTGTTCCCTTTACTGCATCTCTCCATGGTTTTTTTAATTTATACAATCTTATGGCAGCCATTAGTGCAGTGCATCTTTTAACTGGTAAAAAGCTAGAAGAGATAGCAGATGTTGTAGAGAATTTTGCAGGCGTAAGTGGTAGAATGGAGCAAGTTTGTGAAACTCCAAATGTTATAGTTGACTTTGCCCACACGCCAGATGGAATGCAACAAGTTTTAAACGCACTTAAAGAGAAAGAGCTCTTAGTAGTCTTTGGTGCTGGCGGCGATAGAGATACATCTAAGCGTCCACTTATGGGGCGCGTAGCAGCATCTTTGGCAAAAAAAGTTTATCTAACAAGCGACAATCCGAGAAATGAGGATCCGGAACTTATTATTAAGGATATACTCTCTGGCATAGAAGATAGAACTAATGTAATAATTGAGTTAAATAGAAAAAAAGCCATTGAAATGGCACTGCATGATCAAGAAGAGGAAGAAGTGGTTGTTATACTTGGCAAAGGTGATGAATCTTATCAGATAATTTATGATAAGAAACTTCCTTTTGATGATAGAGAAGTTGTTCGTGAGATTTTAAATATTAAAATCTAACGTTCAATCCTATGTATCCAATATTTGCCATAGAAGTTTCTGAATCTGCTTCTGTAGTAATACTTTTTTGGTAAGAAATATATTTGTAATTGTAGGCAAGTTCGATATCTAAATGTTCATTTATAGGTATAAAGGTCCCAAAACCTAAGTTATATGTGCCAAAACTTAAAGATTTTTCATTTTCTTTAGCCTTTGTCTCCATGTAGCCCATACCAAAACCAATTTTTACAAATGGATTTACATATATTCCAAAATCAAATGCTTTTATAAGCTCAACATTGAGGCCATACTTAGCTCCATCGCTGCTGAGAAATAATTTTTCAGAATTATCTATATAATCTACTGAAAATTCTATTGCGTAGGACTCTCTGACTCCGTAACCAATTTTGAGAGTTGCCATATTTGCTGTTATAGAATTTTCATCCTCATTATAGAGAGTTATGTTTTCTGTATGAAGTCCATATCCTGCTCCCATATATATTTTTGCATCGGCATACAAAGATGTCATGAGGAGTGAAAATAGTATGATTTTTTTCAAATTGAGTCCTGTTTGGTTTTTGAAATTATATCTTAAATATCTAAACTTATTTTTGCCCATTAGAATAATAAGCTATATTTTTGCTATAATTGCCAAAAAATTAAGGATAATTTTAATGGGAATTCCTCAACCAGCCTTTTATATATTTAAATGCGAGCAATCAGCTCCTCCAGGTATGCCAAAACCATCATGTGTAACACCAGCAACTCAAGATCTTTTTCAGCATTTAGCAACAAAGTTAATGCAAGAGGGAATAATGGGTACAGTGCAACCAATCCGCACGTCATGTATGAACAGATGTTCTTCTGGTCCAATCATGTTAGTAGAACCAGGTCATACAATGTATGCAGCTCTTACAAAAGAAAAAATTGATAGAATAGTAGCAGAACATATTATTGGTGGAAATGTAGTTCAAGAGTATGTAATTGATGCAGAGCAATGGGATGAGCCAATTTCTCCTGCTGCTATGCGTAAGCAAATGGGAAAATAGGAAAGAATATGTTGATTGATATGTTGTACAGCAAAATTCATCGCGCTACAGTAACTGACGCTAACTTAAACTACGTTGGTTCAATTACTATAGATGAGGAGCTTTTAGAAGCTGCAAAGATGAGGGTTGGACAAAAGGTTGAAATTCTCAACGTTAACAATGGCGAACGTTTTACTACCTACATTATTTTAGGGAAACGTGGTAAGCGCGATATCTGTTTAAATGGTGCCGCTGCAAGAAAAGTGCATCCAGGAGATAAAGTAATTATTGTTGCTTATGCTACATATGATGAAAAAGAACTTCAAAATTATCAGCCAAAAGTTGTTATATTAGATGAAGAAAACAATATAGAAACAATAGCGGATAATATATAAATAATGTTTTCAAATATGGGCGATCTCAGTAAAATGCTTGAAGGGATGCAAGAAAACGCAAGTAAGCTAAAGGCGGAACTCGCATCTAAAACCTTTTGTGTAAAAACAGGAGGAGGAATGATTGTGCTCAGCGTCAATGGCAATGGTGAAGTGATTGATTTAGAAATTGATGATGCACTTTTGTCCGATAAAGACTCGCTCCAAATTCTTCTGATTGGTGCCATAAATGATGCCAATAAAATGGTACAACAAAATCAGCAAAACAGTGCTATGGGTATGCTAGGCGGCTTCAAATAGTTCAAAGCGGAAGTATTTCTTTACTTGAGATACACCATCTCTTTTACAAAGTAATAACTTTCAGTTTTTTGTGAAGATAAATTAGTTAGAATTTCACATGCAAAATTTTGAGAATTTTTTATTAGAAAACTTACCGGTATCCAAAAGCATTCATCCTGTTTATGAGAGTGCTTTACAAAACATGCTAATTGCGGGTGGTAAACGTTTTCGACCTGCTTTACTTCTTGGCGTGGTGAAGGCATACAACTCTTTACTGCTTGATGGGGCACGATTTGCCGCGTATGCGATAGAACTGCTACATACATACTCCCTTATTCATGATGATTTACCAGCAATGGATAACTCCCCACTTCGTCGGGGTAATCCAACTCTGCATGTAAAGTATGATGAAGTAACGGCAATACTAGTGGGTGACGCACTCAATACTTATGCTTTTGAAGTTTTATCAAATGCTCCATTTTCTGACTATACTCGAGTGCAGCTTATTCGAGAGTTAGCAGTAAATGGTGGCTTAAACGGAATGGTTTTGGGTCAAGCGATTGATTGTTATTTTGAAAATCATCCTTTAGGTGTAGAGGATATTAAATTTTTACATACGAATAAAACAGCAAAACTAATAGCCACATCACTGAAGATGGGTGCGATTATAGTGGGAGATGAAGTTTTAGGTGAAAAGCTCTATACGTTTGGTATTAAGCTTGGACTTTTATTTCAGATTCAAGATGATATTTTAGATGTGACACAGAGCTCTCTAGAAGCTGGTAAGCTTACAAATAATGATGAAGATAAAAATAGTTTTGTGACTATTTTAGGGCTTGAGGAGTCAATGAAACAAGCAAATGATATTGCAGATGAATTGACACAAGAGATGGCTGCGTTTGATGGTAATTTACAAAATGAGCTAGCCCCTTTACTAACAAGATATATTAATAGACATAAATGAGACGCTTAATCAAGTTTAGAGTGACGCAAAGCATATACTACGTCACTGTAAACTTGATTTACAATCCAGTAATTAAACTTTAAAAGGTAATAATATGAGTAATGAAATGCGTCAAAAGATGGCAGATTCAATAAGATTTTTAGCAGCAGATATGGTACAAAGTGCAAATTCAGGTCATCCAGGTGCACCGATGGGTCTTGCAGATATCGCAACAGTTTTAAGTGAACACTTAAACCATAACCCAAAAAATCCTAATTGGCTCAATCGTGACAGACTTGTCTTTTCAGGGGGTCACGCAACAGGCCTTATTTATTCTCTTTATTATCTTTGGGGATATGGTTTAGAAATTGATGATTTAAAAAACTTTCGTCAATTAGATTCTAAAACTCCTGGACATCCAGAGTTTGGCCATACTGCAGGTATTGAAATCACTACTGGTCCTCTAGGTCAAGGTATCGCAAACGCAGTTGGTTTTTCAATGGCTTCAAAATTTGTGGGTGCTCAAGTAAATTCTGAAACTGCAGATTTAATTGACCATAATGTTTATTGTCTTTGTGGTGATGGTGACTTAGAGGAGGGTATCTCTTATGAGGCTTGTTCTATCGCTGGGCATAATAAACTAGATAACTTAATTCTTATTTATGATTCAAATCGTATTACTATTGAGGGTTCTACTAATTTAAGTATAAGTGAAGATATTCGTAAGCGTTTTCTTTCCCAAGCATGGGATGTTTTAGAGTGTGATGGACATAATTTTGATGAGATTGATACTTGTATAGCTACTGCAAAAACAAACACTAAACCGACTATTATCATTGCAAATACTGTTATGGCAAAAGGTGCTGGAGCGTTAGAGGGTTCACATCACGCTCACGGAGCTCCTTTAGGTGATGAGGTTATAGTAAAGGCAAAAAAAGATGCTGGATTTGATCCAGAGAAATCTTTTCATGTAGACGCAGATGTTATGGCTAGATTTAGATGTGCTATTGAAGAGGGTGATTTCCTTGAACGTGAGTGGATTCACAGACAAAAAACTCTTCCATTAATGGAGCAAAATGAGGCTTTAGCAGCACTCCAAAATCCTGATTTTTCTCGTATAGAGTATCCAGTTTTTGACAAAGCGGATGCAACACGTTCTACAAACGGAAAAATTATGAACGCTATTGCTAAAGGAGTTCCAAGCTTTTTAGGTGGCTCAGCAGATCTTAGTCCCTCAAACAAAACGAACTTAAATGACATGGGTATTTTTCCAAAAGGCAGAAATATCTATTTCGGTATTCGTGAGCACGCTATGGCTTCAATCGTAAACGCAATGGCTCTTTATGGTCCTCTTTTACCATTTTCCGCTACGTTCTTTGTTTTTTCAGATTATTTAAAACCAGCTGCTCGTATTGCAGCACTGACTGGAATCCAACAATTTTTTGTATGGACACATGATAGTATTGGTGTTGGTGAAGATGGCCCAACTCACCAACCTATTGAACATCTTTCACAGTTTCGTGCACTTCCAAATTTTTATGTATGGCGTCCGGCTGATGGTGCAGAAAATGTTATAGCATGGAAAACAGCACTTGCAATGAAAAAATCTCCATCTGCGTTTGTCTGTTCTCGCCAAAACCTTTCAGTGCTTCCGCATACAGTTTTTGGTACGGCCGCTCAAGGTGGCTATTTGTTGGCATCGGATGCAGATGCAACTATTACGCTTATGGCATCTGGCTCAGAAGTGGAACTCGCCCTCAAAGTCAAAGAGACATTAAACGCAATGGGTGATAAAGTTAATGTTGTTTCTGTTCCTTGTTTCGATCTTTTTATCGAGCAAGAGGAGTCCTACATAAACGCAGTGATTCAAGATGGGAGTAAAACTGTCGCTATAGAAGCAGCACGTGGTCTTGAATGGTATAAACTTGCAGATGTAGTGATTGGTATGGAAAGTTTTGGAGCATCGGCTCCAGCAGAGCAACTTTTTGAGAAATTTGGTTTCTCAGTTGATGCTATTGTGGCAAAAATCAAGTAGTTATTTTACAGATTTTTTAAAAGAGGCTTATCTTGGTGGATAAGCTTCTCTGGTTTGAATTCTACTATCTACATATCCGCGTCCAAGAGTAAAGTGATACAGAGTTTGAAAACGGTTATCTTTTAATCCTAGAAGATTATGAACTGTATCATCTAAGAAACATCCAATTCCTGTCCCAGATAAACCAAAAGAAGTTGCTTCAAGATAGAGTTGTTGTCCTATAGCTCCACACTCCCAATATAACTCTTTATATCTATGTGCTCCATATGTTTGTAATTGTTCTGAGAAATTACAAAGCATACCAAGAGAAAATGCCCCATCACTTGCAATGTCTTGAGAACAACTTATTGCCTTTGAAGCCATCTGTAAATCACGATTTTCTAAGAAATACAAATCTTGTAATTGAGTCTCGCCCCACATAAACGCAGTATGCATTTGATTTTTAAGAGTTTCTTTATCTCGCTCATTTCTGATGTAAATATATAAGCCGGATTCATACTCTTGGACTTTGTGAACAAATAGAATTAAATGTGCTGCGTTTTCTTTCGCATCTAAAGAGTCGTGAACACTTGAGAGTATGGAGTGAAACTGCTCTTTTGTGATTTTTGATGTTTCCTTATCCATAACATGAATACTTCGACGATTAAGGACTACCATTTTTGACTCTTGAGTCGGCTCTTTAACAACTAAACCGCGTTTAGTCCCTTTTTGTTTTATTTGTGCTGTTGAAGTTGCGTTTTCTATCTGGGGAATAATCTCCCAGCTTTGCATACTTGGGCTAAGTTGATTTGCAATTCCTTCGTATTTTAGGGGAACGTCTTCTACTAAAGTTTCTATGCTCAGTGAAGACTCTACAAACTCTGGAGAAACAACAAAAAGCATATCTGCTATCTCTTTTTCAAAAAATCTATCACTTTGGTTGACTCCTAAAAGTCTAGATATATTTTCATCACTTACACTATCGAGTCGAGTAATCTTCCAACCTAACATTTTTGCAGAAACTACGAGTGATTGCCAAGCGTGCCCAGAGTCAAGATTAACATAACGAAAGGCACGCTCCCCATACTTCCAAACTTCACGCCAAGAGATACTTGAGAGTCCTATGAGAAAACTTTGTTGAGGCAAGTTTTCCCAAAAAGATGTGTCAAACGCAGCTAGGTTTTCAAGAGCGTGATTTTTTGGCGTATAGTGAAAAACAGTTGTCTTTGCATTTTGTTCTTCTAAAAGAGGTGGTAAAACGACATAAGCTTCTGTGGGGTGAAGATTACCACTTGAAGCGTTACATCTCACTGCCCATGAACTCTCTCCTGAAACTTTCCAAGCGGCTAAACCCATTGAAAACTGTAAGAGTTGAGAGAGTGACTCTTTAAGTAGTGGCGCTGATGGTAAATCTGAATCAAGGAGATGATAAGGTGGCGTTGCGTTTTGCGTTGCTAAGGGTAGAATTATACTCTGCGTTGCATTATAGTTTCTAAAAGGATTTGGCTGCGTACTCCAATCCATATATCCAAGTGAACGCGCATATCTTTGTTGTGAGTGCTTTGTAGTTTCATGATAATGAAAAACTGTCTGTAGTGATCTGTTCATAGAGGCAAGTTTAATGAAGTTATCTTAATAATAGCTCTAAAAATAAAGTTCATTTTTTACTTGTAGGCAGTTTTAATATCTAACTTGATAAAAACTGATTATGAAATTCTCAAACCTAAAACTTACAACACCATACTTAGAGCTTGACCCTATCTTTTATGACAGAGTTGAGCCGACTCCACTTTCACGACCTTTTTTGATTTCTGTTTCTCAAAACGCAGCCCAACTGCTTGGCGTGCAAGATGATATAGAACTTGATGAGCATATTGTAAATATTGTCAATGGCT
>JGI11705J14877_10000527_pt1 | contig 23890 bp, 16 predicted proteins | sample Etolaghawater15m_FD_14877 | JGI IMG/M metagenome (IMG submission 14877)
ATAAAAATGCCTGATAACCTCACCATCAAGACACTGAACATCACGAATGGCACTGTAATTTATGAGAAAACGAATCAATTTGAATCCACTGCCAACAACATAAATGTTTCACTTATTAACAACAACCCCACCACCGCATCGCTGATCTCAGATTTGATAATGAGTGATTTGCATATCACCACCGATAAAGTTCAGATAAAAAACCAAAAAAACAACCAGTCCTATAATTGGCAACATGCAGACATTACCAACAACCTCGCAACAATACAACATATTGAAATAGAAGATAATAAAAATACCAACCTCCAAATACCGCAACTTGAAATACCCAATCCCAACCTGACCAATCTGCTCAATCAGGATCATCCCAACTTCGGAATTATCACCCTTTACTACGCCAAATTTTCTGGAAACATCGACCTGAGAGAAAGTGAGAATAAAACGCATACCGATCCAGTTCCATTTAAAGAGAAAACCCTGCTCAGCTTCGATGGGCTAAGGATAGTAGATGGCTCAGTGAAGGCCACGCTTCTCGCAACAACCGACACCATCTGCCTCAATTCAAAAATTGATTTAACCACTTCGGGCTATACGGTCACCAACAAAATGGACAAAAACCGGATATCAGCGCTTGATTGGGCTATTACTTTGACAGATGCTCACATCGCTCACCGATCCGGAAACGTGCAGGCTATGGAAGTAAATCTTGTCAAAGCCGACAGTAGCTTTACCATTAAAAACCTTGCGATTGAAGAAGCGGGGTTTAAAAGCAACAAGTTCAATATAAACAAGCTCAATTTTGACGAACTGAATATCAATTCACTGAATTATAGGCAGTTAATTCTTGAAAACCAGCTCGAATTCGGGACACTAAAAGTCAGCCACCCAACCCTGAGCGTCGACATTTCTTCCCAACCGTTGAAACTTGAAACCCCGAAAAATGAAGCTAGACAAAAAACAGATCTGACCCGACTTCCTTTTGCTTTTAGGGAAATTCAACTCGAGAAAATGCAATTGCAAATCGCACACCGGGATTCTTCCTCAGTAGGGTTGATAAACATTGGCGAAATGGATATTGCAGTAAGTGATTTCACGGGACAGTCGAATACATCAAACCTGGCCAATCACCTACAACTGAAGGTGAGTGATATCAACTACAAAAATCACCTAAGCCAGGAAAAGTTCCAGATCGACCACCTCGAATTCTCGCCCGACTACGACCAATTAATCATCACCGGAATTGCCGGAGATATTCAAAGAACGAGCGAGGGTAAGGGGCAGCCTGAACCCATGCTAAATTTCAAAATCGACGATCTGGGCATATCCGGCCTTCATCTAAGTAAACAATGGCCTACAACATTGGCTATCCGGAAAATTGCGGTGAACAATCCCGACCTAAGCATTTTCCGCGATCAGTCTAATCCGCCAAAACAACAGAGTCATAAAAAAATCGACTCTATAAAACTACCCGGAATGCTGCAACAACTTCACATCGACACTGTGATGATTTCCAATTTAATCTACAATCAAACCTATCGTAGCCACGAACATCCCAAGACCAGTGTATCTGGATTGGATATCAGTTTTAATCAAATAAAAATCGACTCGGCAGGAATCTCGGCACAAAATTTTAGCTTCATAGAAGAAGCCGCTGTCGAAGCCGGTAGCTATCACATCATCTCCACTGATAGTCTATACAGTACAAGCCTCAAAAGGGCAAGTTACAATTTTTTAACTAACACACTTACCATCGATTCGTTATCTGTTGATCCAAGGTATTCAGATGAATTGTTCTTCATAAAAGCCAGGTACCAAACCGACAGGTTGCACCTTTTTGGCGAAAAAATTGTTTGTCAGCATTTGAGAACAGAGAAACTGATTGAAACGGGACAAATTCATTTTGGATCAATTGATGTCTTTGGGCTGGATGCCAGGCTTTACCGCGACAAACATTATCCAATGGATCCAAAAGCTTTCAAAAAAATGCCGCAAGCGATGCTGCGTGAAACCAACAGGATTTTTCTTATCGACTCGATCAAAACCCATGATGCAGAGATTCATTACAAAGAGATTGTCGAAAAAGCATCACATCCGGGTTACATCTTTTTTACTCAATTCAACCTTACCCTATACAATATCACCAACGACCCGATCAGGTTAAAAACAGACTCGGTAGCACGTGTAGTTTTAAATGCGAAAATCATGGGACAAACCGACCTGCAGTTATTTCTGTTTCTGGAGTTGAAAAGCAAAAACGATGCTTTTTGGTTTACCGGTCACACGGGTTCTATTCCTTTTGAGTTGCTCAATCCGGTTACGCAGAATCTGGTAGGGATAGACATGCAAGGAGGCGAAGGGCGTTTACTAATCCCGAAGATTACCGGCGATAGCAGCAACACCAGCGGACAGGTATTATTTTTATACAAAAAACTAAGAGTAGGGCTGTATAACCGCGAAAAAGCCACCTCAACCACAGGTATTACCCGTGGCATGGCCAATATACTTTTAAACGACCTTTTTATCCGATCGAATAACCCTGTTTGGCTTCGGAAACCTAAAACAGGCATGGTTTATTTTGACAGGGTGGATGAAAAATCATTCGTGTTTTATGTATGGAAAAGTGTTCTCAGTGGCATGCTATCGACTTTTGGCGTAAACTCACGCGAACAACGTAACGAAAAAAGAGTTTTAATGCAAAATGTGCAATAAAACACACAGCATATTTAGTACATTTGTACCTTTTTTAAACTTAATTTTTGAAACAATGAATTATAAAACAATTACACTTTCGTTAATCGCCTTGATATTTATCAATATTACGGCCTTTGCTCAGGAAGAAAAAGAGGAAAAAGAAGGGTATCAATTCGTGGATGAAATTTACATCAATAACACGCCGGTAAAAAACCAATACCGTTCAGGAACCTGTTGGAGTTTTTCTGGACTCGCCTTTCTGGAAGCCGAAATCTTACGCGAAACGGGAAAAGAGTACGACCTTTCAGAAATGTTTGTGGTACACCATACCTATTCTGATAAGGCAGAGAAGTATGTAAGGCTCAACGGAAACCTCAATTTTGGAGGCGGAGCAGAAGTAACTGACGTTTTTCGGGTATTCGACCTTTATGGCATGATGCCTGAAAATGCTTATGCAGGGCTAAACTACGGAGAACCAATGCATACCCATGGCGAATTGGACGAACTCCTGAAAAGCTATGTTGAAGCGATAATCAAAAACAAAAACCGCAAGCTTACACCAGTATGGCATGATGGCTACAACAAGGTTCTCGACACCTATCTGGGTGAAATTCCTGCCACCTTTAGCTATGAAGGAGCTGAATACAACCCAAAAAGTTTTGCTGAATCAACTGGTTTTAAAACTGAGAACTATATTGAAATCACCTCTTACACGCACCGTCCTTACTACAAACCTTTTATCATGGAAATTCCTGATAACTGGCTTTGGGCTGAAATTTACAACGTGAAACTAGACGAGATGATGCAAACCATCGACAATGCCCTCGAAAAAGGGTACACTATCGCCTGGGGTGCTGACGTGAGCGACAAAGGTTTTTCATGGAAGAACGGAGTGGCAGTAATCCCAGATGAAGACAAATCAGATTTGGCCGGAACAGAAAAAGAGAAATGGGAAAGTCTGACCAAGAAAGAAAGAGAAGCCGCGATGTTCAGCTTTAACGGTCCTTTAAAAGAAAAAGAAATTACCCCCGAAATGAGACAACAACACTACGACAACTACATGGTTACCGACGATCATGGCATGTTAATCGTGGGTAAAGCTAAAGACCAGAATGGCAATGTATTCTACAAAATTAAAAACTCGTGGGGTACAGAAGATCATGTTTATGATGGTTACTTTTACGCCTCCGAAGCTTATGTAAAGCTTCAAACCATCGGAATCGCTGTGCATAAAGATGCACTCCCAAAGAGTGTAAAAAAAGAACTAGGTCTCTAGTGAAATAAAAGCAACACCCGATGCGGGTGTTGCTTTTATTTGATTACCTAAAACCTTTGGCGTTCCACATCTCCGGTGATTTTTCGTTGTAACCAGTGGTTATATCATCTTAACAGCTGACTAGCTGCTTGTTACAGGTTAGATTAATGACCTCGTGGACGCCCAATCAATTTGGAGAATAGTATTACTTTTGCACAATCTATTAAATGCTTATGATGGAAGTTGACTTTGACGCTGTAAGACCCTATAATGACGACGAGGTACGCGAAGCGATTCCGCGTATTCTAGCTGACCCAAAATTTAATGCGATGATGGATTACCTGTTTGAGCCTCAAAAAAAACAGGAAATCATCGAAAAACTACCTGAAGTTGAAGGCGTTACTGACTTTCAAGAAATCCTAACCCTTCCCTCAGTAGAAAAGATCCTGAGCGACACCACAGATGGAATTCACTCCTCAGGATATGAGCATATTTCACCAGAAAGCCATTATATTTTTGTGGCCAATCACCGCGATATCATTCTTGATTCCAGCATTTTAGGACTTTCACATTTAAAAAAAGGCTATCGCGTAACTCAAACCACATGGGGGAACAACCTGATGATCAATCAATTGATTGTTGATCTGGGTAAATCTAACCAAATGATAACGGTTTTCAGGGAGGGAACACCCAAAGAACTGCTGCACAACTCACAACGCCTTTCAACTTACATGAGATACGCTTCTGTTGTTCAAAATAAATCAATTTGGATTGCTCAACGAAAGGGAAGAACCAAAGACGGGTCTGACAAAACAGATGTAACCATTCTAAAAATGTTGAGCTTGTCGGGTGAGGGAGATTTTTTGGAAAGCCTAAAAGAAATAAACCTGACCCCTTGGCCATTTCTTACGAGTGGGAACCTTGCGATGCCATGAAGGTGCGCGAAATTTACCTGTCGCAACAGGGCACTTATGAGAAACAACCCGATGAAGATTTCAAATCAATCATTGGTGGTGTACTTGGGCAGAAAGGCGGTGTACATTTAGCCATTGGTACGCCATTGTCGGAAACCATTGACCAGCTTGATTTGGCTCAACTTACCCATAACGAAATACTGGCCGAAATCGCGGGGATTATCGATGAGCAAATTTTCACCCATTACCGCCTCTGGCCTTCAAATTACCTGGCCTTCGACCTGTTGAATAGCACCGACAACTACCGTCATCATTATACCGAAGACACACTTACACATTTGAATGACAGATACAACCATACCACAGCCGTCGTTGGGAAAGATAATGAAGAAATAAGAAACCTATTCCTGAAGTTATATGCTAACCCGGTGATTAACAAATTAAAAGTATTGAATAAGATTGAATTATAATTACCATGCGGCAACTTGCTGAGAATTGAAAAAAATACCAGAAATGACCACAATTTCCAAAGACACACTTAAAATAGAGGACTACAAAAGCATCCTGCTTAGGGATCAAAAAATCTCAATTGATGATTACACCATAGAGAACGTAGAAAAATGCTATCAGTTTCTAGAAGAGTTTTCTGTAAACAAAATCATCTATGGAGTAAACACGGGTCTTGGCCCAATGGCACAATACCGCATCGAAAGCGCAGATCAGGTAAAATTACAATACAACCTTATCCGCAGCCATGCAGCCGGATCAGGGAAACCTCTCGAGCCCATTTGTGTACGGGCTGCCATGATCAGCCGGTTAAAAAGTCTGTCGTTGGGTCATTCAGGAATTCACACCGATGCCATACAACTTCTGGCCACCTTGCTAAACCACCACATTATACCTTTTATTCCCGAACATGGCGGTGTCGGGGCAAGCGGTGATCTCGTTCAACTGGCTCACCTGGCACTTGTTCTCATTGGCGAAGGCGAAGTGTTTTATCACGACAAGCGCCAAAATACAGCCGATGTTTTTGCCACCCTGGGCATCACTCCACTAAAAATCAGACTGCGCGAAGGGCTGGGTCTTATTAATGGAACCTCCGTAATGTCGGGCATTGGAATCACCAACGTGATATTTGCTCAGCGGGCTATCGAATGGACAGTGTATGCCAGTGCCATGATTAACGAACTTGTAGAGTCGTTCGATGATCATTTTTCGAAAGTGCTCAACGAAGTTAAAAAGCATCAGGGGCAACATCGGATTGCTGAGTCAATGCGTGCTATCCTGAACGATAGTCAACTCATTAAAAAACGTGATGACTTGCTTTTTAATGGAAAAATTGAAGAAAAAATCTTCAAACAGAAAATACAGGAATACTATTCACTAAGATGTGTTCCTCAGATACTTGGGCCAATAATTGACACCCTTGAGAACACAAAAAATGTACTTGTTAACGAAGTAAATTCCGCCAACGACAACCCAATTGTTGATATGGAAACCAAAACAGTATATCACGGCGGAAACTTTCACGGCGATTATGTTTCGTTTGAGATGGATAAGCTAAAGATTGCTGTTACCAAACTCTCGATGCTGGCTGAAAGGCAATTAAATTTCTTGATGAACAACAAGATAAACGACATTCTGCCCCCCTTCGTTAACCTGGGAACTCTTGGCTTAAATTTAGGCATGCAAGGAACACAATTCACCGCCACTTCAACGGTTGCTGAGAACCAAACCCTTGCAAACCCAATGTATGTGCACAGCATACCCAGCAACAACGACAACCAGGATATAGTCAGCATGGGTACCAACGCCGCATTGCTTGCAAAAAAAACCATTCACAACACCTTCGAGGTTCTAGCTATCGAGTTCTTGACCATTATTCAGGCTATCGACTATTTAAAAATGGAGCCTAAAATGAGCTCCAAAACAAAAAAACTGTACCACCAATTGCGAGAACTCGTGCCTGTTTTCACAGAAGACACACCCAAATACAAAGAATTGTTGCTGATTCGTGACTTTTTGTTTAACAACGAACCTAATAGCTAAACGTATGAACAACCTAAACTTTGCCCTTGTTACCGGAGGATCGGGTGGAATTGGTAGCGCCATAAGCAAACAACTTGCGAAAGATGGCTTTAAAGTGCTGGTACATTATCACAGCAACGTGGAAAAAGCAGAACAAATCGTCAATGACATCAAAGAAGCTGGAGGTTATGCAGAACCGATAAAATTTGATGTCTCAAATCAGGAGGAAGTAAAAAGTGCTCTCGACCAATGGAAAGCTCAACACGACGAAAACGAATACATCGCCGTGCTGGTTAACAACGCCGGTATTTCAAAAGATGCCTTAATGGTATGGATGGAATCAGCCGACTGGAAATCGGTTATTGACACCAACCTGAACAGCTTTTTTTATGTAACCGGGGCTGTGTTAAAAGATATGATCATAAAAAAGTGGGGACGAATAATCAATGTCGTCTCCTTATCAGGGGTGAAAGGGCTGCCCGGGCAAACCAATTACAGTGCTGCTAAAGCTGGCGTTATTGGGGCTACCAAAGCATTAGCACAAGAAGTGGCCAAGAAAAAAGTTACAGTCAATGCCGTTGCTCCGGGTTACATAAAAACGGAAATGATTAAAAATCTGGACGAAACGCAACTCAAAACACTTATTCCCGCCAACAGGTTTGGAAAACCTGAAGAAGTAGCTTCAGTTGTTGCATTTTTAGCCAGTGAAGGATCATCCTATATCACCGGAGAAGTTATCAACATCAATGGTGGTCTACACACTTAANCAACTACTATTAAGAACNTTAGCTAAACTACNACAAAAGATGAGACGTGTTGTNATTACCGGGATGGGGATNTATTCAACGATAGGNAAAAACCTNGACGAAGTAACCCGTTCCCTTTATGAAGGAAAATCCGGNATTATTTTTGACCCTGAGCGTAAAAAGATGGGATTTAGNTCGGCACTTACCGGGTTTATTGAACGACCCGTAATGAAAGGCCTNCTGCCCCGCAGGATGCGTGTCGGGCTTCCCGAACAAGGAGAATATGCTTACATCGCTACTGCCGAAGCACTTACCAACGCAAGAATCGATGAAGACTTNCTNAACTCNCAAGAAATTGGCATNCTTTANGGCAACGACAGCAGCTCCACNTCNGTNGTAGAAGCNGCCGATATTCTACGNGAAAAGAAAAACACCACNATGATCGGNTCTGGTTCNATTTTTCAATCGATGAATTCTACNGTGAGCATGAACCTCTCGGTNATTCTNAAATTNAAAGGAATAAATTTNACTATCAGCGGNGCGTGTGCCAGCGGATCTCATGCNATCGGCATGGCCTATTTCATGATAAAAAACGGACTNCAAGACACCATTATCTGTGGGGGTGCNCAAGAAATAAANCCACTTTCGATGTGTAGCTTNGATGCGCTGAATGCTTTNTCNGTGCGTGAAGACAATCCACAAAAAGCATCACGNCCTTTCGACCGCGANCGCGATGGGCTCGTGCCCAGTGGTGGTGGCGCAACCCTNATTCTGGAATCGTATGAAACAGCTGTNAAAAGAGGCGCTCCNATTTTGGGCGAAGTTATTGGCTACGGATTCTCTTCCAATGGCGACCACATCTCGGTTCCAAACGTTGAAGGCCCTGTAAAATCGCTGCAACGCGCGTTAGATGACGCCAAACTTAAACCTATAGATATTGATTACCTGAACGCTCACGCCACTTCAACCCCCGTTGGTGATCAAAACGAGGCCAATGCCATTTACAGAATATTTGACCAGGGTCGCGTGCCTGTAAGCTCAACTAAAGGAATGACAGGCCATGAAATGTGGATGGGAGGAACAAGCGAAGTGATTTATTCAATGCTTATGGCTCAACATTCTTTCATTGCGCCAAATTTAAACTTTGAAAACCCGGATGAATATTCAGCCAAGCTAAATATTATCAGTCAAACCAAAGAACATAAGATTACCACGTTTCTATCAAACTCATTCGGTTTCGGAGGAACCAACTCAACTTTAATAGTAAAAAAGTTATAGNAACGTGANTTACTAACTAACAGTTTTTTTATTTTTGCCGAATAACACCTACTGACAGAAAAAGATTATGGACAGAAATACAATCATCGAAAAGATTAATGAGTTTCTCATCGAAGAGTTTGAGCTGGAGAAAGATCAGTTGAGTAAAGACGCACTCTTAAAAGAGGATCTCGACATCGAAAGCCTTGATTTTGTTGATATTGCCGTAATCCTGGAGAANATGTTCGGCATCAAAGTTACCAGCGAACATCTAAGCAAAATAATTACCCTAAACGACCTTTACGATTTCGTTTTTGAACATAGCATTAAATAATGTCCGCTCAATGGAAGGGTAAAACCCGCGGAGGTAAGGCTGGCTATTTTGCCTTTATTTTTCTTTTAAAACATTTGGGCATCAATGCCGCTTATACCTTGTTGATATTTGTTTCGGCCTATTTTGTGGTCTTGGTTCGTTCTGCCCGGAATCCGATGTACTACTTCTACCGTATAGTACTACACTTCAACTTGTTTAAAAGCATCCGCTACCTTTTTCTGAACAGTTATCGGTTTGGTCAGGTGTTAATCGACAAAGTGGCCATTATGTCAGGCATGGAATCACGTTATACATTTGATTTCGAGGGCGAACAACACTTACACCAAATGGCGGTAAGCACCGGAGGTTTTATTATCGGGGCACATATCGGAAATTGGGAAATTGCCGGACATCTTTTAAAAAGAATCCCTACCCGCGTGCATATTGTGATGCTGGAGGCCGAACATGAAAAGATCAAAAACATGCTAAATCAGGTAATGACAGAGAAAAGCATGAGCATCATCCCAATAAAACAAGATCTTTCTCATCTGTTTGCCATACAAGAAGCCATGGCAAAAAACGAACTTATTGCCATACATGGCGATCGTTTTTTAGAAGGTTCAAAACCTGTATCAATGCCTTTTTTCGGTCTAGAGGCTGATTTCCCCACAGGCCCTTTTAGTATGGCCATTCGGTTTGGCAAACCCATGACTTTTGTCTCTGCCATGCGCATGAAAGGAAAACATTATCATTTTTTTGCCACTCCTCCCGCGACTTATCCATCAGAAAGAAAGGCACTTAACACTTCTCTTAAGATAGCCATGTCCGCTTATATCCGTGAGATGGAAAGGGTGCTAAAAAAGTTCCCGGAGCAATGGTTTAATTATTATTATTTTTGGAAATAAAACCCAACATCATGAAAATTACCTACGGCCACGACAACAAAACTGCTTTGCAGGCAAAGTTTGATGCGCAAAAAATTGCATTTGGACCTATCATGTTTCAGGCTTCTATTGCCTTACGCAACCTGGGCATACTCGACCACCTTTTTAACAACAGGAAGACCGGGTCAACCATGGAAGAGATTTCCGAAGCACTAAAACTCTCAGTTTATGGGGTTAAAGTACTCCTGGAAGCTGGTTTAAGTCTTGAAATGGTTCAGGTTGAACAAGATCGTTACTCCATAACAAAGACTGGTTATTTTATTCTGAAAGACGAACTAACCCGTGTTAATATGGACTTCGTGCAGGATGTTAACTACCTTGGAATGTTTAAACTACAAGAAGCTATCACCAATGGCAAACCCGAGGGGCTTTCCGTTTTTGGACAATGGAATACAGTCTATGAAGCCCTCGCCGAGCTTCCCGAAAAAGTAAGAAAAAGCTGGTTTGCCTTCGACCATTTCTACTCTGATTATGCCTTTCCGGAAGTGCTTCCCTATATTTTCGAGAACAAACCAACGAAAATTCTGGACGTGGGAGGAAATACAGGCAAGTTCTCCATATTCTGCGCAAGCAACAACCCTGACATACAACTAACTATCCTCGATTTACCTGGTCAGGTAGCAGAAGCGAATAACAACATTGAATCCGCCGGTTTTTCAAAACGGATTTCAACTCATGCCCTTAATCTACTCGACGACAGTATTCCTTTCCCAAAGGGATATGATGCCATCTGGATGAGTCAGTTTCTGGATTGTTTTTCTCAGGAACAAATCCTGAGTTTGCTCAGCCGTTCGTACAATGCTCTTGATGCAAAAGGTTCATTGTTCATTCTCGAAACCTATTGGGATCGACAAGCTTATCCTGCATCCACCTACAGCTTGCATGGCACCACACTATACTTCACTGCTATTGCCAATGGTAACAGTCAAATGTACCATTCGCGCGATATGGTCAGGTTAGTTGAAGCCTCAGGTTTTAAAATCGATCGCATGATTGATAACATTGGGGTCAGTCACACGCTGCTTGAGTGTTCAAAACGATAAACAAGAAAAAAGGCTGCCCGATAACAGACAGCCTTTTTTATTTTCTATTGATTTTTAATACTCCTCTTCATTAAAGAAGAAATCATCTTTTGTGGGATAATCCGGCCATAAATCTTCGATACGGTCGTAAATCTCCCCTTCATCTTCCATCTCGACCAGATTTTCAATTACCTCACTTGGAGCACCAGTTCGAACTGCCCATTCAATTAGCTCCTCTTTGGTGGCAGGCCAGGGGGCATCTTCAAGTTTCGATGCCAATTCTAAAGTCCAATACATGGTATATCCGATTTAGTTATTTTTTTGCAAAAATAATTTTTTTTTAAAGGAAAACAAGCATTATCGCACATTTAATATACAGCCCTATACCCTTGGTTTCCAAAGTGTTTCCGTCGCACCAAGGTCATAAGACAGTCTTCTGGAAAGAACAAACAGGTAATCTGAAAGTCGGTTGAGGTATTTTATATTCAGCGGATCAACCTTTTGCTCGCGATCGAGCCTGATAACAAGGCGTTCAGCACGACGGCAAACCGTGCGCGCAATATGACAAAAAGAAACAACTGTATGCCCACCCGATAGTATAAATGAATTTAATTCAGGGAGCTGCTCATTCATGTCATCAACTCCTTTTTCAAGAAAATGTATATCTTCTTCGGCTATCGTAGGCAATGGATTTCGCAATGGATTGCCATCGCGCGCCAGGAGTGATTCAATCGTAAAGAGCCGATCCTGAATCTCTAAAAGTATGGATGTGTATTTTGCATTGATGGGCTGATCGCGCAAGAGCCCTATCCATGAAACAAGCTCATCTACCGTACCATAACACTCTATCCGCAGGTCATCTTTCGGAACACGGCTTCCACCGATGAGCGAGGTTGTTCCGCTATCTCCTGTTTTTGTATATATCTTCCAGTCGTGACTCATGTGAGCTATGCTTTTATTAAGAATTAATTGCTGTCTGCCAGCTGATAGTCTTTGATTGTTTTTACATTGTGGTTAATCTCATCAGATGCAATTTCACCGTCTATCATGCGGATAATGCGATGTGCATGACTTGCGATGTCTTCCTCGTGAGTTACAACGATAATGGTATTTCCCAGTTTATGGATTTCCTCAAGGAGGCCCATGATTTCAATAGAAGTCTTGCTATCGAGGTTTCCGGTAGGCTCATCGGCCAATACAATCGATGGATTGTTTACCAATGCCCTTGCAATCGCCACGCGTTGTCGCTGCCCACCGCTGAGCTCATTGGGCCTGTGAGTCATCCTGTCAGAAAGTTGCACTTGCCGCAACGATTTGGTTGCCATTTCCAGACGTTGATGTTTATTCTTTCCGGCATAGATCAAGGGCAGCATCACATTTTCCAGAGCTGTAGAACGAGGCAACAAATTAAAAGTCTGAAAAATAAAGCCAATTTCTTTGTTACGGACATCAGCCAGCTCGTTGTCGCTCATTTTACTCACATCCACCCCATTCAAAAAATAACTGCCCGATGTTGGCGTGTCAAGACATCCAAGGATATTCATCATNGTTGACTTACCCGATCCTGATGGTCCCATTAAAGCCACGAATTCATTTTGATAAACCGAAAGACTTACCTCACGTAAAGCCTTAACCGTTTCTGTACCAACCTGATAAAAACGACAAATATCTTTTAAAACAATGATTTCTTTTTTCATAACATGTATTTTTTCGACACACCCAAAACTACTAATTTACCTGAATAAAATTACTTTTTCAATAACGAATTACAAAATCCTGTTTTTCAATTCCTTTTCTGAAAAACACCAGACCAAACCAAAAAAGATCAATGGTGATTGAGACCTCGTCGCTTCTTTTGATTTCTTCCCAGGCCTCCTTCATTTCAAGAGACCATTGAATATCATCAAATATAAACAAGGTGTTTTCATGAGCCAGAGGTAAACATTTGTAAAAATAGTCAAGCGTCGGCTTTTTCCTGTGGTTACCATCAAAAAAAACAAAGTCAAGTCGGGTGAATTTCTTCAAAACATCATCCAGAATGACATCGAAGTTCCCCACTTCCACTTCTATATTTGACAGGTTTAGCTGTTGAAAAACCTCCTGAGCAATAGCCGCCAACCCGGAGCATCCCTCCATGGTAATCATTTGCGAATCTGGCGCTCCTGACTTCAGATAAGCACTACTCACACCTGCCGCTGTCCCAAATTCTAAAATATACTCAGGATGGGTCGATTTGGAAAGTCGATATAAAAGCTCCAATCTACTTTTGTGCTGGCTTCGTTGTTTTACAATCGTTTTCAGGGGCAGTCTCTTGGTTTTGTACTTATTATTTCCTGCTCCCGAACCAAAGTCAACCGTCTCCACAACACTTCTCCGTTTTAACAACGCGTTTTTCATTTGATTAAGTTGGGCGTATTCGGGGTATACTTTATGATCGCGAAAAACCTGTTCAACCAATTTGTACACAAATGGGGAATGTATAGTAAAACGTGTTTGGGCTTTGATTAGAAATTGTATGTATTGTTTTATCTGAAAAAGCATATTAGACATGACTACTGATTATTGAAAAGCAACTTTGTTAACATAAAACACCACCCGATCCTCTTTATCGCTCATGGTACGATTCCTGATTACCTGATCGCCAAAAATCAGAAAGAAATTATCATACCAATGCACAAGGGTATTGTCTTCATCTTCAATCACCTTGTCGCGGGTAAAATATCCTGCCACATTTATTTCATCCTCAGTAATCTGTTTTCCTTCTTTATAGGCCTGGGAATATAATTTTCCTTTGTTCGCGTAACCCAGTGTAATGTATGGACTATCCGCTATAAGACAAGTGTGATTTTTCCGCTTGAAGGACACCAGTTCACTCATCACCAATTCATTGTCCCAAAGCATATTACCATCCGATGAAAAAGCGGCCAATAGAGCATCCTCGTATTTATACCCGGCAAAAACACGGTAAGTATAGGGATAAGGACGACCGTAATAATCATAATCCATTCTGGTTTCGGTTCGGTACTGTGGGCTGAAGATTTCAGCGGATACAATATACTCACCGTCCATGGCAAGACCCACAGCCTCTGTAAGATGAAAAAAGGAAGTAAGGACGCGTTGTTTTTCCTTTGCCCCCGTTGAATCAACCACGGCGCGGGCATTGATTACTTCAGGCTGCTTTGCGGCTCCCTGTAGTTGAGTAAAATTAAGAAAATCGAAATAATTGATTGTCGTTTGGCTGGTGTTCTCAAACTTTAAAAAATAGAACCCCGCACTTCTGGCTGTTTGGGTATCCCTGACATCCTTTAGTGAGGCCATTCGTCCGGCAACAATATCATACGACCCGACAACAACCAATTGTTCAGGATAATTTGGGAAGAACACGAAGTCGCGCAACATTCTGATTCCGTCTGAACTTTCAATCTGGTATTCCCTGATTAGCTTACGCGACGGATTGTATAACAGGATTTTATCCTTAACATAACGGCCATCACTTACAATTTTTTGGGCCACGATGAAATGACGCGATGCTCTGTCCACATCAAGTTTCATAATCATGCTCTCGCTGTCAGGAGAAAGATGTTCAGGAAACACATCCCCAGAAATCAAGCTAACGAAAAGCAAATCGGTAGCAAATTTATTCAGGTTCAAAGCCAGACATGCCGTATTGTCAATCACCTCAAATCCTGAAATCTCACATTTTTCAGGCAAAGTTCCGGATATCTGTGAAAACGACTGATTGGCTGCATCATAGGTGACCAATTCATAAAAGTCGTACGCAGATCCTTTCATTTTTCCGGAATTGCGGAAAAGGAGGTGAATGCGTTTTCCATTTAACCGGGCTCCTTTGTATTCAATTGGTTCGTTGATCGATACGAATTTCAGCCACTCCTGGTTGAGTTGTTCGTCAAAAAGGCCAAAATACCAGTTTCTTTTGCCCAGTTCATTGACTTCATTACTTGCATAAAAAATCAACACCCCATTTTCTCCCATTGGTTCAACGTGGTAGCTGTCGGCCTCCATGTCGGCAGGTATTTCAAGACGGACAGTCTTAAACTCCTGAGCATAAATTATAAGCCCGAAACACATGGTATATAGTAATACAAAAAAGCGCATGATGATCGTAATGTGGATTATTAACGACAAATGACAAAAATAAGTATAAAAGTAGCAATAATCGTGCAATAAAAAAGCCCACCGGCAAGGTGAGCTTTAGAATATGAGGTTAGCTGTGTTTTAGCGTACAATAATTTTGTTTATTGCAGTTATTCCATCAGCATAGGCTACCCGAACAAAATAAACACCAGATTTCAGTTCATTAACTGAAACGGTGTTTGATCCGGTCATAACCGATTGGCTTAACACTTTTTGTCCCATCAGGTTAACGATTTCCATGGTTGCATTTTCGTTTGAAACTACCTGAACAAAATCAGTAGCCGGATTAGGGTAAACCTGAAGCTCGATCGTTTTGTTTTGAAGGATGTCGGTCTTCAATATTCCCATCACGCGGCATTCGGTAAGTTCCCAAGTCGCTGATTCTGTTTCGGTGGAAGTAAATCTGAAACCCAGGTAGAAAGAGGCAGAACCATAGGCATCTAATTCAATATCACCCGAGGGAGTCCACACCCACGAGCCAGCAGACCATGCAGCTTCATCGGTAATACTGTTCCATGTAAAATCTGTTGGATCTCCTGAGCCGTCATAATCATTTGAATAGTATAATTCCAAATCAGGACCGGTATAATTGGCAGCAGTAGTAAAGCTAAACAGCACATCCTCATACAAAGAGAGGTTTAACATGGGAGAAATCAGCCAATCCTCGTTGGCATAAGGTTGTCCTAGATAACCACTTACCTTGGCGAAGGTTACTCCTCCAAATTCATCCTGAAACCATTCCTGATCACCTATAACACTATAGGGAGTCCAAACACCAAGGCCTGAAGCAAAATTTTCATAGCTGATGATGGTTGCATTTTCAGTGGTAGCAGAAGTTTCAGGCGCAGTTCCATCGGTTTTATAATCGATATTGGCAGCAGCATTGGTATAGGGATAGATGTAAAAAGTATAGGTTTGATCACCTGCCAGATTATCAAATACCACGTTCTCAACTCCAAAATCCACATTTAGAGCGGCAGCTCCATCCGTCCAATCGGTATCATCAGGCTCCACAACACCATCCACTGGAGGAACAACAGCGGTACCATCTTTTACACCTTTAACCAGGTAAGCACGTGGCAATTGTCCACCAACCGCATCAACCCAGTTAAGGTTGATTGACAAGGCGGTCACTTCTGAACCAAAACTTGTTGGATAGTTGGTCGGTTCGGGATAAACGGTTTGATCACCTACGAAATTAAAATCATCATAATAAACGTACCCCCCCTCGGCGGCTTCTTTATAAACACGCACTTCGAGATAAAATTGAGTTGCTCCTGCTGGTGCAATTACGTCGTTAGTATATAAAACCCAATTCGGGCTATCCGTAGAATAATCTGATTCGATAGTTGTTCCAACCGTAGCGCCACCAGCATCCATAAACTTAGACCATACGCGGGTTTTGGCATTTGGATCGTTATCGTAATAGTAATAACTCAGTGTATAGGAAGCCCCTTCGGTAATACCAGTAATATATTCATGGCCAAAATCCTGAGTGCCTGAAGCACTTTGATGTCGGGCTGAATAAAGACCGTCATGAACAATAGTTGACTCTTGGGTAATGTTTTCAACATGATCCCAATTGTTTGGCACTCCGGCAGTCCACTGTTCCAAATCACCGTTTACCACCATATTTTGGGCTTTAAGTGGTGTGAAAGCGAAGGTTAATGCAACGAAGGCAATACTAAAAGATAAAAGATAGATTTTTTTCATTGGTATAATGCATTTAGATTGTAAAGAGATAAAAACCAGACATTCAACAAAAAGCGAATGTCTGGTTTTGAAAATTGTTACTAGGATAGATTCTACTAATTAAAGATTAACTTCTTAACACTCACCGCGCCAGAAGCTACGTCAGTTATCCGGATAAAATACAAACCGTCTTCAACATGGTTCACACTTATCTGGTCGTTAGATTGTACAGTATTGTGATAAACAACCTTTCCTGTAATGTCCATAACCTGCACTTCAGCAGCCGTTATGTTGGCCATCTGAAGGGTGAACGTACCATTTGAAGGATTCGGGTACACAGCAATGCCATTTTCAGAAAGTTCGTTTAGATCGGTTATCAAAACGGTAACTATGTTACTGGCACCTGATTCACCAAGATCGTAAACTGCAGTAACGTAATACTCATGTGTTCCTACACCGGGCATTTCGTCAAAATACTCAGTAGCGGTTACCAGATCGGCATTAATTTGAACGTTATTGCGGTATACATTGTATCCTAATAGTTCTGCAGAAACATTGCGTGAAGACTGTACCGTAACAAAAGGGTTTCCGGTAGCTAGGATACTAAATCCAGAGGCTTTGGTTGCTTTTCCAACCACAGGCTGAGCAGGATTGTAAACAATAGAAGATTTTGTTGCACTTACTGAGAAATCATCCACCAGAAGGATGAAAGCATCGTTAGAAACACACTGAATACCAACATATACAGTTTGTCCTACAAAAGCACTCATGTCATAAGTAAATTCCGTCCAGTCGTCAACGGGAGCTTCAACATATTGTCCCTCAGAAATGATAACAAAATCCTCAGGATTCAACCCGCTTGTAGACACGCCAACCCGGAATCTCTCGAGTCCATACTGATCGGTATATGATTTGGCAAAGAAAGAAGTCATGAATCCATCACCAATGGTGATCTGTGGGGTTATCAGCCAGTCGTTGTTTGGTGGTGTAACTGAAGCAAAGCAAGCAGCCACTTTATCACCTGAATGGGGGATGATATCAGTAACCGGAGGAATAGTTTGCGAAGGGTTGAAAATAATAAACGACTGAGCTGCGTATGCATTAGGCCACTCGGTATCAGTCATTCCGTAAGTGTCGCTTCCATCTACATCCAGGTTTGTCCAAGGTGCAAAATCGATTACAAAATCATCGTACGACTCGAAATCATCTTCAAAAGGCTCTGCAACGCCACCATTCCATGACAGCATTACATCTTCAGCAATGGTGACTTCAGCCTCCAGATTCGTTGGAGCAGGCAGATCAACAACAGAAATGTAGTCAAGCATCATTAGCTCGTCGGTTACAACGCCGTTGGTTACAGAGAGCGTAACATCCCATGTACCTTCCGCATTATAAATAATTTCAGGAGGAGTCTGACCATCCCAAGTTTCAGGAGTTCCCCCCTCAAAAGTCCAGGTCCACTGGGTAATTGTTCCAAACGACAAATCTGTAAACACCACACCACCGCCCAGATTAACTTGGGTAGGAACACCTTCGAATCCGGCAATGATGGTATTGGCACAGCCAAATCCGGGCGTAGCAAATATACTGTCACCGGCAGCATTTATAGCAGCAAAATTAATTGAGTGAGTCCAGTTTTCGGCTACATTGTTGTCCAGATTAGGATTACAGAAAGTTAGTGAAGGCCCATACCCATCGGCAAGTGTATCCCACGGAAGTGCGTCATCATAGGCTACCAAATCAACCACATTGTTAAAGCTGTCGGATAATTCGAGTTCTTCTCCCCCATTACTCAAAGCACCACCAGTCCATTGGTAGGCATCAACACCAAATGTTGACAACATAGCTACAGAATTATAGGCTACCAAGAGATATTCCTGAGGTTGTATGGTTACATCCGGGAATACAAATTCAATCCCTTTGGTAAAGGTGTACCCTAGCATATTAACAGCCTCAGTATCATTGTTATAAATTTCAACAAACTCAAGTGAGTCTGTACCACTTTCGGGTGGGTTGTACATAATTTCGGTAATAACGAGCAATGGTGCATCGAATGGAGCAGCCAACGCAAAGGTTTCATCGCTCAGATCGAAAGGATTTCCATCGACTGTTCCGGAGATCATGATTTTATAATCGCTGGCTACAGCAAGGTCATCGAACACAAACCAGGCAAATGTCTGGCTTGAGACAGGATAGTTTACTGCGAGCAATACCGGATCATGTCCTTCTCTAACCAATTCGATGTCTACATTTCCATCCCATCCTTCTACTGTCCAGGTAATATCGTAGGTAGTGTTAACATCAATGACTTCACCACCATTGGGGGTCAGAATATTTATCGGGAAATTAATAGCACCGGGGGTTCCACCTTCTTCGTTACTAGCCCGCCAGTTTTCGCCCAAAGCGTTATCTAAATCAGGGTTGAGTAAGGACAAAGTCGGACCGTCACCATCAGGAGAAGAAGGCCATGGATCACCATCAAAATATTCAACACGGTCGATCAATATGCCGTTGGCATTGTATAAACGAATGATATCGGTAGTATTTCCCATTGCCCATCCAGCCCAGGAGCCATCATAATCAGGAGTAAAAGGGAAGGCACCGCCGGTAGCAACTTCTATAGTAAAGTATCCATAAGCCTCAATTGTGTAATCGGCAGGGAATAGAATAGGAGTATGTGTTGCGTTGTCATCCAGGAGTTTCCAATTCTCAAGGCTAATTGGTTGATCGGTGTTGTTAAACAGCTCAACCCATTCCTCATCAGTTCCCGGAGAGTTATACATAATTTCGTTGATAACCAAAGCGGGAGTAGTCGGAACTGTCCAGCTCAGGGTTTGAGCCACGTCGGTAGGCACGGTAAAGGTCCAGTTGCCTGCCACCCAATTGCCTTCGGTATCGTTTACACCCCATTCCCAGGTATTGCTTCCACCGTCTACTACCAATTCTTGCTGACATGTCCAGATGTGATCCCCGGCAGTAACGTCTCCGTTTGTGCCATCGTCATAAAATGGAGTATGTTCCATTCCACCACCCCAGGATGGGTCATATTGTCCGTTTCCATCCCAGCTTCCTTTAAGAGAAAAACCATCGTAATGCTGACCTATAGCATCATCTACAATAAAAGTAACCAGGGCTGTTGGTGGTGGCGGACCACTGATGGTGGTCGTGTTGGTGGCAAAATCATAAGTAAAAGTGGTTGGATTTATGCCATCCGCTATGAACGGTACATTACCACCTGTGCTTTGATTCCAGTTATGGTTAAAGGTAACTTTAGCTTCATAGTTTCCGGCAGGAATTGTCAGTTCGAGTGTAAAAATATCATCTCCTTCAGGGTCTGACATTTCGCCGATAAGGTCGGTTGGATCCCAATCGTTTCCACCAAGTTCTGAAACAAAGTTTCCTGCTACAACAGGCAGAGTATGAGTAACCAGGTTTGCTTCGTAGTTGTATTTCCATGTAACATCCTGAGCTGTAGCAAGCACTATTTGCTGATTATCTCCTGGATACCAGTTTCCATCATCGACCACTTTATATTCATGTGTAGCGGCTGTCAGGTTTTTTGTGAGTTCCATAACACCGTTAGCATTTAAGATCAATTCGTAATCAGGAGAACTGGCATTCCAGCTATTAAATGATCCGGCAATAAAAACGGAAACATTGAAATCACCTGCAACAGTCACGTTGTCCACTTCCCAAGTGGCCGCACCAGCTGTGGTACTGATGTATTTAAAAGCCACATAAGTATTTGCTCCTACAAGAGCATTGATATCAGCAGTTCCAGCATCATTAAAAGTCCAGCTACCTGTAGCAGGGAATGCAAATTGCGAGGTTAAGTCTGTCCATGTAAAGCCTGCAGGGTCGCTAACGCCATCATAATCTGTTGAAATCAAAACTGAAAGGCCGGTGTTGTCGCCATAATTTCTGGCATGATCAAATCTGAGGGTTACATTGGTGTAGTTAGTGCAGTTGATGGGAGTGGTAATTAGCCAGTCTTCGTTATCAAGAGGACCTCCATCGTAACCATTCATGTACGCACAACCGGCAGGAGCACCAAAATTGGCCTGAACCCAAACCTGAGCACCCAAGGTGTTATAAGTAGAAGTTTGACCCAGATCCACTTCAAAAGGTTCAAAGTAGATTTCAGTTGCTGTAGGGCCACCACCCACAGGGATCATGCTATAATCATCAACATAAACGATTTCAGCACCATCAAAGCCCGACTGATCGTAAAAACGCAGTCCAACCTCTATATCAACGCTTGAAGTAGCGGTATAGGTATAGGTCATTTCCTGCCAAGCATTGAGGATAGTGTTATCAGAGTATATCTGATAATCACCCACATACAAGCGGGCTTTCATGAAACCTTCGGTATGATAAACCCAAACACTAACATTATACTCAGTACCCGAGACAACGCTAACGGTTTGTCTGAAGTCGGTATTTGCCTGAGTTCCTGTAGTCACATCTACAGAAGCAGATTTGCTTCCGCCGTGAACTGGTGAAGTGGCCTCCGTTACCGTGATACCCGGATCAATTAAAGTCCAGCCATCAGGGACTCCGGCTGTCCAACTTTCAAAGTCGCCATTAACGATAATACTCTGTCCTTGAGTTGACAAAGCAAGTAGTGGCACAAGACAAAAAACGAGCAGTAGTCGCTTTAGTGTAATTAATTTGCTCATAAGACTAAAAATTAAATGAATAGAATTTTTTTCAAAGATGTATATTTAAACAACATGCTGTAATTTTCGCTAGTTACGAAATTATTAAAAAATGCCCATAGATCCTTCTACCGACAGTGAACCTACGAAAGTACACACTTTTTTAATGCAGAAAAAAAAAGTTGCCGATTTTCACCGACAACTTTTAAAAACTTATTAACAGTTTATTTATCATCAACTTCTTCGAAGTCCACATCGGTAACTTCGTCATTACCGGGTTGGTTGCCTTTTCCAGCATTACCACCACTGGCAGCACCCGGATCAGGCTGAGGACCAGCTCCTCCAGTATTTTTATACATCTCTTCACTGGCTTTTTGCCAAACAGCATTGAGTTGCGCCATGGCTGCATCTACGGCCGTGATATCCTGCGATTTATGTGCAGTACGTAATTTTTCGAGGGCACTTTCTATTTCCGACTTTTTATCTGCAGGAACTTTATCGCCAAATTCCTTCAACTGCTTTTCAGTCTGGAAAATTAGTGCATCAGCAGCATTGAGCTTATCCACCCTTTCGCGTTCTTTTTTGTCGGCATCAGCATTGGCTTCAGCTTCGGCTTTCATTCGTTTGATTTCATCATCCGACAGTCCGGAAGAAGCTTCGATACGAATACTTTGCGACTTCCCACTGGCTTTATCCTTTGCTGACACATTCAATATACCGTTCGAGTCGATGTCGAAAGTTACTTCGATTTGAGGAACACCACGTGGTGCAGGTGGAATGCCATCGAGGTGGAATCGTCCTATACTTTTATTTTGGTTGGCCATTGGACGTTCGCCTTGCAGGATATGAATTTCAACGGATGGTTGGTTATCAGATGCTGTCGAAAATACTTCCGACTTTTTGGTGGGGATGGTTGTGTTGGCATCAATAAGCTTAGTCATAACGCCGCCCATAGTTTCTATACCGAGTGTAAGCGGGGTTACATCGAGCAGCAACACATCTTTCACCTCACCTGTGAGTACGCCGCCTTGGATAGCTGCACCTAAAGCCACAACTTCATCAGGATTTACCCCTTTGGAAGGTTCTCTTCCAAAAATCTTTTTCACCAATTCCTGAATAGCGGGGATACGTGTTGAACCACCAACGAGAATTACTTCATCCACATCGGAAGCGTTCATTCCGGCATCACGAAGAGCATCCTCACAAGGTTTAATTGTATCATGAATCAGCTTGTCGGCCAGTTGCTCAAATTTGGCACGAGTAAGTTTTCTTACCAAGTGCTTTGGCACACCATCCACAGGCATAATATAGGGCAGGTTGATTTCCGTTTCGGTTGCACTGGATAGCTCTATCTTTGCTTTCTCGGCAGCTTCTTTCAGTCGTTGAAGCGCCATCGGATCACGTTTAAGATCAAGTCCTTCATCTTTTTTAAACTCTTCGGCAAGCCATTCAATTATCACTTGGTCGAAGTCATCACCTCCAAGGTGGGTATTACCGTTAGTCGATTTCACTTCAAAAACGCCATCACCTAACTCAAGGATAGAGATGTCGAAGGTACCACCACCGAGGTCGAAAACAGCAATTTTTGAATCTTCCTTTTTCTTATCCAGACCATAAGCCAGTGCAGCGGCGGTGGGCTCATTGATAATACGCTTAACAGTAAGACCTGCTATTTCGCCGGCTTCTTTGGTTGCCTGACGTTCTGAGTCGTCAAAATAAGCAGGTACAGTTATAACGGCTTCAGTTACCGTTTGTCCGAGGTAATCTTCGGCGGTTTTCTTCATTTTCTGAAGTATTATAGCCGAAATTTCCTGAGGGGTATATTGACGATCATCAATTTTTACGCGTGGCGTATCGTTATCACCTTTAACAACGGCATAGGGAACGCGTTTTATTTCCATCCCCATTTCATTAAACTTGTTACCCATAAAACGTTTAATTGAGTATACAGTTTTGGTAGGGTTGGTTATGGCCTGACGTTTGGCAGGATCACCTACTTTGCGTTCACCATTATCAGTAAATGCTACGATGGAAGGCGTTGTTCTACGTCCTTCGCTGTTAGGAATGACAACTGGCTCATTGCCTTCCATTACTGCAACGCAAGAGTTGGTTGTTCCTAAGTCAATTCCAATTATTTTTCCCATTTTATTAAAATTAAGTTCTTTCTAAAGTTTTTTTGCTTAGCTCAATCATTATGCCAAAAAAACAAATCAGA
>JGI11705J14877_10000530_pt1 | contig 23837 bp, 23 predicted proteins | sample Etolaghawater15m_FD_14877 | JGI IMG/M metagenome (IMG submission 14877)
TGCTCCAAAGACCCCTGGGTCCAGATCTCTTCCTCGCCCATGGTTCCGATGGCCATGGATTCGTTCAGCACGTTGGCAAAAGAAGACCGGCTCGCCTTGTAGCCCACCGTCCCCACATTGGCGATGTTGCTACCAACGGTCCCCAGGGCCTTGGAATTGGCTTTGATACCCGCTGTTCCGGTATAAAGTGAGGTCAGCATTTCATTGTCCCTCCTCTCATAATTTAAACTTTTTAATTCAACATCCCATTACCGTTTCAGGCTGTTCAATTCCTGCATCATCTCATCACTGGTGCTGATCACCCTGGAATTTGCCTGATAGGCTCTCTGGATGGTGATCATCTTTACGAATTCCTGCGCCAGATCCACGTTGCTCATCTCCAGGGAACCGGACTGAATAGAACCGCGACCCCCTGAATTGGCGGTTCCCACGATGGCCGCGCCGGAACTGGCCGTGGCTTCAAACATACTGCCCCCCACCGATTCAAGCCCTGAATAATTGGCGAAATTGGCAAGCGCAATCTGGTAAAGGGGCTTTGATTTGCCGTTTGAAAAGACCCCCGATACCACCCCGTTGCTGTCGATCTTGGCATCAACAATGGTTCCGGAAGTACTCCCGTTCTGGCTCTGGGAAGTGACCCCCGAAGCGGTGGCATACCCCGTGGCAATCAAATCCCAGTCAATGCTAAGATCGCCGGCACCGGAACTGAGCTCCGTAATCTTGATGACGGGGTTTCCGTCCTCGCTTAAAGTTTTTTCCGGGGAAACAGGGCTCTCAGGCATTTCGCCTTCGCCCCAGCCGCTTTTTTCCATATCGATCTGACCACTGCCGTCAAATTTTATAACGCCCCAGGTTTCGCATTTGCCGTCCGAAGACCTGACGGACCAGACCCATTGGGGATTGTCCTCATCATCCAGCTGGTAAACAAAATCCACCGTCAAATCCACGGCGTTCCCCATGGAATCATAGACCGTCATGGTCGTGGAAAAGTTGCTGGGCGCCTTACCCCCCGTCAGATAATCCGGCCCCGTCACTTCGACGGCCCCTTCGCCGTTGCCCACCGCCGTGGCCGTCACAAGTTCGGAAGCATCGCTGTTATTGACCGCCTCCGCAACCGCTTTGGCGGTCTTCGCATCGTCCTCCGCGCCCCCCAGATCCACGGTGATGGCATTTCCGGCAACGGTCACGCTCAAACCGCCTTCACCCGAATCCACATAGCGGATGCTGATTTCGTTGCCGTCTTCCCCCGTTTTAACCGCCTTATAAGTGACCCCGGAAAAATCTTCGCTGCACATTACCGTAACGGACGCGGCGGCCGCTTCATTGTTGAGGTTCAATTTGGTGGTCAATTCCGTGGTGGCCGTTGCGGGGGATGTGGTCTCGGAAAAATTAATGTCGCCCAGGGCCCCAAGAGACCCGTCGGCTGTCAATTTGTATCCCTGAACATTCAGCCCGTCCGTGTTGACAAGATTTCCGTCCGCATCCAGGTTAAATGCGCCGGCTCTGGTGTAAAAGGTTCCGCCTTCGCTGTCGGTTACCATGAACAACCCTTTTCCAACAATGGCCAGGTCGGTGGACTTCCCCGTGGTCTGTACGGAACCCTGGTTCCAGTTGTCACCGGTACCCCAGGTTAGGGCATTGGCAAAATAGTTTGCAAAGGAATCCGTCCCGGTTTTGAACCCAATGGTATTAACATTTGAGATGTTTGACCCCACAACTCCCAACGCATTGGAGTTGTCCAACATCCCTCGGGTACCCGCTGACATTGCATAGATCATTGTTTTTCTCCTTCCTTGCCGCCAATCGATTCAGGGCTGGATTTCAAGGATACTATTATTGGACCGCTAACTCTCTGTTTCCTCATTTGTGGATTGTGGCGTTGAGCCTCCCAGAATTTCAACCACATCCCCCATGGCAACCTTTTTTCCACCGGCTATCAGGTAGGTGGTACCGTTTTCAAATGTCACTCCGGTGACCGTTGCCGTTGTGAAGGTTGAAGCTTCCACGGTGTTTCCCTCTGCGTCGATGGCGGCTACTTCAAAGGTGTAATCACCATCGGAGACCACATCACCGTCCTGATTCTCGGCGTTCCATGAAACGGTCTGTTTCCCCGCGGTCATGTCACCCGCTTCAATGGTTGCCACCAGGGTTCCCGACCCGTCATAAACGGATACGGTGACGCTTGCCGCGTCTGAAGTTAGTTCAAAGTCAATATCTTCCGATACGCCGTTTGTAACACTTACGGTATCCCCGGAGGTCTTAATGGTCTTGCCGATAAAATCCACAGCCTGAGCATTGTTGATGGAAGCCTGGTACAGTTGAATGTATTCAAGGTTTTCATTGACATTGGTCAACTGCTCCAGTGAACTGAACTGCGCCAGCTGGGCCGTAAACTCCGTGCTCTCCATGGGGTTCAACGGGTCCTGATACTGAAGCTGGGTTACCAAAAGTTTCAGGAAATCCTCCTTCCCCACAATGGACGATGCCGAAGTGGTGGCATTATTGCCGCCGGATGCGACTGTACCGATCATTTCCGTGGTTGCCATGGTTTTTTACCTCTTAACCGATCCTTGTTCTCAAAACCGCTATTCAGCGGACAGTGCTAAGCAAAAAAATCGAGGGCCTGACTCCGGCCCTTTCCAGCGTTTGCGGGGAGCCGCGGCGCAAGGTCACCACTTTGCCGGGCGCTTTCCTCTTTCCTGGGGCTGGATTTTTGTTTTGTTCGATTTGAAGTGAACAATGAGTTGTGCCCCGTGTTGTTTCGCTCGGAATCCGAAGACAGGGAGACATCGAACTTGGACATATCCAGCCCTTGCTGTTGAAAATCCGTTTTCAATTGATGGAGATTCTGTTCAATCAGTTCCTTGGCGGCTACCGTCTCCGCCATGACCCTCACCGTCACCTGCTGATTTTCGGTAAGAATGCGGAGTTTAAGGTGCCCCAATGATTCCGGGTAAAGGGAAATTCTTGCTTCCTGACGCCCGTTTTTTAAAAGAAATGTTGCCGTTTTGACAAGCGAGCCCAGATTCTCCTTTGCGGTGCGCGATTCGGGAACCTCTCTATCTGCCTTGGGAGCAGTGGAAATATCAGCGGTATTTGAAATGCTGTTTGACCTGGATGCCGGCGCTGTTTCCTCCCCTTTCGAGATTTCAATCTTTCCCGGAATGTCTTTCATTTCCTTTTGCTGAAAAACCTCTTTATTTGCTGCGTCGCCCCCACCTTCCCGGTGATTTGCATCCGATTTGGAGTGGTTGGTTTCCTTTTCATTTGTGGGTTGGATGAAGTGCTCAACCGCATTGGCCGTGGAGCCTTTTTGATTTGGGACGGGTTTTTCAGTTGCCACCGTCTCACCCCTGTTTCCCGCCACTGCCTGCTGCAGCTCGGAAACAGGTGCGCCGCCTTTGCCTGTCGGGGGAAAACCGCCGGTTTTATGACGGATTTCCGCCGCATTCGGTGTGTTCATGGGATGCTTTAAGTTGCTCCCGTCTTCTTTTGTAACAAACCCCTTCTCCCCAGCCCGCACGGCAGCAAACCTTTCCTTTTTGTCGGCCGCGGAAAGCACTTTGGTTCCCACCCATAGGGCTTTGGCACTGTCCGCGCGATCCTTCGGAAATCCCGATTCTTTCACTTTGTTTTCGAGACGGTTTTCACCCTCTATTTTTGCTTCGATGGACTCTCTTTTGAACTCTTTTCTGGAAGCAACGGGTTTTTCCCCAAGATGCTCGAATTGAATCGGAGTGTCCTTTCCCTTCTTATCATTCTGAGATGCGTCTCCAAAGGGCCCCATTTTTTCGGAACCATCGGGTTTTTCGATTCCGTTGCCGCGCGTACCCGCATTCAAATTTTCACTTCCCAAAAAGTTGGCTGGAACTGCCTTGGCGCTTTTTACTTCGCCATCCTGAAACTGGACCTTACCAGCCACTGGACCGCGGTTTCCAGACACCTCCGCGGAAACTGACGGGGCTCCTTTTTCAGCAGGCAAACCGCTCTTGGCGGGCTGCTCATCCATTTTCAGGGCAAATGAGCCCTGCCCGTTTTTATTCGATTGTAACGGNAGCACTTTTCTGCGAGGATTNTGTTCCATGTTCTCAACGGCCTCAATGGCAACGGGTTTAATGACAGATTTGCCGGCCAGGTCTTGATGGATTTTGAGGGCGTCTTCATCATCCACATCAACAGGCTGACCACCCTTCGTAAATCCCAGTTGAAAATCCGTTCCCGCTGTGATGGAAACTTCGTCCACCGGAATCAACTCGTTCGAGAGAATTTCCGGGTTATGCCCAATTTCAGCTTCTTCAGCATTATCCAATTTGGAGGAGTCCTTTTTGGAAAGCGGTTCAGAAATGGGTTCCTTTTCGGATTGAAGGTCATCATTGGAATCGGCTTTAGATGTCCTCGCTTCCTTTGTTGAACCGTTCGAGCCTTTTTCAGCCTGTTGCCGTAAAGCCGAAGTGGCCTTGAAAACATCTGAAAAATTTTCACCCGGCTTGTCCGCACTTTCAAATCCCATTGGGTTATTTGGAAAGGAAGCGTTTGGCTGTGGTGAAATAGGAACATTGACCAGCATGGTTTGGATTCCTCAAAAAAAAGATTCGGTACGGTTTTCTTATGTTCGCAGATGCCTTGTTGCAACCCTTGTGCCGAAAGCTTTTTTGAGATTTTTCGGGGATGGAAAAAAGGGGTATCCTTTCGGGTCGTGTTTATTTAAAACATTGGGAATACGGTTATTTTTTAAGATATACGCTCGCTAAAAACTTCGGATGAACCGCCCAAAAAGAACCTGTGCCCCCGTTAAGAGAATGCGTTTTTCGGAAAAGGTGGGCAATTTTTTCCGACCGAAAGGCACGCTTCTTCCCAGTGGGTCCCAGCAAACCTTGGCATCTTTGTTGAGCGTGAAAGGAGTGGATTCAAAAAGACATCATCCGTAAAAAAGGATTTCAGGGTTGACCGGTGACCGGCCTGACGGTGGAGGGGGGCGTCACTATAAAAATTTCTGAAAAGAGCTTTCGAGGTGATAACAAACGCGGTTTAATATGAACAGATGAATTTTATTCTGCTTTCCCCTGCTGCGATTTTTGAAATCCCATAACGGCAACTTCATCGATCAACTTCTGTTCTTTGCGCCGTTCATTTTTTTCAAAAAGCGCCAACCGGTTTTTTTTGAGCTGATCGACCATTTTTCGATCCTTCATGGCTATAATTAGCTTTTTCCGCTTTTTGGTGACAATTTTTTCCAGGCTAACGACCTTTTTTTTCTGTTCTTCGATTTGTAGGGTCACCCGACCGATAAAATCGCTGTAAATCGAGATTTTCTGCGCCCGGATCCCCCGGGCCTGTTTTTCCTGTAGTTCCCGCAGACACTGACTCCTGGATTTTTCGAGTTCCAGAAGTTTTGTCTGCTCTGAAATGTGCCGCCTTTTCAAGGCGGACATTTCCTTCTGAAGTTCCTCTTCGACGATTTTTCGGTGCTTCAGAACCGGTTCGAGGTTAAAGCGAAACATGAATATACTTATGGTTTAAAAAGCTTTGACAGTGAATTGATGCAGCTTTCCAACCGTTCTTCTTCATCGATGCTCTGTCTCAAATAATCATTCACTCTCTCGATAATTTTGACGGCATAATCAATTTTGGGGTTGCTGCCCATGACGTAAGCACCGATGTTGATCAAATCCTCCGCTTTTTTGTGAGTTGCAAGGATTTGCTTTAACCGGTTGGCACACTCCCGATGTTCCGGTTTCGTGATATCAATCATCACGCGGCTGATGCTTTCGAGAATATCGATGGCGGGATAATGGTTCTGCTCGGCAAGTTCCCGTGAAAGTACGATATGTCCATCGAGAATGGACCTTACGGCATCGGCAATGGGCTCACTCATATCATCACCCTCCACCAGTACGGTGTAGAGTCCCGTGATTGTCCCTTCGCCCGCGGAAGTCCCTGCTCTTTCAAGCAGTTTCGGCAGAAGCGTAAAAACCGATGGCGTATAGCCCTTGGTTGTAGGGGGTTCGCCTGCCGCCAGACCGATTTCCCGTTGCGCCATGGCAAATCGCGTTAAAGAATCCATCATGAGCATCACGTGCTTTCCCTGGTCTCGAAAGTATTCCGCGATGGCCGTTGCAACAAAAGCCCCTCTCATGCGAACCAGCGGGAGATGGTCGGAGGTCGCAACCACCACGACCGATCGCGCCAGCCCCTCCGGCCCCAGATCCCTTTGAATGAAATCGTTTAACTCCCGACCCCTTTCACCAATCAGCGCGATGACATTCACATCGGCGCTGGTTTTTTTTGCGATCATCCCCAGCAGAACGCTTTTTCCCACACCGGAACCCGCAAAAATCCCCATTCTTTGACCGCATCCGACGGTTAGAATACCGTTCACGGCTCGAATTCCCAAATCAAGCGGTTGCGAAATCCTTTTTCGAAAAAGTGGGTTTATGGGGTCCGAGTAGATCGGGTAAGCGTCTGCCCACGAGAGGGCGCCTTTGCCGTCAATGGGATTTCCAAGGCCATCAATTACACGGCCCAGAAGCCCCTCGCCCACCGGCGCCTGTGCCCGCTGCTCTTTTGCGACAACCCTGTTTCCCGGCGCTATACCGCGTATGTCACCCAACGGTACCAAAAGCATCCGGTCGTCCCTGAATCCGAATACTTCCGCCTTTACTTTTGGCAGACCGCCTTTGGGATATATATTGCATATGCTGCCCAGTCCGGATGCAGGTCCATCCGCCTCGGTGACGAATCCGAGAACTTTTGTCACCCGCCCCGCTCTGGTTATGGCGGTCATATCACCCAGTGTTCTGTGGTACGGTTCCAGATTTATCACAATTTCTCTCTCAGGGCCTCTGATACCGCCTCCAGCTGATGTTCGATCATTGCATCCACAGTACCGAAATCCGTTTTAAGCACACATCCCCCACAGGAAACAGCGTTGTCCTCCTCAATTGAGGCATTTTGAGCATTCAACTTCGACGGTGAAAATCCCGCATCCTGGAGCAGTTCAAAATCCGCTGGATTGAGCCTGATTTCTATAACTTCGTTTCGTCCCGCCTGATCAACCGCGGCCTTTAGAACATCAATGAGCGTTTGTTTGTTAGTGGATACCTCGTGACACACTATCTTTTCGGCGATGGCGATGGCCAGTTCAACGGATGCTTTTTCAAAATGCTTAACCAGCGATTTCCGGCATTCCTGCAAATCCAAAACAGACGCCTCAAGTGCCCGGATAGCCGGTTCAACCCTTTGGCGCTCCGAAAGGACACCGGAATTTTCCCCCTCAACAAATCCTCTCGAAAATTCTTCCTTCAATTCGTCGGCATGGTTTTCCACAAGATCCGGCGGGTTTCCGATTCCTCCCACCAGATCCCCATCGGTTTTAAACAGACGCTCAAAACCCTCCTCTCCGAACTCTTCGGCCGCTTCTGAGCAGATGGGTCTGAAATTGCCGTTTTCTCTTGAAATCGGCGCTTCCAACAATTGCCCGTTTTCCAACCTTGGAAAAAGGTGCCGCTTGCAGTCGTCTTCATGGCCAGATTTTTGGGTTTTGATGATTCTAGACAATGAGTTCTTCCCCGCGCCGTCCAGCTATAACCAGCTCTCCCTGTTCTTCCATTTCCTGGATGGCCCTTGTGATAATACTCTGAGCATCTTCCACGTCCTTCATCCGCACCGCTCCCAACATTTCAATTTCCTCTTTTAGCATTTCACCGGCGCGCTCGCTCATGTTTGAGAAAATCTTTTCTTTGACATCCCGCGAGGCAGCCTTCAATGCTTTCGCCAGTTCCTGGGATTCCACCCTTCTCAGAACTTTCTGCAGCCCCATGTTGTCCACGAGAACAATGTCGTCAAATGTAAACATTTTCTGTTTGATGGCAGCCGCCAGTTCCTCGCTGTACTCATCGATTTTCTCAAGAATCACCTCGCCCGAGAAACCATCCAGTTCATTCAAAATGTTGGCCATTAGGTCCGCACCACCTTTTACGGTGTTCATGGCGTCATCACTTTCATAAAGTGCTTCATCAAAGACCTTAGCGATTTCTTCAACCATTGCGGAGCCGACTTTGTCCAAGGTGGCGATTCGGTAACCGACTTCACCTCTGGTTTCGTCAGAAAGCTCGGCCAGAACTTCACTCGCCACTTCAGGCGCTACGTGAACCAATATCATCGCAATGGTTTGTGGATGTTCATCCCGGATCAATTCAAAGAGGTGATCCGGTTCCAGAGACTTCAAGGCTGACAGGTCCGCGGGTTTTCTAGGGGGCCTTTTCGGTTTTGGCGGCGGCGGCGGTTCAGGGTTTTCGATCTGAAGCGGCGCACCACCCCCTTCACACAACTGCACAAACTCTTTGGCAACACTTTCAAGCAAATCGGGGGAAACTTCCTCCATTTGGGAAAGAAGTTCCTGAAGAAGCGTTCTTTCTCCCTCCTCCAGCAATGGGAATAGTCTCTGCGCAACCCTCTTGCCGCCAGCGTGGACCAGAATCGCTGCTTTCAGGGAACCCGGTAGACGTTTAGGATCCATGAAATCTTCTAAGCCTCCCTTTCATTCAGCCAGCCTTTCAGGAGTGTAAGATTATGTTCCTGGTTTTCCTCAATGAGCGACAGGGCTTTATCTCTGTAGGGCAGTTTGTTGCCGTATTCGCTTTCCATCTCTTCAAGGGTTTTGGGCAGTTGTTTGAGGGTTTCGCCACCCCTGGCGGGTCCGGAGGTCAGCCACCTGATCAGCGGTCTTACCACGAAGAAAAACAGCAATAGGAAAAAGAGGCCCAGAAAAGTGTTTTTGGTGGAAGGCATATATTTTTGCGCGTAAGACATCCACCCTGTTTCATCCTTATTTTTTTCAGTTCCAATCACTTTCGTTGGCTCAAAAGGAATATTTACAACTTCCACCTCATCGCCCCTCTCAGGATTAAAATTAACAGCACGTTTCACAATGCGCTCCAGTTTTTCCATTTCCTCCTTAGTCCTGGGCACATATACCATCCCCGCATCACCCTTTGCACCCTTCTTGCCGCCACCGGGCTTTAAGGTGCCGTCGACAATGACGGCAACCGATAACCGCTTAATGGTGGCAAAAGGTTCCACAATATGGCTTGTAACCTTACTGATCTCGTAGTTTATGGTCCGTTCCTGTTTGTGAAAGCGGTTTTCGGTTTCAGTCGATTCCTGTTGCTTTTTTTGGGGATCCTCGCCCCTAAAGTCTCCCGCGGCGGTATTTGACAGAACACCGGGGACCCCTGATGCTCCCTTTGAAGATCCCGATGATTCATTAAAAACCTGTTCGCTGCGAACCGCATTCTTGTCCGGAATATACTTTTCTTCCGTCCGTTCCTGCCGCTTAAAGTCGAGGTCACATGCCACTTTGACCGTTGCCTTGCCGGGACCCAGGGGTTTTTCAAGCATGGATTGAATTCTTTTTTCCATGCCCTTTTCGATTTTTTCCTGAAGGGCAAGTTGATCAGAATTGAGTGTTCCGTCTTGGTTGTTGACCTCGCTGCCCGCCAACATTTTGCCGTAATTGTCCACGATGGTGATCTGTTCCGGTTTTAATCCTGAAACACTTGAGGAAATCAGGTGGACAATGGCTTGAACCTGGGGTTTTTTGAGCCATCTGCCCGGACGAAGTTTGATGATGATGGAGGCTGACGCAGGTGTTTCGTCCTCCAAAAAGAGCGATTTGGAAGGCATTACAATATGGACCCTGGTGCTTTCAACCTCATCAAGGCCGTTAACGGTTCGCGACAATTCACCCTGGAGTGCCCGCTGGTAATTGACGTTCTGTACAAATTCCGTCATACCCAGTTTGGTATTATCAAAAATCTCAAATCCCACACCGCTGCCTCTCGGCAATCCTTTGGATGCGAGATCAAGCCTCACTTCATGAATCTTTTCGATAGGAATCAATATGGCATTTCCATCTCCGGAAGTTTTGTAGGAGATTTTCTTCTCCCGAAGTGCACTGATAATGGCGCCACCATCCTCCGGTGACAGATTTGAATAGAGTAATTGATATTCAGGACTCCTCGACCAGAAAGCCATGAAGATCAGCCCCGCGAGACTGGCGGCAATAAACCCAATCAGGGTGATCCGTTTTGCAACGGAAAGCGTGGAAAACAGAATTTTTGCCTGCGTCGGAAAATTGGTAATGGCCATTAATATTCTCCGTTAAACGCCCATGCGCATCATCTCTTTGTAAGCATCGATCACCTTGTTGCGTGTCTGCATCAACAATTTGAAGCTCACGCTTGCCTTTTCCATGGAGATCATGGTTTGATGAATATCAACGTCCTTTCCCTCGGCGAGTTTCATAATGGAATGATCCGCCTCGTTTTTCATTTGATTCACCTTGTCAATGGCACCAGAGAGGGTCTTGGCGAAAGAACCGTTATCGTTTTCGGGGACGGCGGTTTCTTTCATGTTTTTATGGAACGGAATTTCCAGACGGTTGTTTACGGATATTTTTTCCATGCTACCTCCCGATCTCCAGTGCTTTTAGTGCCATGTCTTTTGCCGCCTTGATGGCCGTGGCATTGGCTTCGTAACTTCTGGATGCGGAAATCATATTGGCCATCTCCTCCATTAGATTGATGTTTGGGGTTTTCACATAGCCCTTTTTATCAGCATCCGGATGGCTTGGTTCGTATTTCATGTGCGGTTTCCTCGAGTCTTCAATGATTTCACTGACCCGAACTTCCGATATGGACTTGTCCATACGTCCTTTTAGAATCTCTTTAAATGATGCGTTGAGCGGTTTTCCGGAGAATATCACATCCTTCCTTCGGTAAGGTCCTCCGCCCGGCGTTCTCGTCGTGTTGATGTTGGCCAGATTGCTGCTGGTTACGTTCATTCTGAGCCGCTGTGCTGAAAGCCCCGATGCACCAATCCTAAGCGCATTAATAAAATTCATGCTTATTCTCCTCCTTTAATGGCATCCTTTAACCCTTGAAACTTTCTTGAAACGATCTGTGCCAAAGCATTGTACATCAAGTTGTTTTCAGAAAGCTTTGCCATTTCTCTGTCGAGGTCAACCGTATTGCCATCTTTTCTCAGGGTCATTTGATCCGTGTTTTCCAGTTTCGGCTGAACTTCACCCAAACCCCCATATTTACCTGAAAGGTGCCTTTGATGCGTCCTTGTGATGGTGGACGGATCGGATACCTTTCGATCTTTTTCCATTTCCTCTTCAACGATGACATCAAAGGCTTTGTAGTTGGGTGTATCCATATTGGCAATGTTGGACATCACCACATTGTGTTTCTTGCTGCGGATATTCATTGCCCTTTCCAGAGTTCCAAGAGTGCCCTTGAACATTCCCGCTGTTTCCATATTTTTCCTCACACTTTAACAAATGGTTTTGGACAGGCGATTTTCAACTGTCGTTTTCTTCTTTGTATTCCCTGAGTTTGTTTCGCAGCGTTCTGATGCTGATTCCCAGCATTTCGGCGGCATGGGTCCGGTTATGGTTTAGTTTGTCCAGCGTAGCAAAAATCAATTTCCTTTCCATTTCTCTCACGGACAGGCCCACACCGGTGGTTTCAAAATTTCTTTTTTCCGAATCATCGCTTGAAAGGACCAGATGATCCGGCAGAATCATTTCACTCTCCGAGAGCAGCATGGCACGGTAAATGGTGTTTTCAAGCTCCCGCACATTACCGGGCCAATCCCGTCTCTTCAGTGCGGCCATGGATTCATCCGATAAGACCATTTTTCCCTTGCCGCTTTCCCGCCGGTACTTTTTCAGAAAGTGATTCGCCAGCAAAGGGATATCCTCTTTCCTTTCTCTCAACGGTGGAACCTCAAGCGGAATCACGTTGATTCTGAAAAAAAGATCCTCCCGGAATTTTCCTTCATTCACCGCCTTTTTTAGATTCACATTGCTGATTGCGATGATTCTCACTCGAACAGGAACCGGTTTAATGCCGCCCACACGGTCAAGAACTCTTTCCTGAAGGATTCGCAGAAGTTTTGCCTGAGTGGGAAGGGGCATCTCACTGATTTCATCGAGTACGATCGTGCCGTGATTTGCCAGTTCAAATTTTCCCAATTTTCGGGTGACAGCTCCGGTAAATGCTCCCTTCTCATGTCCGAAAAGCTCGCTTTCCGCGAGATTCTCAGGAAGCGATGCGCAGTTTACCGCCACGTAGGGCTTCTGTCGCAAAAGGCTTTGCACATGGATGAAGGCCGCCAGAACCTCTTTTCCGGTACCGCTTTCTCCCTGAATCAAAACGGTCGCATTGCTTTGGGCAACTTTTTTTGCAATTTTAAGGACCTGCATCATTTTCTGGCTTTGGGTGATGACCTGGCCTTGTGGGGAGACGCTTTGTTGAACATCCGGTTTGGGTTGACGTCCATTTGAACCATTTACAGCTTTTTTGACCGCCAGCTTCAGCGTTTCCGGCGACACAGGTTTTAAAATGTAATCTGAAGCCCCTCCCTGAATTGCTCTGACAGCATTGCCGACACTCCCCCCTGACTCCGTGAGAATGACTGGAATTTCCGGGACCCGCTGCTTCATACTTTCCATCACCGTCAGGCCATCCATTTTCGGAATATTCATGTCCGAAATAACAAGTGCAAAATCTATATTGCTGAATCGGTCCAATGCTTCCGCGCCGCTGGAAACCGCAACGACATGGTGGCCGCCTGTCCCCAGAATCTGTGAAAACTGATTTCTCACTGTGGGTTCATTATCGACCAATAATATTGAAAGGGCTTTCACCCGGTCATGATTTTCCTGGATATCCATGATTCTTTATTTAATTCAAAATGTTAGATAGATATCAGTGTCGGGGCGCGCTGAATGACAAATAGAAAAGCAAGAAATGTGCCGCAAATTCCAGGAATGCATATTTAATATAAGCTATTGAGTTTACGATTTATTTTTGGGTAGAGGTAAAGGGCAAAGAAAAGCAGCCTGTCAACTGCTCTCCTTTGGTGTCATGGATTTGACGTGGTGATGAAATATGGTTTGGAGGAGAAATCAGGCGGTGACAGGCTGGAGTTTGTACCGTTTGATTTTTTCCACCAGGGTGGTTCGATTAAGCTTGAGAAGCTTGGCGGCTTTGTTTTTGATCCAGTTGGTTTGATGGAGTGATTCGAGAATCAGACGTTTCTCAAACTCCGTTACGGCGGTGTTGAGATTGATGCCTTCCTCCGAAATTTCCACTGAAGGCGTTGAGACCGTTTTACCCAATGTCCCTGTCAAGCTTTCCGGCAGATCATCGGTTTCAATAACGCCCTCGAATTTCAGAACCACCAGCCTTTCAACGATATTTTTGAGTTCCCGAACATTGCCCGGCCAATCGTGTCGCTTCAGAAGCTCCGTGGCCTCGCTTGAAAAATTCTGAACTTCGGCTTCACATTTTCGATTAAATTCTTTTAAAAAGTGGGCTACGAGAAATGGAATGTCAGATTTATGGTCTTTCAAAGGAGGAACTTTCACGGGAATTACATTGAGCCGGTAGTAAAGATCCTGTCTGAAGACCTTTTCCTCGACCAGTTGTTGCAAATTGCGGTGTGTGGCCGCGACGATCCTCACATCAGCGGATAAGGTCTTTATACCACCTACCTGCTCGAACTCCTTTTCTTCGAGGACCCTCAGTATTTTCACCTGAAGACTGGATGACATGTCACCTATCTCATCCAGGAATATGGTGCCGCCCCTGGCAAGTTCAAATTTGCCGGTTTTTGAAGCGGTAGCACCGGTGAAGGCACCTTTTACATGACCAAAGAGCTCACTTTCCAGAAGGTTCTCAGGTATTGCACCACAATTAATTGTTATAAAGGGTTTATCGCTGCGCTTTGAATTTCTATGAATCGCCTTTGCAATGAGTCCCTTCCCACAACCGCTTTCCCCGGTAATAATTACCGTACTGTCACTTCTTGCAACCCTCTTTACAAGCTTGAATATCTGCAGCATTTTTGGGTTTTTTCCAATAATGCCATCGGTTTTTTCAAAGTTCAGTGGTTCATGAATTTTCAAATGGCTGGCGGTGTTGCTGCGCCTACTTTCAGGACGGGTCTCTCTGGCGGCTGAATCCAACAATTTTTTCCTCCCGGCAACTGTGGCTTACTGAGTCCATTTTTATTCTGTGGTTGTTCGAAGCAAAACTTGTGCCACCAATGAACCCGTGATCGCCAAAATACATTTCAAACATCATATTAGTGACTTAAAAGATTCATTGGTATCTGGAAAATATTGTTGTGACTTTTTAAAGAAGCGGAATTGTTGCAAAATGCAAAAACCCTGGAAATGACTCAAAGAGGCAGATGGATTTCCGGCAACAAATTTTCTTACCAAGAATAGGCGAGTGAGCGGCTTTGCGATGGACCGTGGCCGAGGGTTTTGCGAAAAAATGCAAACTGCAAGACATTTCGCATTTTGCAAGAGCTAAATTTGAATCTCATATTTAGCGAGTTTTCGGTAAAGCGTGCTTGGGTCGATTTCAAGAAGTTTTGCTGCCTGAGCCTTTTTTCCGTTTACTTCCAAAAGTGCTTTCCTGATGAGGGCGATCTCATTTTCCCGCAGAGAGAATTCTGTAACATCTTTCTTGCGATGAACTCCCGGCGCACTTTGGATTTCGGGGGGAAGATCCATCAATTCAATGGTGTTACCCTGTCCAAGGGCAAACCCTCTTTCGATGACATTTTCCAGTTCTCGAACATTGCCGGGCCAGTGATGATCCAAAAGGGCATACATCGCTTTTGGAGAGAGGCGTTCTGGTCCTTTCAAACTGCCGGATTTACGAAATTTTCCAATAAAATAGTTTGCCAGCAAAGGGATGTCTTCTTTTCGCTCCCGAAGAGGTGGCATTATGATGGAAATAACGTTCAAACGGTAAAAAAGGTCATTACGCATGCGCCCTTCATCCAGAAGTTCCTGCATGTTACGGTTCGTTGCGGCGATAATTCTCACATCCACATCCAACTCTTTTGATGAACCGACGGGGCGAATCTTCTTTTCCTGAATAGCCCTAAGCAGCTTTACCTGCAGTTGCTGCGGCATTTCCGAGACTTCATCCAGAAAAATGGTCCCCCGATCCGCAGATTGAAAGAGCCCGGATCTGTCTTTGACAGCCCCCGTGAACGCCCCCTTCACATGGCCGAAAAGCTCGCTTTCCAGAAGTCCCTCCACGATGGCGCTGCAGTTTAAGGAAACGAAAGGCATGTCTTTTCGACCACTGTTTTTCTGAATAACCCTAGCTACCACCTCCTTCCCGGTACCGCTCTCGCCCTGGATCAAAACCGTTGAATCCTTGTCGCTGACTTTAGCTATAATCTCATATATTTGCTGCATTTCAGGACTTGCGCCGATCAGGTCATCATACCGGTATCGTTCCTGAAGACGGCCTTTTAGAAGGGAATTTTCTTTCTGAATCCTCCTTTTTTCACAGATTTTCCCAACAATATGGCCCAATCGGTCCAGTTTGATGGGTTTTTGAATATAGTCATACCCTCCCAGTTTCAAGGCCTCAACCGCACTCTTTACGGTTCCGTGTCCGGTTAATATGACCACCTCCAGATCCGGGTCAAGCGCTTTAACCCCCTTGAGCAGTTCTAGACCGCTGAAATTTGGCATTTTTAAATCCGTAAGGACCACGTCAAACGCCTTTTTTTTTACCAGTTCAAACGCCGACAAACCATTGTCAACGGTTGTTACGGCATACCCCTTCCCGATGAGATATTCTTTAACGGCTAAGCGTATTTCTTCTTCATCATCGACAAAAAGCACCTCGGCTGGGATAGCGCCTTCTGTCGCGTCAAAACTTTTCTGGGCTCCATTAGTGTGATTCATGTCTACCCGTATAGCCCTTTTTGGGCTTATGGTGTATTTAAACGCCTGTTATCATTAAAATTACGGATTTGAAAGATTGGGCGGAAAACGACATCATTTCATTTTTCTGATGCGTTCCAAACGGCTTACGACTTCGGTCACTCGGACTCCGTATTTCCCCTTCTCAACAACAACCTCTCCCTTTGCAATCAATTGGTTGTTGGCGAAAATCTCAAGTTTTTCATCTTCGATATTGTCAAAGACAATGGAATTCCCAGGTGTCAGCTCACGAACTTCATTCAGTTTCATCTGCGTTTTACCGAGTTCGACAGAGATTTCTACCGGAATATCCAGTATGAAATCAATATTCATGGGCGCTTTGTCACCATCTGTTCCCGCCGTTTCCTCACTTAAAGATTCCGGCTTTTCACCTGTATTGGAAAGGTCTGGGAATATGGGCTCAGCAGAACTGCCTGGTTCACTTAATTCCGGCGAATCCTCTTTCGGCGCCGCTTCCTGTTCTTTCTCTATTTCCGTTATAGAGTGATCGGTTTCATGGGAGTCGCTCTCCAAAACGGCGACACTTTCATCAATTTTAACGCAGACCTCCACAAATACCTTGTGTTCGTAGAATTGAAAGGAAAAGCGTTCGTAGCGCGCCATGTTGAGCACTTCTATGTTGAAATCCTTGCCGGCGGTAATGGAGGGCACCGAAATTTCACAACCAAGTCCAGAATCACAGAAACCACTTTTCAGGTTTCCGGCGACGATATTGCAAATTTCCCCGATTGCGTCTTTAACCTCTTCCTCATCCTGAACCTGCTCCAAAGGCTGGTCAGTCAGCTTGCCCGTAATGATGCGTGCGAAATTCTTTTTTGCGACAATGCTGAGAACCCCGAGCACATCGCCCGCGAAATTGACTGATCCAACAATGCGGTCGCCTTTGTATTCGGCATCATCTGCCGTTTCACAAACCTCAAGCTGCATCGACAGCATGGTATCAAACAGTTCGATCAGGGTATCGCCGGCGGTGGAAATGATGTCCAGTCGCTTGAACTTCGAAATATCGACGCTCGTAAGCTTCTGCATGATTTCAGGAAGCGCATCAGGGGATTTTACGCAGACTTCCACCAGAATAGGGTGTTCCGCCATGGCGCTGCACTCAAATAGGAGGCGTTCGTAGCGCGCCATGTTGAGAATTTCGATATTGAAGTCGCTCCCCGTGGTGAGGGAAGGGGTGGAGATCACGCACGGCAAACCATGATCATTGAAGGCGGATTTGAGATTTCCGGCCATCATGTTGCAAAGCTCCAGAATCACGTCCTTAACTTCGTCATCGCCTTCCAGTTCCTCAACTTCCATCCCCAACATTTCGGCCGCCATGATTTGAGAAAATTCATCCGTCACCTCAAATCTCAGCATCCCCAAAACATCTCCGGCAAACCCGATATTTCCTGAAATTCGGGCTGCATTTGCGTCCGCCGGTTTTTCCTCAACCAGCGTCACTTCCAGAGACAGCATGGTATCAAAGATATCAATCACTGAATCCGCCAGCCGGCTCCTGATGTCAAAAACCTGGATTTCGTCCATGAGAATTCAAAATGCTTTCAAAAAAAGCGTCTTAAGAATCATTGGAAAGGACCGCCTTATTAGAGGATCATCCTCCCAAATACTCTTTGACAATTGCAAGTAATGTGCTGATTTTGGTGGGTTTTGGAAGAACAGGGTAGCCGTATGTGGCGACCTCTTCATCCAATTCCTTTTTGAGTTGTTTTACGCCGAAAAAACCGCTCATGTAAATGACCCTGATGCCACGATCCGACTTCCTGATTCTTCCGATCAGTTCAAGCCCGCTCAGTTTTGGCATAACAATATCCGTGAGAATCAAATCAGGCTTGAATCTACGATAGATTTCATACCCTTCATCGCCATCAACCGCAACACGAACATCATACCCTTCCAGTTGAAAGACCTCTTTGAGTGTCGCCTGTAAACCAAACTCATCCTCAACCACGAGAATTTTGGCTCTTTTTGAAGTGATCTTTCCCGTTCTCTTTTGAAGAATCTCCAAAAGCTTTTTGTCATTGGTCCGGTTCAGCAGTTGCTGTGTCGCATTGACTTTTTGCTGAAGCGCCTTTGCTTTCTCCGGGTTCCGCTGATTTAAATCCGGGTGATATACCTTGCTCAAAAGACGATAGCCGGATCGAATATAGGAAATTGACGCATCAACCCCCAGTTCGAAAAAAATCTCCCTCGCTTTTTCCAGCAGACCCAGTTCGTCAAGCTCTTTTTCCAATATCAAATGGTCTGACATCCCCTTGCCTCCAACTCCATGGAAGAAACTGCTGATTTTCCCAGATTTTGAATTTCCCAAAACGCATTTATCCAAGCACCGAATCTCCATCGGCTTTCTTCGGCCTTCCACAGACATGATTAGAAAACGGAAGTTGCTGGAAAATTATATTATTAAACAGCCCATTGTCAAGCGTGGGATGCTTTCACCCACAATGTCAATAAATGAAACCCTCATGCTTCTCATGGATTGTTGCAATCAACCTTGCCCAATGGAAAAAATGAGCTTTTTGGTACAAAACTTGCTGCGGTTTTAAGGTACATCCAAATTTGAAATTTAAAAATTTTCTCGCAGGTGCCGAAAAAATGCTGCCTTTTGTAAGGATCGTTTGTCTAAGTGCTTTGATTTTTCTGCTGTCTTCCATCCCGAACATCTGGGCCATTTCTCTCAGTGACAAATTGGCCATGCTTGGTTACAGCGATGGAGAGATTAAAGAGGTTGTCTCGGGAAGGACCTCTCTGAATACACTGGAAATAAGATATCAGAGGGAAATGATGGGCTATGATAACAGTCCCCCTTCTCCCATAAAGTCCGTTCTTTTTCTGTACGCGAATCCGGAGAACCGTAAAGTTTATCTGTGGGAGGAGGCGGGAAAGCCCTATTTTGATATCATCAGGGATGCTGCCAGAAAATCCCGATTAAAAGAAAGCCTTCTCATGGCGGTTATCAAAGTCGAATCCAATTTCAAAGCCAATGCCCTGTCTCCCAAAGGCGCCATTGGACTGATGCAGCTGATGCCTGGTACGGCCAGGGACCTGGGTTTGGCAAATCCATTCGATCCATCAGAAAATATCCATGGAGGAGCCAAATACCTGTCCGATTGTATCGATAAGTTTAGGAGTCTCGAACTTGGATTGGCCGCCTATAACGCCGGTCCAAACCTGGTTGCAAAGCTTAAACGGATTCCTTCCATTGAAGAGACGCAAGACTACGTGAAAAATGTTATGAAGTATATCAAAATTTATGAACCCATGAGCCGCCGCAATTAAGAATTTTTTCCCTTTTATGACAATCCCGTCAACTAGGCAATTTTGTGCAGCTTCTCCCCCAAAAAGGAAAAAATTTCCCCTCTAAAAAGAAAATTGGAAATCCCTAATATGCTGAAAACTTTAATAAACGGCTTGTCTGTATAATTGGCACACAATCTGCAAAAGAATGCTCAAAAAAAGCGAGAACGGAGATGAAACCATGATTCAAACATGCATTCTTTTTGTCGGAGCGGTCATATTTCTGTTTTTCACCGGAAGTGCCATGGGAGAAATTTCAGAGATCGTCAACATTAAAAGCGGAATGTTGGTTCTGGGGGGGACGCTCATGTGCGCGTTCCTCGCTTATCCTTTAAGAACCTTCAAAGACCTGGCGGGGAGTCTGCGGGAACTCTTTCGACAAGAAGAAGATGAAACACAGAGGACCCTCTCCCAGATAGAAACCATCGCCCACGTTCGATGGCTCTACGGCGTCAGGGAAATGGAAGAGGAAGCAAAAAGAGCCCATCACCCTTTTATACGAAAAGGGATCGCGCTTGTGGCGGATGATTATGACCGTTTTGAAATTTTTAACATTCTGGAAAAGGACCTTGAGCTATTCTACGCCAGACGAGCATCTCAAATGAACATCCTCGAAACCATGGGCAAAATGGCCCCGGCTTTCGGTTTTATCGGGACAATCATCGGGCTCATCAACGTTTTGGGTAACATGGAAAACCCCACTGAAATCGGCAAAGGGATGTCTATCGCGCTCCTCACAACCCTTTACGGGTCACTCATTTCAAACTTCATCTTTCTGCCACTGGCCAGAAAACTGGCGGAACATACAAAATCTCAAACCGTTCAACTCAACATGATTATGGAAGGAATTATGGACATCTGCGACAAGAAAAACCCCAAAGCGATCGTCCATCGTCTTAAATCCTATTCGGGAAACTGGCAAAGCAAATCCGCAACAAAATTTCCCGGGTTCCCGTCTTCTCCGGTCAAGGAACATGCCTCAAATCCATCCTGATCGGTCCAAAACATGCTGACCCGAATTTTTAGAGGAACAGGGGGCATCAGATGAACAAACCACAAAGTGAGCTAGAGCAGCGGTTGAGATTTTCCGAACAAAAAAGGATGCATTTGAAAGCTCATCTGGCAAAAGAGATGACCGGCGAAAACACCTTTGTGTGGAGCATTGTTGATCTCATGACCCTGCTTCTTATCTTCTTTATATTTCTGTATTCACAAAGCACACTCTCTCCCTTTGTCCCATCGGATGAAAACGTGCGCATGGCGGTGCCCGCCAAACCATTGAAAAGGCAAACACGGCACTCACCAGAGACAAAAATGGCCAAGCAGCGGATCTCAGATGATTCGAGAAAGATTCTTAATGCTCTGCCCATGGATTTTCTTAAAAAGACCGAAGAAGATGAAAAAATCGGTCACCAAGAAAAAGTTGGTGCCACCGAACAAAAAAACCAGAAAGGGGCTCTGTCAAAATTAAAAGAGGAAGCAATGGCTGTTGCTAGAGGAACAGATCATGACACACTTTCAATTCGATGGAACGAGCAAAGGCTGGTATTTGTTTTGGGAGAACGGATCACCTTTCCCATTGGGAAAGCCAGGTTACTGACTGATTCAGCGCCCCTTCTGGGAAAAATTTCAAAGGTAATTGCTTCAAAAAAGGATTTTAATGTGGTGGTTTCCGGGCACACTGACGATACCCCCATCGATACGTATCAGTACCCCTCCAACTGGGAATTGTCTGCTGCAAGAGCTATTTCAGTGGCAAGGTTCCTTTGTCGGAACGGTGTCGATTCTCGACGTCTTTCCATTCAGGGGCACGCCGAGTTTCGGCCCCTGCACCCAAATACAACGCCGGAAAACAAACGGGCCAATCGAAGGGTCGAAATCACCCTTGTAAAACAAAAAGAAAAAGAACCCGAACGAAGCTATGAGCCGAATCGTCTGAATTAAAATTCAATACCTTCCGGAATCACCCATTTTAAAAAAAAGCGGGCTTGGTTCTAACTTCGCCCACCCGGCAATGAATTGCCGGGCTATTATCCGCCGCCCCTACAGGGTTCTCAAGTCCCGTAGGGACGATAGAAAATAGCCTGGGGTTTCAACCCCAGGCGAATGGCCGAAATAAGAACCAAGCCCCAAAAAAAAACCTCCCTTCCAAAAAAAGGCTTTTTTTTCTAAAGTTTTATTTCATACCTGCCGATAGGGAAATTAACGGATGCTTTTTTATTAACCCTAATCGAAACAGGAGGGCCACCATGATAGAGACGACCATGTCCAGTCTGCGCCTCAATGAGCCGCAGACGAGCCATCTTACCGCCTTGGGCGATCAGACCCGGCTAGTGAGAGAGAACGATCGGGCAAGGGAAACCCGCTCGGTTGAAAATACCGGAGGTTCCGCGGAACCGAAAATGAATTTGGACACTGAAACCACAACCGACACGGATATTGTCGACAACGTTGTAGTCACTGAAAAGTATGATTCAAAAGGAAATTTGGTTAATGTTGTGCCACCAGGCCATGTACCATTAAGCTCCAGGCTCTGACCCGCTGGGTCGATCCAAATTTACACCGCATCTGGTGGCCGCTCGGCAAGGCAAGGTGTCCGGCATGCTTGTCGGCTCCTCGCCTTGCCCTAACAGGCATTTCTCAAGAGAAACCGCTGAACCCCGAAAAAGCGATCGGGCCTTTCTGTTTTCCGCGATAATCCGGTGCATTTCTTGCATATCCTCCAGCCATAGCCCACATCGAATGTGCAATATTTACCAGGCGTTCACAAACACGGCCGCTGACGCAACTCGAAGGTGGTGTTCCAGATTCCTAGTGTTTTCCGTAAAATTCAGAAAATGTCGACGAATTTTTGACACTCACACCCTAAAAGGGGTTCGAAAACGTTCTGGGAGGTGAAAATATGTCCTATGTAATTGAGCGGGGAGATACCATATCCAAAGTCACCGACATGCTGAAAGTGTCCTGGCAGGAATTGAAACAGGCCAATCCGAATGCTGTGGGCCGTTGTTCAAAAACAGGCAACTGGTTTCTGAAACAGGGTGCGGTCATTAAGGGGAAAAATTCGTTCGAATCCGTTTTGGCACAAACAAAAAAGCCCTCTGAGACCGAACCATCTGAAAACGTGGAGAATGATTCAAAACGCTGCACCAAATACACCATAAAATCCGGAGATACCCTTTGGGAATTGGCAACAAAGAAATTCCATGTTAAGGTGAAAGACCTGACTGATTTAAACGGCATCGAAAACCCCAGGGCGATCCAGCCTGGGCAAGAAATCCGGGTACCGGTCATGTCTCATCCGGAGGAACAGGAAGTCGTTGCCAGTTGGTATGGCGAAGCCTATCATAACCGTCCAATGGCGAACGGTGCCATATACAACATGCATGCGAGCACCGTTGCTCACCGGGATCTTCCTTTTGGGACCCGACTGGAACTTGAAAATCCGGAAACCGGGGAGAAGGTCACGGCTGTCGTTACTGACAGAGGCCCCTTCATTGAAGGGCGTGACCTCGATGTCTCTTATGGTTTGGCCCAGAAGTTGTCGCTGGTCAAAAGGGGCGTGGGGCCCCTTTTGATGCGGATAGTGCGATAAATCAGACGACTTTGAGACTTCTATTGATTCGGAGAGACCAATGGCTGAAAAGGAAGACGAACAAGAAAAGGCAAAAAGTAAATCCGGCGCCGGCTCGAAAACCCTCATCATTATCCTGCTTGCTGCATTTTTATTGTTCATAATGGCAGCCGGAGCTGGTTTTTTTGTCCTGTGGAAGCGCCTGCCTTCGCCTGAAAAGGCGAAAACCGAGATGGCACAAAATGGCACCGAAGAGGAGAAATCGGGTGAATTAACGATGGGCCCCGTTTTTACGTTGGAACCCTTTGTTGTTAACCTGGGGGATCCTGAAGGGAATCGTTTTCTGAGGACCAAAATATCACTTGAACTCCAAAATGAAGAACTGATTGAAAAAATGGATAAGTTCCGCTTTCCAGTGCGGGACAGCATCCTGACCATCCTATCCGCCAAACAGTACAAGGATATCAATACGGTTCAAGGCAAACAGCAGTTGCGCACTGAAATTGTGACCAGGGTGGAGGGGCTTCTCGGAAAAGAATCCGTCAAAAACGTATATTTCTCGGATTTTGTTGCGGAATAAAGATCAGGCGGAATTCATGGGTCAGAAGAATGTGCAGGGCGACACGGGTTCGACAGGCTTGGAGGACGCCACTCCGACCCATAAAGAGAGTGAAAATCCTGAAGAAAAATCAGAGCTGGAAAAGGGTTCTGAACAAATTGAAGTAGATGAAACCCCAAATTCAAAACCCGCGCCCGCGGGCGGCGATGTTTTCGAGGGTCTTTCAAGTGAAGATGCTGAAGAAATTGATTTTGAAGATGAAACCGAAGATGGCGCATTCGCTGAACTCGGTCTGGACTGGGACAATGAGGAGGTACCGGAGGCAGGTGAGAGCAAAAAACCGAAAAGATGGTTTATTGTCTCAGCAGTCCTTTTCCTGGCTGTCGCAGCGGTTCTATTTTCCTTATGGTGGCTCTTTTTTCTGAAAAAGCCACCCTATCCTTTGCCCGCTTTTTTGAAAGCATTTACTCACTCGAGAGTCAAAAGTTCTACCGTCATGCCGGACTTGATCCGGCATCCAGAGAAAATAAGTTGCTGATAAAACACTGGATTCCGGCTTTCGCCGGAATGACGAC
>JGI11705J14877_10000531_pt1 | contig 23833 bp, 24 predicted proteins | sample Etolaghawater15m_FD_14877 | JGI IMG/M metagenome (IMG submission 14877)
GTTGTCTTGGTGTCCTTCTCCCCGGCGGGGAAATGAAGGCAACTCTCGTGGCAGACCCCGATGTTCTGCTGGTGGAAGAAGGGCGTGCACGATGACGGCCGGTTCCGCCACGACGCCTGCCCTGACGACTCATCCCAGACGTCCGGTCCCTCGGCGAGGTTGTAGTCCTTCTTGCTGCGGTTGGTCCGGTAGTAGCCGGCGTCGCCCAGGTATGCCGGGAACATCCGTAACGAGGGGGGCAGGTTGCTCTCCTGCAGCTTGCGGTGATACTGTGCAGCCACACGCGGCGCGTACACGCTCGTGACCAACGTGCTCCGGGCCACTGAACACACGGGCGCGTTCGAGAAAGCATTCGTGAACACCACGCCGCTCTCGGCCAGTTCTTCGATCCGAGGCGTGACCGCACCGGTCGGGTGGAAAAGGCGCATGAACCTGTAAGAGTTGTCCTCCGACAGGATCCAGAGGAAGTTGGGGCGACGTACGGCAGTGGCAGACGTGCTCATGATCACGGCTTTCCTTTGCGTTCACTCAGGAGGAACCGACGACTCGGAAGGCCGTTCGGCGTGTGTAATATGGCCTACCCGACGGCGACTGTGAACCGATACCGCGGCCTCCCGACGCTCTGTTCTTCGTCAGTTATAGTACTGCGCGTGAACGCTCGTCGGCGTGTCGCCGTCCGTCCGTTACGAGAGAAGACCTCATGCCCGTCTGCCGGATTTTCAGTGTCGAGGGGGAAGTTGTCAGAGAGTTCTCTACTGAAGAGCTCGGTAAGACTGCGGGGGTGACGGTCGGGCGATCGGGTGTCTGCGATGTCTCGCTGAAGAACCATCCCGGTGTGGACAACACGGTGGGACGCGTGCACTTCATGCTCGACAGGCGTGGAACGCGGTGGTGGCTCGTCGATGCCCGCAGCACGGGCATAACCAAAGGGGGTGAGCGAGTCGAGGAAGCGCCGTTGAACGACGGCGATGTCTTCCGCTTCGGAAGCTGCACGATGGCTGTGGGGGAGAAGACGAGCGACAGTGGCCTTGACTTCTTTTATGAAACGAATGTCGGCCACGTGGAACGCGCGGCCCTATGGGACGGCGAGAACACTGTAGGGACATCGCCCAAGTGCGCTATCACAGTCCACGACGGTCCCACGTGTTCCCGCCAGCACGCCTGTATCCGAGTCAAGGGCAGTGTGGTCACCATCGAGGATCTGGGCAGTTACAACGGTACGCGCGTCGGCGGCAAGAAGGTCGGCAAGGCAGTACCCGTCACGCCGGGAGACGTCTTCTACCTGGGCAAAGTCAAAGCCTGGATCGACCGGAACACCGCAGCTGCGGAGTACCTGAAGCGCAACACGATCTGGACGGACAAGTACTTCCGTCTGTTTCTCCTGCTCGTCGTCGTGATCGTTCTCAAATCCCTCAAATCCCTCTTCTTCTGAGCTTGCGCTCCTGCTGATTCACTGGCTCTGTTGTCAATCCGGTACGGTGCGTATATTGTGTGCTCAGTCCCCGTGCGGTCCTGCGGGCACGCTGTCCAGGTTGCGGACAACGGATAGGAACGATGCAAGACACATCTCCCAGCCGGATTCTTGTTGTAGACGACGAAGCGTCTTGTCGGGAGACGCTGGAAGCCCTGCTGAGCGGCTACGGTTACGACTTGGCGTTTGCCACAAGCGGGACGGCGTGTCTGGCCAGCGCCAGAGAGAGGCTGCCGGACTTGATCCTCCTCGACGTGATGATGCCCGATATGGACGGCTTCGAGACGTGCGCGCGCCTGCGTCGTGAGCCGGAGACCGCCGAAGTTCCGGTCATCATGGTCACGGCGCTGGACGACAGGCAGTCGAAGCTCCAAGGCCTGGGGGCCGGGGCCGATGACTTTGTGGCAAAGCCCTTTGACGCGACCGAACTGCGGGCGCGGATACGGACTATTGTCCGCCTCAACAGGTTTCGGCGCATTCACACTGAGCATGCTCGTTTCCAGCTCCTCTTCGAGAACTCACCCGACGGGATCGCTCTGCTGGACCATGACGGCAGGATCTGCTTGGCCAACCCCAGCCTCGTCAAGCTTGTTGGCCGAGAGGTCATCGATACGGATTTCTCCCTTCTTCTTACCGAGGAGCACCGTGGACCGTGGCGGCAGGCGCTGGCCGCCGTCTGTGGTGCCCGCGGGGAAATGGCCCCCACCGAGATGGCAGTGCGTAGCGAGACGGGCACTGTGCTCCCAATCGAGGTGAGCGTCGTGCGCCAAACCGCGATGGTGGATGTCGGAGCCCAAGTCATCGTGCGTGATATCACGTGGCGAAAACGGCTGGAAGCCCAGCTCTTCCAGGCCCAGAAGCTCGAGTTGCTGGGCCACATGGCTGGAGGAATTGCCCATGACTTCAGGAACGTCCTGACCGTGGTTGGCATGCACGCGGAACTGGTGATAAACGGGCTCTCCTCCGGAGATGCCCTGCGCCAGGACGCCGAAGTGATCAGCCGTATGGCCGACCGGGCTACGGGGCTGTGCCATCGACTCCTCGCCTTCAGCAGGCGACAGGAGCTCAAACTGCGGCCTATGGAACTTAACGAGACTATTCGTGCCGGGATGGAAATTCTCGGCCCGACTCTGGGGCGGCGCATACGTGTCTCACTTGATCTGAAAGACGATCCCTTGGTCGTAGAAGCCGACCCCACGCAACTGCAACAGGTGTTCCTGAATCTGGCCGTGAACGCTCGCGACGTCATGCCTGTCAGTGGTGAGTTTTCCATCGCGACCGAACGTGTACAGTCATGGGCGGCCTCGCCGGTCGCCCCGGGGTTGGCTCCGGGGAGCTATGCGCTGACGACGGTCAGCGACACGGGATGTGGCATGGACGAGGAGACGCGCAAACGCATCTTCGAGCCGTTCTTCACGACCAAACCCGAAGGTAAGGGAACCGGACTCGGAATGTCGGTCGTCTACGGCATCGTCACACAGATGGGTGGGCACATCGACGTGGAGAGTGCCCCGGGCGAGGGAGCGACATTCCGGGTTTTCCTGCCCCTGCACTGTTGAACTGCCACGACCTCAAAGAGGCTGGCTGTCCCCCGCAGCCCATCAATACGCTTCCATGTCCTCCGCGGAGACTTTCACTCCGAGCAGACGGTACGCCCACGCTTGGTTTGCAGCGGGATCGAGAGGAGCATCGCTTTGAGATAGAGCGGGGACTCCTCCAGCTTGTTCCGCTTTACCCAGCCGACCAAGGTCATCAGGAAGAAGTAGCCGCCAACTCCGCTCGCCCGCTCACCTCGTTGATCCGGTAGCCCACCGGATGCTGCATCCACGCGTTGGCGGTCAAGATCCAGATGGCGGCCATATTCGAGGCCGCCGCGATGAGGCACATGACGATCGCGTGTCCTTTGGCAGAGAGCTTCTTCTAACCGAACATCCATACACCGATGAACGTCGACTCCAGGAAGAACGCTGCTGTCGCCTCGATCGCCAACAACGAGCCGAAGATGTCCCCGACGTACTCCGAATACCGTGACCAGTTTGTCCCGAACTGGAACTCCAGCGTGATACCTGTCACAATCCCTACGGCGAAGTTGACGAGGAAGATCTTGCCCCAGAACTTCGTCATCCGCAGGTAGGTCTTGTCCCCACGCCACGCGGAACGTGTTTCCATGACCGCCATCAATACGGCCAGCCCCAACGTGAGGGGCACGAAGAGAAAGTGGAAATACGTAGCAGCAGCAAACTGTAGTCGCGATAGCCAGACAGCATCCATCATGCTATTCCTTCCCGAGAACTGAGGTCGATACCCATGCGCCGTCAGCCGAAGACGCGAGCAGATCTCCAAAAGTCACATCGCGCAGGCTTTGACGGAACGTCTCACAGATTCGGCGCCATACGGGGTGGACAGGACACTGAGCACTCCGGTCGCACACTTTCGGACCAGCCACGCACTCGTTCACGCGTATCTCGCCGACGCCGGCTTCCACTACGTCCAGCAGCGTCAACTGTGAGGGAGTTGCTGTCAGTCGGTAACCGCCCCGTGCTCCCCGGGTGATCGTCACGATCCCCTGCCGGCCCAGTTGCGACATGATCTTCCGGAAATAGGCATCCGGAATCCCTGTCGCTTCGACCATGGCTTGTCGTGATACCACGCGATCCGTACCACACTGCGCCAGATAAAGCACGCAACGAACCATGTAGTCAGTGGTTCTGTTGAAATGCATCGGAAGCGCTATGCCCTATGACCGAGAAATCTGCAATCCCAATATAAGACAATAATTATCTTATATGTCAAGTTTATGGCGCAAAAAAAGACGTCAATCGCCTCCCCGCTCATCGAGGGCACGAAGCTGTTTGGCCATGTCGGTCAGGCGGAACTCGATGGAGTTCAGTATCCAGAATTGGAAATGGCTGACTTTCGTCTGGAGGCGGATCATCCAGATGACCTTCAGCGACACGAGCAGTATCCCGATCTCGATCGAGAACAGAGGCGGCAAAGGGACCTCGATGTGGAGCACGTGCCGCATGGTGTCGAGCATGAACAGGATTACGATGGCTGCGGTGAACAGGACTGTCAGCGCCTTCTCGGTCCGGGCCGTGCGGCTTCCGCCGATCGCACCGATCACCTCACGTATCTGTTCCTTCTCCGCACGGAAGCTCTCCAGTTCCTCGCGAAGCGCGTCGGCCTCAGCAGCATGATCTGACATCCTCGTTCTCCTTTCGTCTCGTCTTTGGCGGGTATTTCTGTGCGAGTTCGTAACATAATACTGCCGGGGCTGTCATCCATGATTCGCGCGGCCCGGCAGGTCGGGCCGCAATCTCGTTCGGTGCCGCAGGCAGTGGCACAGGTCGGTTCCGGCGATTTGGCGTCGTTTGCCACTTGACAACGATGCGGGGACAGTTACTTTCACGTCATCGCGTGGGGTGACCCCATTGTTATCTCGAAGTGTTGTTTGTAAAGGAAGGAGGTCTGTTATGTGTGGAAGGAACCGTATCGCTGTCGCTTGCCTGGGAGTCATGTGTCTACTCGGTTTGGGTGTGTTTGCCGCCGACGACGCGAAGGAGGCAAAGCCTGAGAAGACGAAGAAGGAGAAGGAAGTACCCCAAGTCACTGCCGTCGATATCAATACGGCAAGCGCCAAGGAACTGCAGGCGCTGCCGGGCATTGGGAAGGTGCTATCGGAGAGGATTGTCGAGTACCGGGAACAGAATGGGAAGTTCGAGTTGATCGACGACCTGCTGAAGGTGAAGGGGGTCAGGGCAAAGAGCCTCGACAAGATCCGCCCCCTGCTCAAGTTGGAAGGCGGCAAGGTGGATATCAACACGGCTGACGCGGCTCAGTTGACGACGTTACCGGGAATCGGCGAAGGGACGGCCAAAGCCATTGTGGAATACCGCGAGGCCAACGGCACGTTTGCCGCGGTTGCGGACCTCGCAAAGGTCCCTGGCCTGGGTGCCAAGACCGTCGAGAAACTGCAGGACGCAATCACCGTCGGAGAGTAGAAGTCAACGTCCCCACGCGATATGGACTCTGACACTATGAGCCGGGCATGGAACCGATCCATGCCCGGCTTCTCTGTATACCACTTGAAACTGTGTCTCTTGCGGGGCATCTTTCCCCAACTGACAGTCGAAGGAGAAGACAAGCATGCGTAGATCGAACAGTGTCATCAGCTTGGTATGGATGGTCGCCATGGCAGTAAGTCTTGCGAGCCCCGCACAGCAACAGAAGAGGCAACAGCCAACACGCAAACGTCGTCCCCCGAGTCCTGCGCTTGCGCAGATCCAGGATGAAGCCGGCCTGCCGCGAGTGCTTTTGCTCGGCGACTCCATCTCGATCGGGTATACGCTGGGCGTACGCAAACTCCTTGCCGGCAAAGCCAACGTGCATCGGCCGGCTGCCAACTGTGCATCGAGTAAGCACGGGATCGAGTTCATCGACAAGTGGCTCGGCGAGGGCAAATGGGACGTGATCCACTTCAACTGGGGGTTGCACGATCTCAAGTACCTCGGGCCGAACGGTGAGAACCTGGCGGACCCGGAGAGCCCGGAGAGCAAGCAACAGGTTCCTCCGAAACAGTATGAGACGAATATGCGCGCGTTGGTCCAGCGCCTGAAGAAGACGGGCGCGGTTCTGGTCTGGTGCGCGACAACACCTGTGCCTCAGGGCTGCCAGGGGCGTGTGCCGGGGGACTCGGCCAAGTACAACCAGATCGCCGCCAAGGTCATGCAGGAAGAGGGCGTGGCCATCAACGACCTGTTCTCTTTTGCGCAGCCCCGCCTGAAGGAGATCCAGCGTCCCGCCAACGTGCATTTCACCGCTGAGGGGTCTGCGGAGCTTGCAGAGGAAGTCGCCAAGCACATCGAGGAAGCGCTGGCGAAGCGGGGCGCCGGGCAGTAGCCCGTCTCCGGCCGACCACCCGGTGTGCTTTGTCCTGGCGCGTTACCCCCTCTTGGTATTGGGGGGTTCGCAGGATATGTTCCCAAGGTATGAGTTGCCCCGCAGACAAGCAGCTGCCACTCCCCATCCAACCCGGGCCGAGTACAAACGATCTGTCCGTGGACTCGTTCCCGACGCAGGATTTGACCCGGCCGTTTGCGGAGCCGATCGATGAGTCTGAGTTCGACATCGAGAAGGCGACAGGCGGACGCTACGTCTTCATTCGCGTGATTGCGACTGGGGGGACGGGCAGGATACTGCTGGCGCGGGACACCAAGTTGAGTCGGCATGTTGCCGTGAAGGTTCTGCGGCGCGGGGTCCGCGACAACGCGCGAGCGGCGATGCGTTTCACACGCGAGGCAAGGCTCACTGCGAGCCTGAACCACCCTGGCGTTGTGCCCGTCCATGACATGGAGACGACGTCCGACGGGTGCAGCTACTTCATCATGCAGGAGGTGGTGGGCAAGACGTTACGCGATCTCATCAACGAGGCCAACGCGGCGGATGAGGATCAGACAGACAAGGTGTCCCACTTGGTGGCCCTCCTCCAACACGTTTGTCAGACCGCGGGATACGCGCACCACGAGGGAATCGTGCATCGGGATCTGAAGCCGGACAACATCATGGTCGGCCCCTTTGGCGAAGTGTTGGTGATGGACTGGGGCATCGCCAAGGAGGTGGGGAAACCGAGTGATACAGCGTACGAGGAACTCTCCCCCGCAAACGAGCCGGGAGACACGCACGAAACACAGTTCGGCAAGATCCATGGCACGCCGGGCTACATGTCCCCCGAGCAGACCAAAGGAGACATGTCGTGCGTAGGAGCGGCATCGGACGTTTTCTCGCTCGGGATCATCCTGTACGAGATCCTTGCCGGCGAACGTCCTTTCACCGGGGACAAGCCCGGCGATTTGATCGACGCCGTCCGCAACGGTCGGCGTCTGTCCGTGCGCGTTGCGGCTCGACGGAACCGGGACAGTGCTCCCTCGAAAGCCGTGGAAGCCATCTGTGAGAAAGCCCTGAAGCATGAACCGAGCGAACGCTACGCAAATGCTCTCGACATGGCAGAGGACATAGAGGCCTACTTCGAGAATCGGCCCGTGTTCGCCCATGACGAGGGGGTGATCAGCCGGGCGCTACGCTGGCTTCGCCGCCATCGCACATTCCGCGGCGTGCTCCTTACAACAGCGGCGGCCGCATGTTTCGGCATCGCGTTTGCGGCGACACAGCGTTTCTCCCTGCAGCATACCTTGGCACAGTTCCAGCGCCAAGTGGCGGAGCGACGGGAAGATTACCGGAATGTCGTGACAAGCGTCTTGTGGTTGCAGCGACAGCTGGAGCGTGAAGCGTCTGCCGATACGCCCAACGCAAAGCGGCTGGAAGAGGACCTCCGGCGCGAGCAATCGCGCCGGCTTCTGGCAATCGAACACCTCAGTTCGGCGCTGGGAGCGACAATGGCAGCTCAGCGTGGCGCTGTGGATGTTGATATGTGCCGCGAATACAGGAGGTTGTGGCTGGAGGAAATGCAGGTGGCCGCAAGTGAGGGCTGGGGGAGCTATGTATGCGAGCGTTTCGAGCGTATGTTGCACGAACGCGACCAGATGCCGTGGTGGAAATGGGAGCCTGAGGAATTTCGCGAACTCGATGAGTTGCAGCAGTGGGTGCGCGACTACAGGAGCCGGCACCCCGGCGAAGGCGCCTCCGCTCTAACCCCGTCGCCTTGACGACTCCGGCCCGGTCAGTCGGCGGCACGAAACGAGGGACACGGAACGCGATGAGTACCGACATCGGAAAGGGAGAACTGCTCCGTTCTCTGCCGGGCTTGGCGAAGGAGATCGCCAAGTACCGGGAGATGATTTTGGCTAATCTCGTCATGGTCGGCGAAATCCCTGCGCCGACCTTCGGCGAGAAGGAACGCATCGCGTTCCTGATGCAGCGGTTCAGCGAATGCGGTTTGCACAATTGCTCGGTCGACGAAGTGGGAAATGGCGTCGGCGTCATAGACGGTGAGGAACCGGAACGAAGTATCCTGCTGGTTGCCCACGCCGACACGATCTTTGCCGACACGGTCGACCATACGGTGACGGTGGCGACGGACGCGGTGACGGGGCCCGGCGTGGCGGACAACAGTCTCGGCGTTGCCCTGTTGGCATCGCTGCCCACGCTTCTCGAGGGCCTGGGTATCCGGCTGAAGTCGGATCTCATCCTGTTGGGCGGGGTGCAGAGCCTCGGGCGTGGCAACCTGAAAGGCCTGCGCTTCTTCCTGGCAAACAACCCCATGCCTATCCAGGCCGGCGTATGCATCGAAGGTGTACCGCTGGAGCGGCTCAGCTACTCCTCGATCGGCATGCTGCGCGGCGAGGTATCGTGCGCCGTGCCCGTTGAATACGATTGGAGCCGGTTCGGTGCAACAAGCGCCATTGTCACGCTGAACGAGATTGTCACCAAGATCCTGGAAATTCCGCTTCCCAGACGTCCGAAGACGAACATCTTCATGGGCTCGATCGCGGGCGGCACGTCGTTCAATACGATCGCTCGGAACGCTGTCCTGCGGTTCGAGATCCGCAGCGAGTCGGCGGAGATCGCACACCACATCTGGGGTCAGATCGACGATATTGCGTCCGAAGTGTCGTCTCAGAGCGGAGCCGACGTCGCCGTCGATATCTTCGCCCGACGCGAGCCCGGCGGCGTCCACTTCCGTCACCCGTTGGCGACTACCGCGCGCGAGATCATGCGCAAGTTGGGGCTGCAGCCCCGCACGGCTCCGAGTACGTCCGAGTTGTCCGCCTTCATCGACAGGAGCATCCCCGCGATCACGGTCGGCATCACCGAAGGGGAGAATCTGAACGAGGAGAGCGAGTCGATCAAGATCAGCACAATCGCCACCGGTGTGGCTCAGCTTCTGGCCATCATACGCGCCATTGACGGAGGGCACTGCCATGAACATTGACCAGTGGCTCAGGGAGAACACGTTCCATCATTCCAGCTTCTGGGATCTCAAGAACATCGTCGCCGCCAAAGAGCGTCAGGGCTTGAAGATCTCGCTGTGCATCCCCACGCTGAACGAAGAGAAGACGATCGGAAAGGAAGTCGTTATCTTCAAGTCCGAACTGATGCATCGTTACCCGCTGCTCGACGAGATAGCCGTTATCGATTCGGGTTCCGACGACAAGACGCTGGAGGTGGCGGAGTCGTTCGGCGCGGACGTCTACCGGGCCGCGGACATCCTGCCCGAATGCGGGCTCAAACGAGGGAAGGGCGAGAATCTGTGGAAGGCCCTGTACCAGCTCGATGGGGACATCATCCTCTACGTGGACGCGGACATCAAGAACATCCATCCGCGCTTCGCCACCGGGCTGCTTGCCCCCCTTGTGTATCGGCCCGAAGTCAAGTACGTGAAGGCGTTCTACGACCGGCCCCTCGCCTTCTCGCAAGGCGTCCGTCCATCTGGCGGAGGACGTGTGACCGAGATCCTGGTGCGTCCCCTGTTTTCTCTGTTCTTCCCCGAACTGAGCGCCATCATCCAGCCTTTGTCCGGTGAGTATGCCGTGCGCCGGGAAGTGCTGCAGGAGATCCCGTTCCCCATCGGGTACGGTGTCGAGACATCGCACCTCATCGATGTCTACCACAAGTGGGGCATGGAGGCCTTCGGGCAAACGGATTTGGACCAGCGCGTACACCGAAACCAGGACACGCGGTCACTCGGACGCATGTCGTTTGGTATCCTGCAGACATTCCTGCGTCGTCTTCGGGCGCTCGGCATGGTCGACAAACTCCCGGATATGGCGACGACACTACGCCAGTTCCAAGTAAACGACAAGGCTTTCGAACAGGTGAGGTACGAGATCGACGAGGAGGAGCGCCCACCCATCGCGACCGTCCCGGCGTACCAGAAGAAGTTCGGGAAGAGATGAGGGTTGCGATTGTCCATCACCACCTGCGGCGGGGCGGTGTCACCCGGGTGATCGAGAGCGCCGTTGCCGCGCTTGCCGAGAGCGACGTGCGTGTGATCGTGTTCACCGGCGAAGCCGCCACGAGCCCTTTGCACGGCGCTGCCGTCCACCTGCTGCCCGGACTGAAGTATGCCGATGATTTGGCTGTCGCCCACCCCGCGTCGTCTCTTGTCGATGCCATGCGACAGGCGGCTCGAAGTGCTCTTGGCGGCCCACCCGATGTGTGGCATGTCCATAACCATTCGCTGGGCAAGAACCCCAGTGTGACGGATGCCGCTCGGTTGTTGGCCGAAGGCGGCGACCGGCTGCTCCTGCAGATCCACGATTTCCCCGAGGACGGTCGCCCCGCCAACTACCGGTGTCTGATCGACGTCCTTGGCGAAGGCGATCCGGACGGCTTGGAGCGCAAGCTCTATCCGTCGGCTTCCCACGTTCACTATGCGACACTCAACGGGCGCGACCGCGCCTTCCTCGCGGCTGCGGGTGTGTCGTGCGCAAACCTGCACCTCCTGCCCAATCCGGCATATCTGCCTCCAATCGACAGCGAGGGGTCGCCGAACCAGCCCGCCAAGCTCATCCTCTACCCCACTCGCGCGATTCGCCGTAAGAACATAGGCGAGTTCATCCTCTGGTCCTCAGCTGCCTTGGCAGACGAACGCTATGCCGTCACGATGGCTCCGGAGAATCCGTCCGCGCGTCCCGTGTATGACCGCTGGGTCGATTTCTCCATGTCACGCACATTGCCGGTCGAGTTCGAAATCGGCAGACGCTACGCCGGTTCGTTTCCTGCCCTCTTGCGGAGTGCGCACACGGTCGCGACGACGAGCGTGGCAGAGGGTTTCGGTCTCGCCTACCTGGAGCCGTGGCTGGCCGGCCGTCCCGTGCGTGGCCGTGACCTGCAGGAAATCACCGTGGATTTCGCAGATGCGGGGCTCGACCTGTCGAGACTCTATGCGCGAATGGACGTGCCCGCGGAGTGGGTCGACCTGAACTCTCTCCGCAAGCGACTCGGCGCGGCGCTGGCTCGGGCCCGGCAAGCCTACGGTCGGACGACTGATGACAACGATGTCGACGAAGCTCTTGACGCGGCAGTCCGCGGCGATCGCGTTGACTTTGGCCGGTTGGACGAGGCCTTGCAGGAGCAGGTCATCGACCGGGCCCGGGATGACGCCACGTTCCAACGGGAGTTGCGCCAGTGCGTTTTCGGCTCGGACGCCGATCAAACCGCCCGGTGCTCCCGCAACCGGGCGGTTGTCGAGGCCGCGTTCGGCCTGGCCGGTTACGGACGGCGCCTGCGCGATGTGTACAGAGCAGTTGCGGGTTCCGACACAGGCCGCCTTGACTTCCTGCCGGGTAGGGAGATCTTGGAGATGTTCCTTGATCCATCTCGGTTCTGTCTGCTCCGGACGTAATGCACAGACACAAACGGTCGCTTCCATGACGACATCAGGCTTAGCTCGCACACTCTTCGCACTGGCATTGCTTGTAGGCGCTTTTGCTCATACGGACGACGCGCAAGCAGTCGGTTTCCGCGAGATCGAGAAAGGCCTCCTGACGCGATTCCGCGACACGATGAAGCGCCAGTTCCCCGACGTGTTTGTCCGTCAGATGGCGGAATACGGATGGCGGATACGGAAGGACGACAGGTGGGTGCCCGATCTGCCGAGACACTTGGGCGCGAAGGCCGTCATCCTTGTCCACGGGCTGGACGAGCCCGGGGCGCTGTGGATGTGCGCGGCACCGGCGTTGACGGAGGCCGGATACACCGTCCTGGAGTTCCGTTATCCCAACGATCAGCCCGTCCGGGATTCGGCCGCCTTCCTGCTCGCCTCGCTCGATGCGTTACGGGAACGGGGGGTCGAGGAGGTTGCCGTCGTGGCTCACAGCATGGGGGGACTGGTTACGCGCGAGGCTCTCACCAATCCCGACTTGGCGTATGATCGATGGAGTCAAGATGGAGCCATCCCCGCCGTGCGCATGCTGATCATGGCCGGTACGCCGAACCAAGGCTCGAAGCTTGCGCACCTGCGCGTATTCTCCGAGATGCGCGACCAGTGGCTCCGCTTTGTCAGTGGCAGAGGACATTTGCTGTCCGGTCTCACCGATGGCGCAGGCGAGGCGAGGGTGGACCTCCTCCCCGGCAGTGAGTTCCTGATCGGACTCAATGTCCGTCCGCATCCCCCCGGTGTACGCATGGTCAGTATTGCGGGCATCGCAAGCCCCCTGGACAAGAAGACGCTCGACGATACGATCGGCGAGTGGGAGCGTTCCGCCGCTCCCGCGTTCCGCAAATCTCTCGCAACGTTACACAGAGACTTGAGCGAACTCACGGCCGGCATCGGAGATGGCGCCGTATCGCTGGAGTCCACCCGGCTCAAGGGAGTTGAGGACCACGTGACGGTTCCCGGGAACCACCTGTCCATGATCCGAAACGTCCTGAAAAGCAGCGAACGCGTCCCTCCGGCCATACCGGTCATCCAGAAACGACTCGCCGAGCTCGGCTGGGTCAACCAGGCATCCCTCGATCAATGAACTGGGATCAGCTACTCAGCAAGCGCCGTCTCGGCAAACCCGAGGAAGGGCGGGAAGATGTCACCCGTACGGTCTTCCAGAAGGACTTCGACCGCATCGTCTTTTCGTCCGCTTTCCGGCGGTTGCAGGACAAGACACAGGTTTTCCCTCTTGCCCAGAATGACTATGTAAGGACGCGTCTGACGCACAGCCTGGAGGCCTCTTGCGTGGGGCGTTCTCTGGGCACGATGGTGGGACACGAACTGATTCAGCTTGACCCCGCGCTTGAACAGTGTTTCCTGCCTTCCGAGGTGGGCGCGATCGTGGCTACGGCCTGTCTGGCTCACGATATCGGGAACCCGCCTTTCGGGCATGCCGGGGAGGATGCCATCGCCCACTGGTTCCGGCACGACGATGCCGGTCGGCGGGTCGTCTCCGCACTTGGCGAAGGCTCTCCCGAGGCGTTGGATCTGGAGCAGTTCGAAGGCAACGCTCAGGGCTTCCGCGTGCTAACCCGCCTCCAACATCCCGAGGACGACGGCGGACTGCAGCTCTCGTGCGCCACGTTGGCGGCTTTCGTGAAGTACCCCCGCGGATCGGCAGTGGCGCCAAGCCCTGACGCAGGGGTAAGGGCCAAGAAGCACGGCTTCTTCGAGGACGATCGCACTGCGTTCTGTGAGATAGCCGACGAAACCGGGCTCGTCCGATACTCTCCCGGCCAGGCATACGCAAGGCACCCTCTTGTTTTTCTCGTCGAGGCCGCCGATGATATCTGTTACCACGTGGTGGACATCGAGGACGGATTCCAGATGAAGCTTCTGCCATTCGACGAGGTCCGGGAGTTGTTCTCCGCTGTCACACTGGATGGTGTCGACGAAGCACGCCTGGCCATGTTGCGGGACAACCCACAGTCACAGATCGAGTACCTGCGTGCCAAAGCCATCGGCGCTTTGGTCGACCAGGTTGTGGCAACCTTCCTGGCCAACTTGAACGCGATCATGTCAGGCACGCTCGCCATGGATCTCACTGGCACGATCGATCGGGCCACCGAATTCAGGCGGTTGAAGGACGTGGCCATGGATCGCGTCTATCCCACCCGTGAGGTGGTGCTCATCGAGGCCGCCGGCTTCAACGTGCTGGGCAAACTCATCGAGATGTTCCTCACTGCCATCAACGAGAAGGCTCAGTCTCCGCACGGTGTGTCCCGCAAGACGCGCACACTGCTCAAACTTTTCCCTCCGCCCACGGTTAGCGGTCGGCCTGTCGATCCGTGCGAACTGGATCTCTACCGACGAGTGTTGGCTGTCACCGACTTCGTCTCCAGCATGACCGACCGCTACGCCGTGTCGTTGTTCAAACGCCTGACGGGCATCTCGCTGCCCGGCGACTGAGCCCACACGATAGACCTGCGAGTTCCGCAATGGCGGACGACCGGAAAAGTAAGTCAAAACGGCTCAACGACCTGCGTGCCCAACTCGACGAGTTGGGCTACGGCTCCGGGGCGGGCAAGGGGCGTGCCGTGTTCGTTGCCGACGACTTGCGGCGGACGCTCGGGCGGAAGAAGCGTTCGGACAAGGTCGAGCGGGGCACCACTGTCGCCTCTCCTTCGGCTTTGGACTTGCCTGGGCAGAGATCGCCCGAGCCGTTGCAGGCTATCCATTACAGACGCGACTTGCCCCGACGCAACACAAGTGCGGCGAAGGCTAGGGGAGCAGGCATGCACGTGTCCCTCGAAGACGCAGTCAACGGTACAGAGTTGGCGTGCGAGAAGTACGGCAACCTGTTCCTGGTCCGGCATCGCGTCTGCAGTCTGAAAAGCGTGGCGTCTCTCAACGACACCTTCTCCGACGCACTCGACGATCCCCGATCGGCTCTATGCGTTCGCCTCGCCGACGTTCATGATCCCGTCGATCTGTCACCCTCGGATGTCGTCTTCATGGACATTGAGACGACCGGCCTGGGGTGTTCCCCGCTGTTCCTTATCGGCGTCATGGCATGGGGCAAGGACGGGTTCGAGGTCCGACAGTTCCTGGCTCGCAACTACGCCGAAGAAGCTGCGACGATCGCAAGTTTCACGGAAGCGTGTGCCGACAAGAAGCTGCTCGTTACCTTCAATGGCAAGAGCTTCGATTTCCCGTTCATCCGGACTCGTGCCGCCGCCACACGCGTCCCGTTCTCCCTCGACCCGTCTCATCTGGACCTGCTCCATCTGTCGCGTCGGATCTGGAAGGGGAAATTCGCCGACTGCAAACTCCAGACGCTCGAACGCCATCTGTGCGGTCGAGTCCGACACGGCGACATCCCCGGCAGCGAAATCCCGGACGCTTACCATGCATTTGTGCGCACAGGCAACGCACGCCAGATCGTGGACATACTCAAGCACAACATGCTCGACCTCGTTACCCTCGCCGATATCATGACGAGATTCCCGCTGTGCTCAAGCCACGTGTCGTAAACAACAATCGCGAACTCCCCGCCAACCACAGGTTGCCATCTTGAATGTGTCCCGGGAGAACCCCTCTGTGTCCGGTAAGCGCCCCGGGAATGGCGGATGCTCTGCAGGCGCGAGAACCGTCTTGGTCACCGTCCTCTGCGTGAGCACGGTCTTGGCGGGTGCCATGTGGGTGAAGCTCCGTCGTCTGCAGGCTTTGGTCGAGCGCTTGACGGAGGAGACAAAGGAGCTCCGGAACCGGGAAGCTGACCTGTTGCGCGCGGACGCGGCGGGCACCGAAGAGGATGGCGCGCGAGCGGATCGCCTCTTGCGGACGGCCCATCGCTTGGCCAAGGCTGGGCAGCTTGAAGCCAGTGAGCGGTTGATCGACATGGCTCTTTCCCTTGATCCCGACATGGGTGACGCGTATCTGCTACGCGGCTTGCTGCGGGTGGCCCAAGGCGATTACGCGGACGCGGAGACAGCGTTTGAGAGTCACGGGGAATACGCTCTGGATGATGCGACAATGGAACTGCTGTCGGCCTGCCGATCGGCACGGGAACGGGAGACGCGGGCGACTGTCGCTCTGATGGTGTGGCAGCTCGAACGGCGAGGCCTGGTCGCTCTGGCTCGCCACCTCGAGTCTCGCCGCGTTCCGGGACTCCTGGGAACGGGTGATCCGAGCTTCAGTGATATCGTGGAGGTGCTGGAGGCTTGGGACACCGGCGGTCTCCTCTCGTGGACGAGAGATGCGCTCGAGGAGGAGGAGCGGGAGTCGCTGGTTCCCGCTCTGGAACTTGCCGGTCGCTGTCAATGGGAGGCGGCTGCCATGGCCATACGCACGTCCGTGGCGGCGCAAAAAGGCAGCATGCTGCGGAACGACGTCGCCGCTGCCTTCGCTTTCGCGTTTCACGTGGCTTCGGAGACCACAGCCGAGGAAGTGGTCGGGCTTTTCAGTGCTACCAGCGGGAGTTTCGCCCGGGAAGTGGGAACGATCCTGCTGCATTACGGTCACGGTGTCCGGGGCGCATGGGAGACCGCAGGTCACATGGCGGACGAAGGAGGTGCGATCGTCCTGTCGGCAGGCAGTCGACTGCCGTTCGCCGTCCCTTTCCGACGAGATGAAGGAGGGCAGCATGCCCGATTCCGGGGACGGCTCATGGGAATGGCTCCCTCGAGTGTCCTCTGGATATGCTGGGAAACCGGTTGGGAAGATGGCGTGTCAGTATATGCCACCGCGTGCATGGGGGCCGGTGAGGAGGGACGCAACTGGGGGGCGTGCGGCAACTTTGGTCCTGGCATGGAACCGACCGAGGAGGGGGTCCGGGCATTGTCGAGCGGATATGGACGGGCATGGCATACGCTGGAGGCAAGCGTTCACCCGGGGCGGGCCGAGTTTGCGGCAGGAGAGGGCGAGCCCTGGGGCGTCCGCCTCGCCGGGTCCGGACCATGTCGACTGGAACTGGCCGCGCGTGAGGAACGAGTCCATCTGGACTGGCTTGAAGTCTCCGGCTCCCCCGATGGCATCTGGCTCGCGCGTCAGCTCCTTCTCCGGCGCAAGCAAATCGCGGAGACCCGTCACTCCCGGTGGCGTGCCGCCTGGCACCAAGTCCTGAGCCCGTAATCTACGCGGGCAGGAAGGGATTCACGGGATCTTACGTCCCTTGGGCCAGTCGGAGGATGAGTCGCTTCGGCAGGTTGAGTTGCATCATCTGACGTTGTGTGCCCTCGATGTCGTACTCAACTCGGATCGGGATCGCCATCCGCGTTTCAGTGTCGTAGACGAGGCAGGCGGCGCGGGGATCGCGGTCCCGCGGCTGTCCGACGGCGCCGGGGTTGAGCAGGATCTTGCCGTCGTCGGAGACCGTCCCCTTCCTTACGAAGTCCATCCTGGGAGCGGCCTCCTCGGGGTGGTGGGCTATCACCGGTAGGTGCGTGTGTCCGTAGAATGCGAGCGGCACATCCTGATATGCAAAGCACTTGGCCATGGACACGGGATTCACGACGTACGCAAAAGGCTTTGGGCCGAAGCTGCCGTGGATGACGGAGAAGCCCTCGTAATCGAGGCGCATTGGAAGCACCGCAAGCCACTTCAGGGCATCCATGTCGAGTGTGCCCTGTGTCCATTGGAGTGAGTAGCGCGTGTCGGGAGACACTTTCGCCATTTCCAGTTCCCCCAGCGTTGTGACCAGGCTCTCGTGGTTGCCGAGGACGGCCGGTACCTGGCGCTCGCGCAGGATGGAGACACATTCGTTCGGACGAGGGCCGTAGCCGACAATGTCGCCCGTGCAGACGAACTGGTCGCAGTCCTGTGTGTCGAGGACGGACAGAACGGCCTCAAGCGCGTTCTGATTCCCGTGGATGTCACCGAAGACACCGACTCTCATGTGGCTATGCCTCTCGGGCTGCGCGGGGATTCCCTGCTCCCGCATTCACTCTTCCGTCAATTCGCGCTCGGGGCTATGCGCCTTGCCCGTTCTCCGTCACATACCGGTGCATATCGTGCAGGGAAGGAATACGCTGCACGTGTTTGGCCATCTCGCACGCGTGTCGATCTCGGCACTTCCTGCCGCAATAGGTGGACCGGAACCACCGCGCGAACTCATCGAGAGACCGGCGAGTGAAGCTCTCGACCGCGGCATCGTGACCGATGTCGTGTCCTGCCTCCTCGCTGCGGAACCACTTCTCCCGCTCTATTGCCTCATGCAAGCACTTCTCCTGCTCACGCAGAAAACGCCGGGAGTCTGAACACAATGTCATGACCTGATCTCTGGCTGGGTGTGGCCACGTTCAGTCTAAACCGTATGTTAGGAAAGAATGAATCGCGGACGTTGATTTGCAACTCGGCAGGCGTGCTTTTTTCGGGAGAGAGTGGGAGGAATGCCGGAGCTTGGTATGTCACTGTCAACAGTGTCGTTCGATTTGGATCGGTTGGTCAGGATGACTGCGGGCCGACGCGTCGGTCTCGTGACGACGCCGGCCGGCTGGCTGCCTGGTATCGGCCCCCTGGATGACTATCTGGTCCGGCGTGCGGACGTGCGTGCATTCCTGGCGCTCGAACACGGGTTGCGTGGAGAACTGCAGGACGGAGTCCATTTCGACTCGTACCGGGACGCTCGGACGGGATTGCCCGTATTCAGTTTCTATACCGCGGAAGAGGGAGTGCCGGCCGGTTTCCTCGACGCCGTGGACACCGTGGTATTCCACGTTCAGGACGTCTCGCACCGGGCATACACATTCAAGACGGCGCTGGCGTCGCTGTTGGCGGGATGCACCGAACGCGGAGTCGCGTGTATCGTTCTGGATCGCCCAACGCCTTTGGCGCATCTCGGCCCATGGGGATTTGTGCATCGACAGTTCTTTCCCCGTCCGCTGCCGACAGGGATTCCGCTGACCTTGGGCGAACTGGGCCGATGGCTCGTGCGCGGAGATGGCCTTGACGTCGACTTGGAGGTCATTCCCGTAGGTGGCTGGCGTCGGGATCTGGCCTGGTCGCACACGGGACTGCCGTGGATCCCCCCGTCCCCCAACGTGCCCACGCTGACGTCTGTCTACGCGTACGCGTGTACGGGGTTGTTGCAGGCCACGAACATCTCTGAAGGGAGGGGGACGTGCAAGCCGTTTGAGTATGTGGGCGCGCCCTTCGTTGATGGCTCCCGACTTACCGGACGGCTGAACGAGCGGCACCTGGCCGGGGTCTGTTTCCGCGAGGTGTTCTTCAAACCGGCGTTCGGGAAGTACGCGGGGGACGTGTGTGCTGGCACGCACCTCATCGTCCAAGAGCCGTGTCGCATTTCTCCTTTCTGCATCTCCATCGCAGTGCTGCAGGAGATCGCACGCCTGCACGAGAGTGAATTCAAGCCTGGCACCGGACTGTCGAACTGGCTGGACGGGGAGGCGTGGTCCGTGGAGCGGCTGGCGACCCTCGACACCGATGCTGTAGCTCGGGAGGCAGGCGACCAGGCACATGGCTTCCTCCTGACCGCTGCCGGTGACTGTCTGTACGCCGACAGCGGCCCGTGACCATCTCGGAACAGGAAAAGAAGATGGTCTGAGTGTCTTGCAAATTCAGTAACAGTAATTATTATTGTTAAATCGTCCAATAATGGAGACTGACCGTGAGACCAGACACTCGATACCAACCCCGTGTGACCCGGCAGCGGCGAGAGATACTGGTATGTCTTCAGGGGCAGATCGGTCGGCACAAGACCGCCGATGAAGTGTACGATGAGGTGCGCAAGGTAATTCCGAACATCAGTCTCGGCACCGTGTACCGCAACTTGGAGATGCTGTCTACGGCTGGTGAAATTCGTAGAATCGAACTTGCGGGAATGCAGCGACGGTACGACGGTAATATGGCCCCGCACGACCATATCAGGTGTGAACGGTGTGGACGCATTGACGATGTCCAGTGGCGGATTGCGGAGTGCGCATGCCGTGCCGAGCGGGACAGCATCGTCACAGACTATGAGATAACCGGACGCAGAATCGAGTTCACGGGTGTGTGTGCTCGCTGTGTCCGATCCGGCAGCGAATAGAGAACTTGGCAAAAGGAGTGGAGCTATGGCAACCCTGAAGGGAACGCAGACGGAAACGAACATCCTGACGGCATTCGCTGGTGAATCGCAGGCCCGGAACCGGTACACGTTCGCGGCAAGCAAGGCGCGCAAGGAAGGGTATGTCCAGATCGCCGATGTCTTCGAGGAGACCGCGGACCAGGAGAAGGAACACGCGAAGCGACTGTTCAAGCTGCTGGAAGGCGGCGAGGTCGAAGTGACGGCAGCATTCCCGGCCGGAGTCATCGGGGACACCGCGTCAAACTTGAGGGGAGCCGCGGCCGGCGAGAACCACGAGTGGACCGACATGTATCCCTCGTTCGCCAAAACGGCCCGGGAAGAAGGTCTCGACAGCATTGCGTCGATTTTCGAGGCGATCGCGGTCGCCGAGAAGCAGCACGAGAAGCGTTATGCCGAACTGCTGGCCAACATAGAGGCCGGCCGTGTCTTCAAGCGCGACGGTGCGGTGAAGTGGCGGTGTCGCAACTGCGGCTATGTCCACGAAGGTACGGAAGCCCTCGGGGTCTGTCCCGCCTGCGCTCATCCGCGGGCGTATTTCGAGATCCTGGGGGAGAATTGGTAAACAGAGCCCACCCCGAACAAGGAGAAAGAGAAATGGCAAAGTGGAAATGTGGTGGATGCGGATACATCCACGACGGAGATGACGCTCCCGACCAGTGCCCCAAGTGCGGTGCTGCGAAGGAGAGATTCGTCAAGCTCGAGGATGCTGCCGCGCAACTCATCGAGCGCTCACGGCATACAAACATGCTGCACGCCAACCTGGTCACCCTGTGTCGTGACCTGGAAGCCATCTGCAAGAACGGCATCGAGGACAACTTGGATCCCGGTTGTGTCGGCGTCTTCAAGAAATGCCTGGACCATTCCTATGAGATGATGAAAATGTCGATGACCGAGATGGCCGGCCATGTCGGCAAGAATAAGTGGGGTTGATCCTATGCTCAGCGCCAAGATGCAGAACGCCATGAACGACCAGATCAACGCGGAGACGTTTTCCGCGTACCTGTATCTGTCCATGGTAGCTTACTTCGACGACCTCAACCTGTCCGGCATGGCCCAATGGATGCGCGTCCAGGTGCAGGAGGAGATGACACACGCCATGAAGTTCTTCGATCACATGAATGAACGCGGCGGCCGCGTCATCCTCGAAGCGATCGAAAAGCCTCAGGCCGAGTGGGATTCCCCGCTCGCGGCATTCGAGGCCGCCCTTGCCCATGAGCAGTACATCACCAGTCGGATCAACTCACTGGTGGGGCTGGCTGGCGAAGAGAATGACCGCGCCAGCGACATCTTCCTGCAGTGGTTCGTGACTGAGCAGGTGGAAGAAGAAGCGAATGCCGACGACATCGTGCGGAAGCTGAAGATGTTCGGCGCCGCTCCCCAAGCCCTCTACATGATCGACAAGGATCTGGGCGCGCGGGTTTTTGTGCCCCCCGCTTCGGCCGGAGCTGCCTGACGGTTCCCTCGCCGCTGTCTGAACACGGGATGCCTCCCACCGGGGGCATCCCTTTTTCATTGGCCGGTCCTTCTGCTTGATTGGGACGCACGCACGGCGTGTGCTCGGGGGCGCATTGAGAAGACGTTCGACGTGCTCATCAAGTAGCTGTTCTGCGCCGCGCATCGAGTCGCAGTCGGGCCAGGCGGCCGCGGGGGGCGAAGCGCACGGGGACACCCTCCGGGGCTCTGTACCTCAGCAGCAACCGGTCGCCTCGCACTTCCCACGACACCGAGACGTCACCCGCGGGATGAGGGACGGTGCCACGCGCCCAGTCGAGCGACTCGGACTGAGGCGCGATGACGATTTCCGACAGGCCTCCCCGGTCCGGGAATCCCACCTGCACGCCGAGCACTTGTGTAGATAGATAGAACGTGGGGGCACTGCTCCAGGCGTGGGACAGGGATTTCTCCGGGTTAGCGTGTTCCCACGTCGTGCCTGTGGGGGTCTCGATCATGAGCCTGTACACGGTTCGCATGGCTCGCTCCGCAAGCCCCGCCGCACCGGCCTTATAGAGGGCCCCGAGCAGGAAGAACGCGTTGTAGGTAGAGACGCTCTTCGGCTCGTCGTACGGGTCGAAGTCGTCGAGCAGTGCCGCGATGCGGCGCAGTGCGCCGGCCTGCATGGTCTCCGGCACGTCGCCGAACAGGATGGCCCACGCCGACGCGATGACTCCGTGCCCGGGTCGAGGGTTCTGGCCCTCCACGAGAGCTTCGCGGAATGCATGGACGTCGGTGTCCCAGAATCGCTCGTTCACAAGAGCAGCAGTCTCGCGTGCGATTCGGCGGGCGTCAATGGCCTGGTCTTCTCTACCGGTCATGTCAAGCAGGTCTCCAAAGGCATCATGCGCGGCAGAGATCACGGCGTTGAGTGCGCAGATCGCGCCCTCCTTGACCGGGTAGCCATGGTCGATGAACGCGTGGTCAGTGCGTAACAGTCCGTCTGCACTGCGGGCGTGTCGCACCGAGTCGAGCAACCTGGCGAAGACGGGATAGCAGCGTTCCGCGAACTCCGCATCATGTTCCAGGCGGCATACCCACGCGGCGTTGATGAGCACGAGCAGGGGGTAGTCGTACAGACCACCTCCGCCGCCGGAGCAGGGGGCGCGTCCCGGCATGCCGCCGGAATCGGGGTCGTGAGACTGGAGGAAGAGCTCGATGCAGCGCTTCACCAGGCGCATGTCCCCAGAGCCGACGTACGTCGTCGCTCCCTCCGGCAGGAGGTCGCCACCGTAGAGTGTGCGCTCGCGCCACGGTGTATCGGTGATCACATCCTCGGAACACAGACGCATGGTCCGATAGCCGTACTCCCACAGCGCATTGAGGAACGGGTTCGAGCACTCGAACGCTCCGCGTCGATGATGCGGGTACACGTTGACAATGGTGCCGACGCTGTGGATGTTTACATCCTCCGTGTGCCGCGATACATCGACCTGCAGGTACCGAAAGCCGCGTCGGTCGAAGGTCTCCAGTCGGGAACGTCCACCCGCCGCGATGTGTCTCTCGGCGCTGTTGACGAGACAACTCTTGGTCATATCCGGGAACGCATCGCGCAACTGCTCGGCGTGTCCGACATCGATGACCGTCCCAACCGGGGCATCGAAGTCGACGACGATACGTCCGAGAAGCATCTCTCCCATGTCGAAGACAAGAGATCTTCCCCGCCCGGCCGGGATTACGAAGTCCGCAGCACGACTCGTGGGCATGTCGAGTGGGGCGCTCCGGCGTTGCCATACCAAGGCTTTCGTGGGAGAGACGGGGATAGTGTTCCACGGCCTGTCCTCCCATACCGCGGCCAACTCCGGGACGGCGCCCGGATCCTGTGGCGGGAGCTTGCCGAGGATGTCCTGCGATGCTGGAACGTCAAAGGCCGGCGACACGCGGAACGCCGGTCCCGATTCGGTCGAGATGTCAGCCGAGAACCGAAGTCCGGCGTCCGCGGGTATGGCCAAGTGCATCTGCCACATGCCTTTGACGATCTGGTACGACAAGAAGAGGAAATTCCACCCTTGGTGCAGGGCGAAGATGCGGTCTTCCCGTTCCGGCGTGTCCGGGCGTTCGGAAAGAGGCCGGACTTCGTGGCCGTTCAGGTAGTATTCGCCCCACCACGTCCCGACGCGCACATCCTGATCCCGCGGCGAGTGGACGTACGTGTAGGCGAACATATACCCGGGAGGCACATGGTCCAGGCGGATGTCGTACTCCTGGTGCCGACGGAAAGACACGATGACCTCGCCGTCTACGTGGTCGTAGGCCCCGAGGAGCTTCAGCGGAATACGGGGTTCTTCCGTCAGCGCGGGAATGCTCCGCGGGAGGAGTTTTCCCCAGACGGACGCGTCGGTGACGGGACATGTACGTGTCCACTGTCCGCCCGGCGCCCCGGGGGTGTCCCATCCGGTCGGTGCAAGTCGTTCGTCGAAGATCTGAATCGGGCCGATGGCAAAAGAGAAACTCGGCGGGG
>JGI11705J14877_10000532_pt1 | contig 23792 bp, 25 predicted proteins | sample Etolaghawater15m_FD_14877 | JGI IMG/M metagenome (IMG submission 14877)
CATTAACCGAGGATAGTGTCACCGTGCACGGCATTACCGATGCGTATGCGGAATCCGGAATGAGTGAACGTGATGCCCTTGATGCGTTGCTTGACGCACTAGAGGGCCGGGTTTTGCTTGCTCATCATGCCGAGATCGAAGCGGGGTTCCTGCGTACGGCATGTCAACGCCAATATCGCAGTGCACTGCCCTTCCTTACTATTGACACGCTACAACTGAGCAAGCGTGTATTGGCGCGAAACACTGAAGGTCCTTTTGCACCGGGGGCCTTGCGCTTATTTAATTTGCGCGAACGCTACGGTCTACCCCGCTATCGCCCCCACAGCGCACTTGAAGATGCGCTCAGTGCTGCTGAACTCTTCTTGGCCTTGCTAACGGATATTCGCGGCAGCAGTCGTACTGTTCCACTCAAACGACTCGTGCGTTAATTCATTACTGTTTCAGCATGCACCCATAGACAAGCGACAGTGGAAATCCATCGACTCCAATTCGGATCTCTGTAGAATCAGACTCAGCTAGGCCACTGCATAAGCCTAACCTGACGGCTACTACATGACGCTTTTATTCGCGGTTCTCACGCCCTTTCTTGGGGCGCCCCTGGTTGCATGGAGCACGCGCTTAGGTCGCGTGCATTCTGCATGGGCGGCGGGCGCCATCACCCTCTTCACAATCCTGTTATTGGCACCCGCACTCCATCATGTGATCGAGGGTGGCAGCGTCCTGCAACGCATGGAGTGGATCCCGGCATTTGGCTTGAGCCTCGCCTTCCGCATGGACGGGTTGGCTCTGTTGTTTGCAGGACTCATTCTCGGTATCGGCCTACTCATCATCTTGTATGCGCGCTACTACCTGTCTGCTGCTGACAGCATGGGTCGTTTTTATGCCTACATGATGCTGTTCATGGGCTCGATGCTTGGCATTGTGCTGTCAGAGAATCTAATTCAACTAATGATTTTCTGGGAGCTCACCAGTCTCTCTTCGTTTCTTCTCATCAGTTATTGGCAGAATCGCGAAGAAGCGCGTCATGGTGCGCGCATGGCCTTGGCCATCACTGGCGCTGGTGGTTTTGCTCTGTTTGCGGGTGTTCTGCTGCTGGGCCATATTGTCGGTAGCTTTGAGCTCTCTGTGGTACTGGCATCCGGTGATCTCATTCGCGCACACCCGCTTTACCTTCCGACGCTCTTGCTGATCTTGCTCGGCGTCTTTACCAAGTCCGCGCAGTTCCCTTTCCATTTCTGGCTGCCGCATGCAATGGCTGCACCGACCCCGGTATCGGCCTATCTACATTCCGCAACCATGGTTAAAGCAGGCGTGTTCTTGCTTGCTCGCTTATTCCCGGCATTGTCCGGAACCCCCGAGTGGTTTTGGATTGTCAGCCTGATAGGCATGACCACCCTACTTATCGGCGCTTACATCGCACTCTATAAACACGATCTAAAAGGTCTCCTAGCCTACTCCACCATCAGCCATCTCGGACTCATCACGCTACTCTTTGGTTTATCAACACCGCTCGGTGCAGTTGCTGGCGTCTTCCACATCATCAATCACGCCATCTTCAAAGCTTCATTGTTCATGGCAGCCGGCATTATTGATCATGAGTGCGGCACCCGTGATATGCGAAAGATCAACGGCTTGTGGAAATACATGCCACATACCGCAACGCTCGCGATGGTGGCCTCGGCTTCTATGGCCGGCGTACCGCTCTTCAATGGCTTCCTCTCCAAAGAAATGTTCTTTGCGGAATCGGTGCAAGTAGCCAGTCATCATCTCGCTGGCTGGTTGTTACCTGCATTGGTTACCTTGGGCGGCGCATTCGCGGTCGCCTATTCAATCCGCTTTATTCATGATGTGTTTTTCAATGGTGAACCCATTGACCTACCCAAGACGCCTCATGAACCTCCACGCTGGATGAAGGTCCCAGTCGAGATTCTGGTGGTCCTGTGCCTAATCGTTGGGATTGCACCTGCGCTCTCCATTGCCCCATTACTTGAAATCGCTGCGCGTGGCACGCTGCAAAGCACTCTACCCGAATACCACCTTGCGCTCTGGCATGGCATGAACCCAGCCGTAGTGATGAGCCTGTTGGCGATGGTTGGCGGCAGCCTGATTTACCTTTTGCGTCGACCTCTCTTTGCACTGCATGACCGTGGCTTAGGACGACTGGATGCGCGCGCGCTCTATCACGGCATCTTGCATGGCTTGTATGCGTTATCCCGCAGCGTCACTCAGCACTTCGATATCGGTTCGTTACAACGTCAGATCTTCCTCCTGCTTCTGCTTGCTTTGCTGGTCATTGCAAGTCCATGGATTCTCCATGAAGCCGAACTAACTGGCGCTCGCTCAACGATGGAATTGAATGGGTTTGCCTGGGTTGTAGGAACAACTCTGATCCTGTCTAGCCTCGCAACCGTCCTCCTACATCGTCAACGTTTTATCGTATTCCTCCCCCTCGGGGCAGTCGGGTTGATGGTGGCGCTCATCTTCGTTGGGTTTTCTGCACCAGACTTGGCATTGACACAGCTCTCTGTTGAGATTGTGACCATCGTACTGTTGTTACTTGCGCTGTATTTCCTCCCACAATCCTCACCGCCTGAAGAGAATAAAGCGCGTCTATGGCGTGATGGCATCCTCGCCGTATTTTCTGGGGCCGCTGCAACGCTTTTGGCTTGGAGCGTTCTCTCACGGCCTTATGAAACCATCTCGGGCTTTTTCCTTGAAAACAGTATCCCGGGCGGCGGCGGCAGCAATGTGGTGAATGTGATCCTGGTCGACTTCCGCGGCTATGACACACTCGGTGAAATCACCGTGCTTGCGCTTGCCGCACTGGGCATCAGCGCCTTACTCCAAGGCCTACAACTCAATGCACCAGATCGAGATGCGCAACAACGCCTCTGGGACCACGACGCCCATCCGACAATTATGGCGACCTTGTCGCGGATTCTGTTGCCTTTTGCCCTTCTGGTCGCCGTGTTCATCTTGCTACGCGGACATAACCAACCCGGTGGCGGCTTTATTGCCGGCTTGATCGCAGTCGTAGCTATCATTCTTCAATACCTTGCCAATGGCAGCTACTGGATGCATCAGCGCTTCAAATATGAGGTCAGCCCTCTACTTGCTTGGGGTCTTGGGATTGCGACCCTAACGGGTGTGACAAGTGCCATGTTTAGGCACCCATTCCTGACTTCAACCTTTAGCCATCTGCACATCCCGGGTATCGGCGAAATTGAACTTGCTTCGGCCATGGCGTTTGACCTCGGAGTCTTTCTCGTCGTGTTGGGCTCAATCTTGATCATTCTGGTCCAGCTCGGATTCCTGCATCGCGCAAATCCAATTCTGGGGCGCTTTGAGGCACGCTCATGGAAGGACTGATTGCACTGGTCATCGGCGTACTGACTGCCAGTGGGGTATTTCTGGTACTGCGCGCGCAGACCTTTCCTGTAGTACTAGGCCTGACCCTGCTCTCTTATGCCGTCAATTTGTTCTTGTTTGTCATGGGTCGTCTAGCCATCGGCGTGCCGCCTGTGATCACACCCAATGCAACTGCATATGCGGATCCACTACCTCAGGCCTTGGTGCTGACGGCCATCGTCATTAGTTTTGGAATGACCGCCTTCGTTATCGTGCTTTCGCTCAAAGCCCGCGCGGAGCTTGGAAATGATCATGTGGATGGGCGCATGGAACATAAGGAGTCGCAGCAGTGAACTCCCTGTACATGCACCTCCCCATCCTGCCTGTATTACTGCCACTGGTTGCAGGAATCGTGTTATTGCTGCTTCAGGGCAGGGCAATCGTCCTGCAGCGCAGTATCAACTTGATCGCAACCCTTGGTTTGGTCGGACTCAGTCTTCTGACACTGGATCACGCGGCCAGTAGCACGCCGCAGGTTTATCTGCTCGGCAACTGGCCCGCACCCTTCGGCATTGTGCTTGTACTGGATATGCTCGCTGCATGGATGCTCGCCGCAACCGCAGTGCTTGCCCTATTCGCATTGGGCTACGCATGCATTGGTACGGACCAACAAGGTCGTTCATTCCATGTATTGTTTCAGCTACAACTCTTTGGCCTTAATGGCGCTTTCTTGACCGGCGACCTCTTTAATCTCTTTGTCTTCTTTGAAATCCTGCTACTCGCCTCATATGGCCTGTTATTGCATGGAGGTGGACGTGAGCGTGTACGTGGCGGCCTACATTTTGTTGTGATCAATCTCGTTGGCTCCACACTCTTTCTTTTTGCCGTCGGCACGCTCTATGGTGTACTGGGAACCCTGAACATGGCTGATCTTGCACTCAAGATCAGTCAAACCCCAGCTGAAAACCATGCATTGGTGCAATCCGCAAGCCTGTTGTTACTGATTGTGTTTGCGCTCAAAGCAGCGCTTCTGCCGCTCTACCTTTGGCTACCCTCTGCCTATGGCACGACCAGCGCCCCGGTAGCAGCTCTGTTTGCAATCATGACCAAAGTAGGCCTGTACAGCATCCTACGAGTCTTTAGCCTCTTCACAGACGATCTCAAGAGCCCTCTAAATACTTGGTTCTTCAATGCATTGATTCCGATCGCACTCGCCACGCTTTTGCTCGCAACACTTGGTGCACTTGCCAGCACGCGTCTACGCCAACAAATCGCCTATCTAGTCATTGCCTCAGCGGGGATGCTGTTGTTGAGCTTCAGCTTAGAGAATGTTCCTGCTCGGGCGGCAGGACTCTATTATCTATGGCAAAGCAGTTTCGCCACCGCCACCGCGTTCCTCCTTGCCGACCTGATTCGCAATGCACGTGGCGACCACGCCGATCGATTTGAGCCAGGCCCGGTCATGCAGCGTGGCGTGCTTCTGGGCAGTTTGTTTTTTGTCACCGCGATTGCACTGGTCGGATTACCACCGCTTGCCGGCTTTTTGGCTAAATTTATGCTGTTACGTGCCGCAACTGAACATGCGCAAGTTGCATGGATTTGGGGGATCGTATTAACAAGCGGTGTGATTACATTGATTGCCCTCGCGCGTAGTGGCAGCCTGTTGTTCTATCGCGCCGAGGGCCCTGTGCGCGGCAAATACACAACGGCTTCATCCTCACAACTCGCACCCATCATTGGCTTGCTACTCGTCATCGGCTTCATGGTCGTTGCCGCAAACCCCTTGAGTGACTATGCCTTACGCGCCGCCCAACAGCTGGATGATCCGTCCCACTATCAAAANGCTGTACTCAACCGGGCAGCGACATCCCACCCCGCCAAAGGAGACATCCAATGAAGGTACGCTGGCTGCCTCACCCGCTCCTTAGCGCATCACTGACCTTGCTCTGGATCTTGCTGATGAATGCGCTTAGCACAGGCGCAGTGCTTTTGGGCCTACTCCTCGGGTGGGCCATTCCTTTCGCTACAGAGCGCTATTGGCCCGAACGTGTGCATATCCGCAAACCTATGACCTTGTTACGCTACATCGGCAATGTCTTGCTCGACATCCTCAAAGGTAGTATCTGGGTGGCGTATCGAATTCTCCGCGGCCCCCAACATCTACAGCCGGCATTTGTCATCATCCCGCTACGCTTGCGTAGCGAACTTGGTATCAGCCTACTGGCCAACACCATTTCTCTCACCCCTGGAACCGTTTCAGCAGTACTCAGCAAAAACCATCGCCATCTCACCGTGCATGCGCTTCATGCTCCTGACCCCGGCGCGATTGTTCATGAAATTCAACACCGCTATGAAACACCACTTCTAAGCATTTTTGAGGGAGGCGATGACCATGCTTGATTGGGTGATTCCGATTGCCTACGGCCTCGTTGGGCTCGCCTTTGTGCTGAGCTTCTACCGTCTATTACGCGGACCTGATGCACCCGATCGCATTCTTGCGCTGGATACACTGTATGTGAACACCATCGCCCTCTTCGTCTTACTCGGGATTGATCTCGGCAGCGCCATCTATTTTGAGTCTGCGCTCTTGATCGCGATGATGGGATTTGTTGGAACCATCGCACTGAGCAAATATTTGCTACGCGGTGACATCATTGAATAATCCAATACGCAAGACACGAGCATGACAGAGTCACTACTTTCAATTCTGATCCTTGTTGGCGCGATCTTTACCTTGATCGGCTCACTTGGACTTGCACGCTTACAGGATTTCTATACCCGCCTTCATGGGCCCACCAAGGCGACGACGCTGGGGGTCGGCAGCCTACTGATCGCGTCTTCGATCTATTTCAGTACGCATAACGAGGGACTCAGCTTGCATGAGGTGTTGGTTACGATCTTTCTCTTTATTACCGCACCGGTCAGCGCTCACCTATTAGCCAAAGCAGCTCTACACCTAAAACTCAAGACGCTAGCCGCCCCACCAACGCAGGACCAAGAAAAATAAACAAATGGTGTTAAATCGATTTGCGTAGATACAGCACCAACACCAACGCGAACAACGTCACGACCCAAACCAGCATATAGATCTGCATCGAGCGCCGCGCCTTCTCCTGCTCATGCCATGTGCGCGGAGAAATGCCTTTGAAATAAAACACAGCCTTACTTGCTAGGTTCACAGAAACGATATTGATCGCCAGCAGGATCCCCGCACCTAACGCCAATTGGGCCTGTCCTTGCCCAAGCATCAAGCCCAAGGTTGCGGCAGGCGGCAACAAGGCCACCGCGACCATGACTCCAACCAACACACTCGACAATCCCGTTGAAAGGGAAAGCGCCGCTGCCGCACCAGAAGCCAACGCCAAAGCGATTGAATCTAGACCTGCATCGGTACGCGCCAAAAGCTCGGGGCTATCCATAGCTTCAGGCCAAACCAAGCCGAGCACTATCGAGAGCAAAACCGAAAGCACAACTCCGACCATCAGTGTGCGCAATGATTTCCACATCAAGGGCACATCTCCCAACGCCGTTCCCAAACTTAACGCTAGGTTTGGACCCAACAGCGGCGCAATCACCATTGCACCAATCACAATCGCCACGTTATTTTCAATCAGACCAATCGCGGCAACGATGGTCGAGAAGATGACGAGCAATAGATAGTTCGAAGTAATTGAGGCGTTGCCTGCTACATTTTGATACAGCTCTTCGCGCGCCTGTGCGCGACTTGAGCCGGCCGAAGTTTCAGATTGTTCTGGACGTGGCAGCGAGGCCTCAACCGGCATGACTGTGACGCGAGCAGTGGGCTGCGCACCTAAAATATTTTGCAAGGCATCCAACACCCACTGCAGCCCATCATCTCGCACCAACAGACGAATCTGACGCATGCCGTCCTCGCAAACCGGGCCGACCCGCATATCGAATACTGATTCTTTGTCTGCGATAGCGCGGATCGTATCGATACTCCCAGAATCCGAAACGATCTCAACAAATTTCATGGCGTTGAATCCTATAGCCCCCATGCGGGAAGCAGTTGTTGCGGAACCTCCAGCTGATCCAGAATTCGCGCAACCACGAAATCAATCGCACGCGCCAGAGTCTGTTCGCCCTGATAAAAACCGGGGTTGGCTGGAAGAATGCATGCACCCGCCTGCGCGAGCGTCAACAGGTTTTGCAAATGAATGGTCGAGAGTGGTGTCTCGCGCGGCACCACAATCAAGTTGCGGCGTTCTTTGAGCATGACATCTGCAGCACGCTCCATCAGATTATCGCTCGCACCCGTTGCCATCGCCGAAACCATCCCCATCGTACAAGGACAAACCACCATCGAACGCGGCGCACCCGAACCACTCGCGACCGGCGCCATCCACTCCTGCGTCCCGAACACCTCAAGCTGCCCTTCGGCGGCATTGAACTGCGCAGACAAAAAAGTTTGCTGCTCGCGCGGCGTGGCCGGCAGTTTCATATCCGATTCCGTGGCAAACACAATTTGCGCAGCGGGCGANATCATCAACCANACGCGACGCTGNGCACGNANCAACTCTTCNANNAGNCGAANGGNNTAGNNCACNCCNGANGCNCCNGTGANCGCNANCGCTACGGTGTTTTCTCGTGTATAGCTCATCGCCTGCATCCTATGCCGCACTTAACCGATCCAATAGTCGCTGATGGATTCCAGCAAAGGCGCCATTACTCATCACCACAATGTGATCGCCCGGAGTCGCTTCTGCAAGGATTGCATCGAGCAAGGCCTCCACGGTTCGGCTGCGTTGCGCGGCAACGGGACAACGCGTAACGACGTCGTCGAGGTCCCAGCCCAGATCATCGGGGCCATACATAAAAACCTGATCGGCATCGGCAAACGAGCCAGGCAGCGCTTGCTGATGCACCCCTAAGCGCATGGTGTTCGAGCGTGGCTCCATTACCGCCAAGATACGTGCTGCGCCCACCTTACCGCGCAATCCCGCAAGCGTCAGCGCGATCGCGGTTGGATGATGCGCAAAGTCGTCATAGACCGTGATGTTATTCGCAACACCACGCACCTCTAAGCGACGGCGTACATTTTCAAATCGGCCCAGTGCTTCAATCGCAAGCTTAGCAGGCACGCCAGCGTGACGGGCTGCCGCAATTGCCGCCAAAGCATTCGCCTGATTGTGCAATCCGGTTAAATCCCACTGCACTGTGCCCTGCAGCACATCACGGAAATACACCGCAAATTCTTGGCTCGCAGCATCCTTCGCCTGCGCGCGCCAATCACCATGCACGGTCTCGGTTGCCGTCCAACAGCCCTGCGCAATGACTTCATCAATCGCTGGAACCCGTGCTGGATGCACAATCAAGCCGTTACCAGGAACCGTACGAATCAAATGGTGGAACTGACGCTGAATCGCGGCGAGATCCGGAAAGATGTCCGCGTGGTCGTATTCCAAGTTGTTCACAATCAAGGTGCGCGGACGGTAGTGCACGAACTTTGAACGCTTATCAAAGAACGCGGTGTCATATTCATCCGCCTCGATCACAAAGAAAGGCGTCCCACCCAAACGCGCAGACTGACCAAAATTCTTGGGTACCCCACCCACCAGAAAGCCGGGCGCAAGCTTTGCATCTTCCAAAATGTGCGCCAGCATCGCGCTGGTCGTGGTCTTGCCATGCGTTCCAGAAACCGCCAACACCCAACGCCCTTGCAGCACATATTCCTGCAACCACTGTGGACCGGAGGTGTACGCCAAACCAGCATTCAGCGCTGCCTCAACCGCCGGATTGCCGCGACCCAGCGCATTACCAATCACCACCAAGTCTGGCGCATAGCTTGAGGGGTCATAGTCGTAACCTTCATGCAAGGCAATACCAGCTTCAGCCAATTGTGTACTCATCGGTGGATACACATTGGCATCGGAACCACTAACCTCGTGACCTAAAGCACGCGCCAACAAGGCGATGCCACCCATAAATGTTCCACAGATACCGAGGATATGCAGATGCATGCAATTAGGCCGTGAAGTAACGCGCCTTTGGGTGATGAATGACAATGGCGGTGGTAGATTCCTCTGGCCACAACTGATCTTCATCGCCCAACACTACGCCAATACGGTCGGCGCCGAGCAATTCCAGAATCTTGTCCTGATCTGCCAAATTCGGACAGGCTGGATAGCCGAATGAATAACGCGCACCGCGATACTTTTGCTTGATCATGTCCGAAATATCACGCGCATCTTCACTTGCAAATCCAAGCTCAGCACGAATCCGCTTGTGAACAAATTCGGCCAAACCCTCCGTGCCCTCTGCATTGAGACCATGCCAGTATAAGTACTCTTGGTATTGGTCGGTTTCAAATAAATGCCGCGCATGATCGGATGCCGCTTGCCCAACCGTGACCAACTGAAATGGCACAACATCCACTTCGGCATGACCCAGGGGGCGAAAGTAATCTGCGAGGCAAAGATGCTCGTTACCGACTTGGCGTGGAAATGAAAAACGGAACCGCTCTTCACGCGAATCTGGATTACTGAAAATTACAAGATCATCGCCATCCGACTGTCCCGGAAAGTACCCATAGGCAGCTTGTGGATTGAGGATTCCTTGAGTTGTACTCTCGCGCACCAAACGATTAAAAATCGGATCGACTTCAGTCCGGGCCCATGCGCGATAGTCCTCCGGTGATTTTCCTTTGGGCTTGAAGCCCCATTGGAATTTATACAGCGCGGTCTTGTTCACATACGGCACAACCGCATGCAACGACAACTGCTCAATCACCTTTGCCCCCCAGAACGGCGGCTTCGGAATCGGGTTGTCCCGTGTTACGCCGGAAGGCGGCAAACGATCTGTTTCAGTCATGGTTCACTCGTAAAAAATCAATCGATACACGCTACCGGATTCTCGCCGCGCTGCAACAACAAACTACCCTGCGCGTGTACTTCTGCCCACCAACCGGGCGCAAGCCAGGACGTCGATACCGATTCCGTAATTAACGCTGGGCCTGAAATACGCATACCTGCAGCAAGGTCTTCGCGTGCAAAGACAGGAATGGGACCGGCTTGATCCTCCATATCCACAAATCGGGCTGGCTCAGGCTTCGCTGTTCGCGCCGGTAACGTCGGCCATGCAATCGGCAAAGCAGCATGTTGCACCCGCACCCGTACATTCACGATCTCAACCGGATGATCGAGATCATGACCATACCGTTGCAGGTGTGCCGCATGGAACGCTGCTCGCGTATCTTCCACACCCTGCCAAGCGACTTCTAAGGTATACGCTTGGCCGAGGTAACGCAGATCGAGACGTAACTCGATCGATAATTGCTCACGCCTAAGCCCCTCTTCCAGCAGCTCTTGAATCGCCGCCTCTTGCATCCTAGCGGCCTGCTGCTCAAGCGCATGTACCCAATCCGCCGCATCTGTCATGGTTTGGATCCAGGTCTGCACTCGCTCTCGTCCACGCGCAACCGCGCGCATACCCAAAGCCGACAACACGCCAGCATGCGCCGGCACCAGTGCACGCTTCATCTCCAAAGCCTCTGCCAATGCACATACATGCAAACCACCCGCCCCGCCAAAAGACAGCAAAGTTAATGCACGCGGATCAATCCCACGTTGCACTGACATCACGCGCAAAGCCTGCGCCATGTGCGCATTGGCAACAGCCAAGATGCCTTGCGCCGCCTCCTCTAAGGACACCCGCAAGGCCCTGGCAATCCGACCCACAGCCTGTTCTGCAGCCGTGCGATTGAGCGACATGCGCCCGCCTAAAAACTGATCCGGCAACAAGCGGCCCAAGACCAAGTTCGCATCCGAAACGGTGGCCTCGCAGCCGCCTTGGTCATAGCCCGCAGGCCCCGGCCATGCGCCAGCCGACTGCGGTCCCGACTTGTAAACCTCCTGCGGCATCGACAAACGCAATCGAGCCACCGCCTGCACCGATGGTATGCATCGCCACCATCGGCACCGCCACGGGATACTGCCCAATCCGCCCCTCATCGGTCAGCTGAGGCGCACCCTCGATCAGCGCCACATCAGTAGAGGTCCCGCCCATATCAAAACTGAGTAAGCGAGGTTCTGCACATACCTCACCCGTAGCACCTGCGCCCACCAAACCACCCGCAGGTCCTGACAACAACAAGCGCACCGCATTACGTGCAGCTTGGGTAACATCGACGGCCTGCCCTGAAGATTGCAGCACACGTAACGAGGCCTGCGGCAAGGCCTCCTGTAACCGCTGCAAATACCCGGCAACGCGCGGTCCAACCCAAGCATTGAGCCAGGTCGCCATGCCACGTTCGTATTCGCGATACTCGGGTAACACCTCGGACGAAATGCTCACCCACACCGATGGAAGATGCGCAGCCAACGCATCGCGCAAACGTCGTTCTTCTTCGCCATTCAGGTAGGCAAACAAGAAATTAATCGCAACGGCTTCCACCTCAAGCGCGGCAATCACTCAACCACGCGTCCGACTTCGGCATCCGTTAAAGCCTCAACCAGCTGGCCCCGGGCATCACGACGCACTGCAACCTCGACACATAATTCGGGCCGCACAGGCGGCGACTCTGTTGCAGGCTGTAGGTTATAAAGCTCCGCGCGTGCCTGCCGACCAATCGTCAACACATCGGCAAAGCCTCGATTGGTGACATAGGCCGTACGCACACCCTTGCCTTCCAACACCGCATTGGTCGCAACCGTGGTGCCATGCACGATTTCCAGATCAGGGTGATTGACGAGCCCCATGTCTCGCAGCCCCTGCAAGATGGCACGCTCTGGGGCCTCGGGTGTCGACAACAACTTATGCACGCGCAAGCCGCCCGCAAAGGTGGAATCCCATGCCACAAAGTCAGTAAAGGTGCCGCCGGTGTCGATGCCTACAAACATAAGCCGCGTATGATACGGCGATGCCCGAGCTACCCGAAGTCGAAACTACCCGGCGTGCCATCGCACCTGCTCTAGAGGGGCGGACGATTCAGCGTTTGCTGGTGCGCGAACGACGCATGCGCTGGCCAATACCCATGGAACTTGAAGGCGTTTTACGCAACCAGCCAGTCCTCGCGGTAACGCGTCGGGCGAAATATCTTTTGCTCCACACACCCAAAGGAACAGCGCTGATTCACCTCGGCATGTCCGGACATCTACGGGTTTTGCCAAACAAGACCCCCATACAAAAGCATGATCATTGGGACCTGTTATTGGACAACAGCACCTTGTTACGTATGCATGATCCACGTCGCTTTGGCGCGTTGCTGTGGACAACCGAAGCTCCAGCAACGCATGCCTTGCTACAAAAGCTCGGCCCGGAACCCCTGAGTAGCGATTTCACAGCTAGTGTTTTGTACGCTCGCAGCCGCGGCCGCAGTAGCGCTGTCAAAGCCTTCATCATGGATCAGCAGACGGTCGTGGGTGTCGGCAACATCTACGCCAACGAAGCCCTATTTCTGGCAGGCATCGACCCACGCCGTGCCGCCGGCCGCATCACGCTGCCACGCTATGAGCGCCTCGTTGCCAGCATCAAAAGCGTGCTGAGCGCTGCCATTGAAGTGGGCGGGACTACTCTGCGTGACTACTATTCTGCGGATGGCGAACGCGGCTATTTCACCCAGCAACTGCACGTGTATGGTCGCGGCGGACTACCCTGCCTGAGTTGCGGCCGGAGCTTGAAAGAAGAACGCATTGGTCAACGCGCTAGCGTCTGGTGCCCAAGCTGTCAGCGCTGATGCGCACCACCCAGAACACCTTCACATAACCCTACAATTTCAGGAACTTCGGCAAGCGGTCTAGAATCGCAGCCTCGACAACTCTTCTACCTCGCGAGGATCGCGCATGGCCTTTCCGAAATCCGCAAACGAGATTCGCGTCAGCAACAACAATGGCGGTGGTGGTGGCTGCGCCGACAAAGAGCCGTATGCCTTGCGTGCCATCGGCGACAGCATGGCGCCGGAATTTGAAGATGGCGACATCCTCATCATCGACCCGAGCTATGCCGCACAAGATGGCGTGCATGCCATCCTCGAAGTCGCTGGGGAGTATCACTTCCGCCAACTCCTCGTGCGCGACGGCACGCACTACATGCATGCCCTCAATCCCGCCTTCCCCGATCAAGCACTCGGCGACAACTGGCACGTGCATGGCGTCGTGGTCCAGCGCACGCGCGGCCGCAATATCGTGCATTTCGAGTACCCGGGCCCAGGCGAAGTGAAACGCTACGAACATCAACGGAGCCTGCGTAGTCGCCCCACTCCTAGCTCAACACAACATTAAATGCGCGTTCGATCCTTAACAACTCAGAAAAGTTCTTTCAAATATCCATACGCCTGCAGGCGCTATTGTCTTCACGTCACCAATAAATAGGGTCGTTGAATGCTTTGACACACACAGGACGCTCATCGATTGCCTGAATGGGCCCTCCAGTTAACGATTGGCCAAGCCAGCCAAAAGGCATAGAAAGCTCCAGCGGGGCCTGAATGATTTTTTCTGAAAGCGGCTGGAATCCGACCTTTGAATAAAAAGACGGATCGCCATAAGTGACGACAACATCGATAGCGCGCCTCTTGAGCTCATTAAGTCCGAAATGGATGAGCGTCTGCCCGATACCTTTTTTCTGATGGTCAGCATGAACTGCAACCGGAGCGAGCATATAAACCTGAATTCGCTTGCTAAATTGAAGCTGCGTAAAGAACAAAGCACCAATCAATATTTCTTCTTCAAATACAGCAAAACAGATGATTTCATGATTATCGATGTTCGATGCGAGCTGTGAGGAGAGTGCGCCGATCAATTTCCCTTCCTCTTCACCCTCAGATGAGGTGAATACAGAAGTGAACAGCTGCTCAATCTCTTTTTGTTTTGATCTATCCAAAACACAGTGCATCATGATGCGCGCCCTTCAATAGATAAAAAACGCCCCGAAGGGCGTTTTTTAGTAGGTCAGAAGAATGCGTTACACAGCGTTACCCGTTAGACGGGTGTACTTCTCCATCAACTCTTCTTTGGTTTCCTTATGATCCGGGTCGAGCAGGCAACAATCGACTGGGCAGACCTCAACACACTGCGGCTCGTCATAGTGGCCCACGCACTCGGTGCACTTGGTCGGATCAATTTCATAGATCTCATCGCCCTGATAAATCGCTTCGTTCGGGCACTCAGGCTCACAAACATCGCAGTTGATGCATTCGTCAGTAATGAACAGGGACATGTTCGATCTCCATTAATCAGGTTGCAGCCGCGCGTCTCAAACGCTGCTGGATGGCAGTCAGTACAGCTGGATGGACGAAGCTTGCCACATCTCCACCCAATTGTGCGATTTCCCGCACTAAGGTTGATGAAATGAGGGCGCGCTGCTCACCTGGGGTCAGAAACACGGTTTCGATTTCTGGTGCGAGCTGTCGATTCATCCCGGCGAGCTGAAATTCAAACTCAAAATCTGAAACGGCACGCAATCCACGCAGAATCACACCCGCATCCAACCGGCGCACGTAATCGACCAAGAGGCCCTGAAACGGCTCCACCCGCACTCCACTCACGCCATCCAGCGCNGCACGCGCCATCTCGACCCGTTCATCCAATGAGAACCAGGGTTGCTTCGGCGTTTGTGCCGCCACCGCGACCGTCACACTCTCGAACAAGCGCGCAGCGCGCTCGATCAGATCGGTGTGGCCAAGCGTGATAGGGTCAAAGGTTCCAGGATAGACGGCATGCATCGCGGCAGCTTAGGCGTCTACGGCCTCTCTCGCAAGCAACCCAAAGCGGACATCCCCCGCACGACCTTCGCGGCGTAGAGCCCAACCCACAGGCACCAGCGCGGCAAACTCAACATCCGCCTCGGCTTCCACATAGATCTGTGTATCCGAATGCAGATGCATGCCGTCACACAGGACGGCGAGCGCCTCAGGCAGCAACCCCTGCCCAAACGGTGGATCGAGAAAGATCAGATCATATGGGCCTGCGTGCGCCTGCAATGCAGCGCGCCAATCCCCAGCAAACAGCTCTGCACCCTGCACCCACTCGCCCAAGATTCGCCGTAAGGCGCCCTGTGCTGCACCGTCCCGCTCGACCAACAGCGCTGAAGCCGCACCACGTGACAGCGCCTCGATCCCCAGCGCGCCACTGCCTGCAAACAAGTCGAGCACGTGTGCGCCCATAAGCCGTGGCTGCAACCAATTGAAAACCGTTTCGCGCACACGATCCGGGGTAGGGCGCAAGCCTGGACGATCGGGCACGGTCAGTTTTCGACCGCGCCATTGCCCCGCAATCACGCGCACCTGGCCAGGAACTTGTGCTGGCGCCTTAGAAGTCGAACTGGATTTCAAACGAGTCATTCATTAGGTTGTTACGCGACCCACGCGCACCACAATCAAACGCTCTGGATGCACCCGGCGTTGAAACGCGTCACGCACGTGCTCAAGCGTGACCGTCTCGACACGCTCAATGAAACGATCGAGGTAATCCAACGGCAATCCATAGAAACCCATCACGGCAAGGTTTTCAGTGATCTTGCTGTTGCTATCCAAGCGCAAGGCAAAGCCACCAATGATGTTATCTTTGGCACGCTGCAACTCATCTGCGTTCGGTCCTTCATTGATGAAGCGCTGCAGGGTTTCGCGCAAGACCGTGAGCGCTTGGTCGGCTTGATCATTGCGTGTTTGCAAGCCCATCTGGAACGGGCCATTCACCCGCATCGGCATGAAATAGCTATAGGCGCTATACGCCAATCCACGTTGCTCACGAATCTCATCAGACACACGCGAGACCAAGCCGCTCCCACCCAAAATGTGATTGCCGACATACAACGCGTAATAATCCGGATCAGTACGCGACATGCCTGGCTGTCCTACTAACAAATGGGTTTGCTCCGAGGGATAGTCGATCACCTTGGTTGTCGCAGCATTGGGAAGATGTGCTGAATCCACCGGCGCGGCCGGATCTCCACTGGGCAAGCCACGTAATACGCGTTCAACAACCTCTTCAGCCTCTAACCGAGTCAACTGCCCAACTATCGCAACGGTCGCATTGCGTTGTACGTAATAGGTCGCATGGAAATCCCGAACCGCCTGCAGCGTCAGTCGATCGATGCTTTCTGCTGTACCACCAGGTGGCTCAGCATAGACATGACCCGCATACATCGTACGCCAGAAGGCTTCGTCCGCTATATCACCTGGATCTTGTTGACGGGCCTCGATGGCCACGCGCATCTGCTCAACTTCACGCTGAAACGCAGCCTGCGGGAAACTCGGTCGCGCCAGCATGTCCGAAGCCATATCGAGCGCCGCATGCAAAATGCGCTCTTCACGCAGACTGCGCAAACTCAACAGCGCCATGTCACGCAACGAACTGGTCGAAATCTGCACACCCAAGGCATCCAAGTCACTTGCCAAGGTTTCTTCATCGCGTGCACCCGCACCGGCATTCAAGAGTTGATTGGTGAGTTGCGCGAGACCGGCGCGCACATCATCGCGCGCTGCGCCCGCATCGAATACGACGCGCACATCCACCATCGGCAAATCCATTACCGGGACATACAAGACACGCGCTCCACCAGTACTCTGCCAGGTTTGAATTTGCGGTGTCGCTGCAACAGGCGCAGCCAAGCCCAACAACACAAGTACAGCAAAGAATTGAGAACGCATTGGTCTAAACCGGTTGAATTGTTGAACCCACTTGAAACGAAGCGTGATGACAAAGCTTTCAGTGATCACGGTGACCACCTCCCATCGCCGCCCGTGCTTGCCGCTTGGCCGCTTCTTCATCTAAAGGCTGCGGATCCAATACCGCAATCGTACGCTTGGAAGGCTGCAAGTATTTCTGGGCTACAGATCGCACCTCTTCCGCCGTCACGGCACGCACGCCACCCAGATACTCATCCATCCGCGGCCAGCCCAAACCGATGGTTTCGAGCATGCCAATCTGCATCGCTTGATAAAACATTGAGTCACGCTCGAACACTTTAGCCGCCATCACCTGCGCCTTGATGCGTTCGAGCTCTTCCGGCGCCACCAACTCATTCTGCACCCGAGCAAGCTGCGCTTCGATCGCATTTTGCAAATCCGTGACGGTCTTACCATTCGACGGCACACCATCGAACAAGAACAAGGTGCGCAAACGACTATTCAAGTCGTAGCCAGCGCCCGCACTCGCAGCGACTTCACTGCCACGCATTAATTCACGAGGAAAACGGGCACTGTCACCACCATCGAGCACAGAGGCCAACACCTCAAGTGCATAGGCTTCTTTTGGATCTTCAATGTTCATCAATGAAGGTACGGCATAGCCCATCATGAGATAGGGCAGCTTGGCAGGCAGCTGCACATGAATTCTGCGCTCACCCAACATCGGCAATTCGGCTCGGTCACGCGGATGTTGGATATCACTCGGCTGCAACGGACCAAAATAGGTTTCTGCGAGGGCAAACACATCAGCAGCCTTCACATCCCCCACCACCACGAGCATTGCATTGTTTGGTGCATAAAAGCGCTGATACCAATCACGCAGATCGTCGACCGTCCAATTCTGAATGTCATCCATCCAGCCAATCACTGGATGATGGTAACCACTGGTGACATAAGCAGTCGCAAGAAAGCGCTCATAAGTCAGCGAAGTCGGTTTGTCATCGGTGCGCATGCGCCGTTCTTCCGCAACCACTTCACGTTCTTTTAAAAATTCGGCCTCATCCAGCACCAAGTTGCGCATGCGATCCGCCTCAAGCTCAAGCGCCTTTTCTAGGCGCGAGGCTTCGAGACGCTGAAAGTAGGCCGTGTAGTCACGCCCAGTAAACGCGTTTTCACGCCCGCCGAGCTGCGCAATGATTTTTGAAAATTCATTCGGACCGTACTTCTGCGTCCCTTTAAACATCATGTGCTCTAACACATGAGAAATACCCGTAAGCCCGGCCGGCTCGTAACTCGATCCCACCCGATACCAGACCTGTGACACCACCACCGGCGCGCGATTGTCTTCTTTGACCAACACACGCATACCATTCTCGAGTTGATGTTCATGGACGATCGTGGCGCGCACATCAACATTTGCTTGCGCAATACTAGTCAGCAATCCGCCCCCGGCGAGGGCGACCGCAATCCAACGACGAAAAATCTGCATGATTTGAAATCTCTTCAAGGGGAGAAACACGTACAAACGAAGTGTGGATGATAGGATAGCGCGCCCTGCACACGAGAACCGAAACGAAGTGAGGTCGCGCAACCGATATGTTTGGCTTCGGAAAACGGGATAAAAGCGTCGCGGACAGCGATCAAGCCATCGCGGACAGCGACACCAGCACCGCTACTCCAGAACTCAACGCACAGACCGGAGAAACCCGTGGAGGGTTCCTCAGTCGTCTACGCGATCGTCTTGGCAAAACTCGCCACGCCCTCACCAGTGGCCTCGGCGATTTATTCCGCGGCCGCAACAGCCTTGATGAAGATCTGCTCGAAGAGCTCGAAACCCAGCTTCTGGTTGCCGATCTTGGGGTGCAGGCTACCACCCAAGTGCTCAATGCCCTGCGTGCACGCGCCGAGCTCAAACGCAGCGCCAGCCCCGAACAACTTCAGCTCGCGCTGCGTGACATCCTGCGCGACTTGCTCGCTCCCTGCGAAGCCCCACTCCTCACCAACATTGCGACCCATCTTGAACGCGGCAAGCCTTACGTTCTGCTCGTGGTTGGGGTGAATGGTGCCGGCAAAACCACCACCATCGGCAAGCTTGCTCACCGCCTTCAAGCCGAAGGTCGCTCGGTGCTACTGGCCGCAGGCGACACCTTCCGGGCCGCCGCGATCGAGCAACTGCAGACTTGGGGCCAGCGCAACCAAATTCCCGTCATTGCGCAACAAGCTGGAGCGGATAGCGCATCAGTGATCTTTGATGCGGTCGAGTCCGCCAAGGCGCGCGGGGTTGATATCGTGATTGCCGACACAGCCGGTCGTCTGCATACCCAAGCCCATTTGATGGAAGAGCTGAAGAAGGTGCTGCGTGTCATCCGCAAACTGGATGGGACCGCACCGCATGAAATTTTATTGGTACTAGATGCCACCACGGGGCAGAACGCACTGCATCAAGCCAAACAGTTTCATCAAATGGTCGAAGTCAGCGGCATCGCGCTGACCAAACTCGATGGCACAGCCAAGGGTGGCGTGATCTTCGCAATTGCTGAAGCACTGCAACTACCGATCCGTTTTATCGGCGTGGGTGAACAAGCCGAAGACCTGCGTCCGTTTACGGCAGACGCCTTCGTCGACGCGCTACTCGGCAACGAGCAGGCATAAAAAAACCGCGCGACCGATCGGACCGCGCGGTTTTTCGTTCTGAACAGCAGAAGAACTTACGGCTTCTTCGGAGTGCTGTACGGAACTTCTTTGTGCCAAGGCTTCCATTCGGTTTCATAACCGACGAAACCCTTCTCGTTCGGAGCCTTCTGGCGGGTGACCATGTGGTCAGCTTCACCAGCCGGAACGACCGGGCGAGTTTTCGGTGCTTCGCTCATAAGACATACCTAATTGCAATTAAGTCGACGAGTCAGCCGCCGCAGAAATTGCAGCTCTAAACCGACCCGACTTCATTATTGTTCCATTATTTGCCGATCAAGTGCACCTCTTCGGCCCTTTTCACGCCCATAAACGCTGAATGAGGGCATACACAACCCTGATAACTTATTGATTTTTGGTATACCTGAACTTTTTACTCAAGTATAAGCACTCAACCCTTGCGAGTGCTAACAGAGGCGCCCTATACTTGGAAAAGCAGCGATCCACACGGATTGCGGTTTTCCAACGTACCGGAAGCAATTGATATTTGGAGGTCTCGCCCATGAACGCACTGACCCTCTCACACCACTTACCCATTAGCCCTGCCGGCGACGTCGAGGGCTACATGCAGACCATTCGTCGCATCCCGGTCCTCGATGTAGAGGACGAGCGGGCATTGGCGCTACGCCTCAAGGAAAACAATGACCTCGACGCAGCCCGCCAGCTCGTCCTGTCACACCTCCGCTTTGTTGCCCACATCGCCCGCGGCTATTCCGGCTATGGCCTGCCGCAGGCGGACCTGATCCAGGAAGGCAACATCGGCCTGATGAAGGCAGTCAAGCGCTACGATCCAGCGCATGGCGTACGCCTCGTATCGTTCGCAGTGCATTGGATTCGCGCCGAGATTCATGAATACATCCTGCGCAACTGGCGCATCGTGCGGATCGCGACAACGAAAGCGCAGCGCAAGCTGTTCTTCAATCTGCGCAGCGCCAAACAGCGCCTCGGCTGGTTCTCCGAAGATGAAGCCGAGGCCGTCGCGAAAGATTTAGGCGTGGAGGCGCGCGTTTTGCGGGACATGGAAAGCCGCATGGCGCTGCCGGATCTCGGTTTTGACACCCCATTAGGTGGCGAGAGCGAAGACGAAGGCACTGCACCAGCAGATTGGATTGCGGACTCCAGCAATGACCCCGCTTATTTAGTTGCTGAAGAAGACGCTGAGCAGAATCAGCAAGAACGCCTGCTTGACGCGCTGGACGGGCTTAATGAGCGGGCGCGCGACATTCTGCAACGCCGCTGGCTACAAGAGCCCAAAGCAACCCTGCAAGAGCTGGCAGACGAATACGGCGTCTCTGCCGAGCGGATTCGCCAGCTTGAAAGCAATGCGATGAAGAAACTACGCGGCGCGCTCGCCGCCTAAGTTGGCGTCACTCGCCGCGCGGGGAGGATCCCTGCGCGGCGTTTTTGTCTTCAGTAGCAGCAGGCGGATCGATCGGGTCGTTTTCGTCCTGGAGCAACCGCCATGCCGGACCTTCAAGATCCTCAAACTGACCCGACTTCAGCGCCCAAAAGAAGATCCCCGCCGCAATACCCACAAAGATGACGGCAATGGGGATTAAGAAATAGAGGCTTTCCATTGCCACACTATACCCGGACAATCCTCGCCTCATCGATGGCTAAGACAGAATCATGAACCGAACTCTTTGCATTCTTGGCGGCACCGGCTTTGTCGGCCGCCATCTCGTCGCGCAGCTGGCGCAAAACCCGAACTATTCCATCCGGATCCTCACGCGCAATCGCGAACGTCACCGTGATTTGCTCGTGCATCCGCGGGTGCAGCTCATCGAAGTCAGTGGCTTGGATGAGAGCAATCTCAAACGCCAATTTGCCGGCGTGGATGTCGTCATCAACCTGATCGGCATCCTTAACGAGCGCCGCAAAGGTGACTTCCGCCGGGTGCATGCCGAACTACCGCGCCGGGTGGTGCAAGTCTGTCGCGCCGTGGGCGTACCGCGTTTGTTACACATGTCTGCACTCAATGCGGGGAACAGCAAAGCCGCGAGTGTGTACTTACAAACAAAAGGCGAAGGCGAGAATTTAGTGCACGTTGAGGCCGGACAAAAAGTGGCCGTGACCAGCTTCCGCCCCTCCGTGATCTTCGGCGTCGACGACAGCTTCCTGAATCGCTTTGCCGGTCTGCTAAAACTGCCTGCCCCACTCTTTCCGCTGGCCTGCCCAGATACCCGATTCGCGCCGATTCATGTCCATGATGTGGCGGCGGCATTTGTACAAGCTGTCGAAGACCGCAGCATGTGCGGCCAGCGCTACGATTTGTGCGGCCCGGCCGAATACCGCCTCATTGATTTGGTAAAACTGGTACGCAATTGGCTCGGCTTGAAACGCCTTGTTGTTGGCTTACCCGACGGTCTGTCGCGACTGCAGGCACGGATTTTCGAACGTCTACCTGGCAAACCGTTCACGATGGACAACTACCTCTCGCTGCAACTTGATTCGGTGTGCACCGACCCCAACCGGATTTTTCCGGGTGACCGCATCAGCCTCGAAGCCACGGCCCCACAGTACCTTGCCGGTCAAAACAGCAAGTCCCTGTATGATCCACTGCGTGCCCGCGCACGTCGTTGACGGTTCTGTCGTCCGTCTCACTCAATCCTCACGAGTACCCTACTCAACACGTCAGGAGCCGACATGACGAATCCCCCAGAAACTGGCCTTGCAGCCGAGCGCGAAGAAGAGCTACGTAAAGATCAACGTGTCATGCGCATGATGCGCAAAGTCCTCGGTAGTGTGATTAAAGACGCAACGCCGCAACCAGGCATGTCACATCCACTCTCACAAGAAACACTCGATGGCATCAAAGACTGCTTCTCGCTCATTGCGGCACGCGAACAAGAACTCGCCGGGCTTTTAGGTTTCGATAGCGAACTGCGTCCATACTTCACCGATGAGGCGCGCAAAACCAAGGTTGTGTCAATCGACAATCTGACACGTCGCCCGAAGAAATAAACCATCTCCCATGCAGATCTATCGCGTAGGCGGCGCTGTCCGCGATCGACTGCTCGGCATCACTGCCAAAGAAAACGATTGGGTCGTAGTCGGTGCAAGCGCGGACGACCTACTCACACAAGGCTTTAAGCCCGTTGGGAAAGACTTCCCTGTCTTTCTGCACCCACAAACCGGCGAGGAATACGCACTTGCGCGTACCGAGCGAAAAACTGCGCCCGGTTATCACGGCTTTACGTTTCATGCGGACCCTTCCGTAACGCTAGAAGAAGATCTACTGAGGCGCGATCTCACCATCAATGCGATGGCCGAAGATGCCGACGGCACCCTCATTGATCCCTACAACGGTGAAGAAGATCTACGCGCAGGCGTGCTGCGCCATGTCTCTCCAGCCTTTGCGGAAGACCCCGTGCGCATCCTGCGCATAGCCCGCTTTGCTGCGCGCTTCGCGCGCTGGGGCTTTCATGTGGCACATGGCACACATGCTTTGATGAAACGCATGATCGAAAATGGCGAAGTCGATGCGCTCGTGGCCGAGCGCGTGTGGCAAGAAACGCGCAAGGCTTTAGAAGAAGACATACCCTCGCGCTTTTTTGAAGTACTGCACAAATGCGACGCACTGGAACGCATCTTTCCCGAACTCGCACGTTTGTTTGGTGTGCCTCAGCCCGCGCATCACCACCCAGAAATCGACACAGGCATTCATACACTGATGGTGTTGGATGCCGCAGCCAAGCTCTCACCCGATCCGCGCGTACGCTTTGCCGCACTGGTGCATGACCTCGGCAAGGGCACCACGCCTAAAGAGGAGTGGCCCAAACATCATGGACATGAACAGCGCAGCGTGAAGTTGGTACGCAATTTGTGTGAACGACTGAAAACGCCACAAGACTATCGCGAGCTGGCCGAGCTCGTGGCGCAGTATCACGGTCATTACCATCGCGTAGGCGAAATGCGCGCCGACACCACGCTCAACGTATTGGAGAAGATCGATGCGTTTCGTCGCCCCGAACGTTTCGAGTTATGGATGCTCGCCTGTGAAGCGGATCAGCGTGGCCGCCCAGGCTACGAAGATCAAGACTTCTACCAAGGACCACTCTTACGCGCCTGCTATGACGCGGCGCGCAGCATCGATGTGCAAAGCGTGATTGCCGATGGCCATCAAGGCGTCGCCATTCAAGAAGAACTACATCGCCGCCGAACGGCAGCC
>JGI11705J14877_10000533_pt1 | contig 23774 bp, 23 predicted proteins | sample Etolaghawater15m_FD_14877 | JGI IMG/M metagenome (IMG submission 14877)
CTTCTGACGTCGAAACCGGAACGCCGAACTCATCCCAAAGAGGAACGGTCCCATATATACAATCCCGCTTATCCTGGGGGCGAAGTCGAGCGACATATCGAAACAAAGTCTTGGAGCTCTCCAACGCCTTTGGACACAGGCGAGCTTTCACCACTACTTCTTGCCCTGAATATTGCTCATAGCCCAGACCAATTGTTCTAGCACGACCGACCGAAGAGCTAACCCTATTGTTCGATGTATTTCGATGTTTGCGTCTTTGCGGCCGTGGTGAAGATTTAGACCATTTGAACCATGGGCCCATAACACCGCGAATTACCTTTTCATCGGCATCGGTAAAGTGGCCCATTTTAACACGGGCCCATTCTTCATCGTCATCCATAAACATCTGCAATCTCCTTCGATTCGCAAGAATCGTAGCAGAGATCAAAACATAATTCTGTATAACATTTCAGATGCTTATACATCACAGAGGACGCTATAAAAGACATCATGTAAACTGACATTGCTCGATATTGTCTGAGCTGGTTACACATTGATCTGCTAAGATGTGTGCGGCGGTGGCGGGGGTCCCTATTGCGCTTCTAAGCGTCCAGATTGGCTCCTTACAAAGTCAAAATAAACAACCTGGAGGTTGACCATGCCGAATTCAAAACCGCCGAAGCCCCCCGTCTTGGACGGATCGCATCTGCAGGCCTCACACCCAATGAAACACCTCAATGTGTCAGACGATTTGCTGCCAACGGTACTCACCTTCATGGGCGTTGGGGGCGCACCCTTTCGCAAGCCGGAACCCTTGGCCGACGTGGAGCTGGTGGAATCCCGCCCGGCGACGGCGAGTGAAGCTTCATTGTTTCGCCGGAATCCGCTGTCCAGTTACGAGCGGATCTACTCGGACTTATCGGATTTTCAATCCAGCGATGGCTTGAAGAATCTAGCGCTTACCTCTTATGCGACTGGGAAGCCGCCCGTCTATCGGGTGCCAACGGCCAAGGGACGCCTCTCCACCTTGGAGCAAGCAGCAGCCTCGCGCCAAAAGCTCGTAAAGAATTGAGGCCCGAAATGCAAAAAATGACTGACAAGCTGATTGATGTGCCGCCTTTCCTTCGTCGCCAAGCAGACATCAAGCGGCCAATTAATTTAGGCCATGGACCGAGCGCAATTTTACGCAACGTGAACACGGCACCGGGACGTCAATTGACGCCACTGGAGGCCGTGGATCTTGACGCAAAGACCAAGGCATTTTTCGAAGAAACGGACGACCCTAAAGGGTCGTGACACGCTCCGCTACGTCTCGCTACGCTCGACAAAGAAGGCCCCCAATCGGGGGCCTTCTTTGTCTGGACGGGAAAACGATGTGAGTCGGTCTACGTCCTACCCCGGCCATCGTTGATACTATCGTAACAGACAGCCGCCAGGTTGCCAATTGAGTTAATATGATCACTTAGCCGCATGGATGGTGCAGGTGGAAAATGCGCTAAAGCATCAATGCGCCTGTCTGATCACATTTAGAAAGATGCAACATGTCCATTCAGACCCGCAAAACGTTATACGTTTTTGCAATTCCTGCAAATATACGAATGAACACCAGACATGATTATCATATTGAAATCATTACTCAATCACAACACGGATAAATAAATAAAACACTCTGGGTGTGACACAGCGAGCATTTTACGAGGCATTGGGTGTGACACGGAGCAAATCAGGCGTGACACACGAAAATTATGCCGTGACACAGACCAAAACGGGCGTGACACGCCGCCAAATAGGTGTGACACGCATCAATTCAAGATTCGAATTTACCTGGGGCTTGCTTCAGAAAGACTTTTGATAGGGTTGGATCGATTCTACCTCTCATAAAACAAGGAACGGGGAGAAAACCTGGAAACAGAGGAACTGATCGTTGACGAATGACCAAAACAACTGAACGTGATTAGATTTTCCCGCCGTATCCCACTGAGTATTTGCTACCCATGGAGGCCAAGCCCGAGAGGTTTTTGTAGGGAAAATTGCAAAGGTCAACAGGCTGGCCGCTAGATCAAACAGGCTTACCTGATGGTTACGTGCGGTTATTATAGGGACCACCCGATCAGCCCGGCGATGACGGTATAAAAAATGCTATCTATTCCTTCCGCCCGGTTCATCGTTCCAACGAGAAAAATGCGGTCATTTTATGAATGGACACCGCCCCGCTGCATTGCACCTCAGCAACAAAAAAGGCCCCCGTTTGGGAGCCTTTTTTCTGCAAGGAAGAAGTAAGCCAGTCGATGTCCTACCTCGGCCAGCTTCCCTACCAGTTGAAAGCTGGCAGACCTCAGCTTGGTTATAAAGGTAAGATTTTTAACCCAATGGGTCATGACATTTTCTCGATCACTTAATCCATAAAAACGAATAGCCGCCTAAAATGGTAGAATTTCCCCAAATAAACCACACGCGCATGTGCCACCATTTTACACATGCGAAAAGGCAAGCATTACTCACCCGCCCGTAAGGTTCATGAACCGCTCGGTCCGCCCGAACTCTTCGCCGCCAATCAGGTCATACTCAAAGTCGTGTCCCACGGGTTTTGCCTCGATCGCCGTTCGAATCGCCTCTTCCAAGTTTTGCCCCTCCCGGACTGCGGATCGCAGATCGACGCAATCCCCCTGTCCAAGGCATAGGAACAACTGCCCCGTACACGTCAAACGAACACGGTTGCAGCCTTCGCAGAAATTTTTCGACAGTGGTGAAATAAAGCCAACCCGGCATCCGGTCTCCTCGACCGTCAGGTATTGAGAAGGCCCGCCGGTGTTATGTCGGCTCTCGCTCAAGGTCCATCGTTTCGCAAGCTGTTCTTTCACCTCGGCGACTGGCATGTACGCCATGACCCTGCACGCACCGATATCTCCCATCGGCATGGCCTCGATAAACGTCAAATCGAATCCCTGCAGCCCACACCATTCGACCAAATCATTAAATTCCCCGTCATTGATCCCACACATGGCAAGGGCGTTGATCTTGACGGACAAGCCGATGTCCCTGGCAACACGCAAACCCTCCAAAACCCGTTCGATGCGGCCACCGCGCGTGATCGTTTCGTACAATTCCGGGTTCAGCGTGTCCAAGGAAACGTTGACGCGGCACACGCCATTTCGAAACAAATCCTCGGCATACTTGGCCAGCAGCGTACCGTTGGTCGTCAGCGTGATTTCATCCAAGCCATCCCCCTTGCGTGGGGACAAGCGCCCGATCAGCGTCTGGATATTTTTGCGCACCAACGGTTCGCCTCCGGTGAACCTGATTTTCCGCACGCCAAGACGAACAAACGCGGTGCAAATCTGCTCCAATTCCTCAAGATCGAGCACATCTTCACGTGGCAGGAATTCCATGTTCTTGGGCATGCAATACACGCACCGCAAATCGCAACGATCCGTCACGGACACCCGCAAATAAGTGATCAGGCGACCGTGGGCATCCACCAACCCGGGCAACCCACCCCCTTTGGCAATTGTATTTGACGACATGTAGTTCATCTTCCCTCCATCTAGCGCAGCATGCCAAACGGCATGAACGACACCAGTTGTCCGCGCCTCACTTCGCTCGCCTCGCCTAGATCGATCAATCCGTCGGTTTCAACAAGAGAACTCAGCACCCCGGAACTGTCCGTACGAAATTTATCGACGCGCATTTGGCCCATTTGCGACGGCAAGATCTTCCCGCGCAGAAATTCCCGTCGACCGCTTCTCACAACGTGGTCGAACGCGCTTTCGACCATAAACGAAAACGGACGCGTTTCCTGACAGCCGGACAGACGCAAGATAACGGGGCGGGCGATCAGTTGAAACGTCACCAGCGCCGACACGGGATTGCCGGGAAGGCCGATCAAGGGGGTTTGCCCCACTTGGCCGATGCCGACCGGCTTGCCCGGCTTGATGTTGATGCGCCAAAATGACAAACCGCCCAAACGCTGGATCGCCGCTTTGACATGATCTTCCTCGCCAACCGACATGCCGCCCGTCGTCAACACCAGATCGGCCTGCTCGGCGGCATCTTTGAGAGCCGATGCAATCAAGTCTTCGTCATCGCGAATGATTCCCATGTCGAGGGTTTCTAGCCCCATCCAGCGCAACGAGGACAGGATGCCAAAGCGGTTGGAATCGTATATCCCATGATCCGTGCGCGGTTGTCCGGGTTCGTTCAATTCATCACCGGTCGACAAAACGGCGACACGCAGGGGACGATAAATCGGCAAACGATCAAATCCCATCGCAGCCGCCAATGCCAAATCTTGCGGCTTCAGGCGAACACCTTGTTTCACAACCGTTTGCCCACGATGCACGTCTTCACCTGCAGGGCGGCAGTTTGCGCCAAGCGCAACATCAAAAGGAACGGTCACGGAATCATCCGTAGCCATGCAGTGTTCCTGCATGGCTACGGTGTCCGCCCCCTGGGGGAGAGGGGCACCGGTAAAGATGCGCACTGCGTTACCGGCATCTAGGGGCAGAAGGCTTTTTGTGCCGGCGGCAATGCGTTCAGGGGAACGCAACAACCGGCCGTTAGGCACGCCATCAAGGCTGGCATGAGCAAAGGCGTACCCGTCCATTGCGGAATTGTCGAACGGCGGCAAATCCAACGGCGACACAACATCTTCACCCAGGACATGCCCTAATGCCCCAAGCAACGGCACCTTGAACACATCAAGCGTACAAACGTAGGTTTGATCAATGTGCGACCAAGCATCGTCAAGGGATAAGGCACTAGTCCGTTCGTCGCAGCAGCCCTGCGTGGCTTGCGAACTTCCTTCAGGCATGGGACGACTTTTCCTGCCCATCGTTCTCAGTAGGCTCTATGTATTGCTGCGGGTCATCAGAAGCACCATCCCGAAAAGCGCGTATGCCTTTTCCAAGGTCACCCAACAACCCTGGAATTTTTCCCCTCCCGAACAGTATCAGGACAATTGTCAAGATTAAGAGCCACTGCCAAATCCCCATCGCACCCATCTACGCATCCTCTCTTTTATTACTATTTGCCACAACCCTTCTCTCCCCTTTCGGGGAAACAGCATGCTGGTCTCGCCGGGCTTCTTTCGTGTCTTCGGCAAGCCTGATTGCCTCTTCCACCATCTGGTAACAGCCCGCGCGGTCCTGGCACAGCGGACAGTCCGTGCCATTCACCTCCCCCCTAAAATAGAGACGGCATATCACTCTGCGCATGTGCTCAAAAAGGAACTCACTTTTGGTCACATTATCCCCCGGTGACAGGCGGGAAAAACGCCACTTCGTCCCCCATGTTCAAGACCCATTGAGGGTTGACGTGTTCATGATTGACGGCGCTGCGGATCATGTCCGGGCTGGCAAACACGTCGGCATATCCAGCCCCCCGTTCCGCCAACCAAGTCATCAAGTCCGAAACGGTTTCGACGCTAACCGGAACAGACAAAAATTCTTGAGAGCGCCCGATCTTTTCCTTGCACCAGGCAAAATATATGAGTTGTAAATCCATCCCTTTTCCCCTCTCCGGTAAAAGGGGTGACACCATACGGAGCCACCGGAGTGTTACTTGTCAGCGTAGAAATATGAAAAAGCAATATGCGTGCCAGTCCACTACACAACTCAGTACATTGATTTTATTATATTTTTTACATTCCCAGAACACTTAAAACGCATAAACTTTACAGTTGCCCTACCAAATGTTCGCATTCCCGAACAATATAAACGTGCTCTAATGCACAACATGCAAACGGTGGACTTGTTTGAAAAAAGTAGAGGGACGGCCAACCTGCAATACGCTTGCGGGGCAACCGCCCCCCTACGAGTTGTGAGAGGAGCGATGGGAACCTCTCACATGGGGGAAAACACCGCATTCTTGACACTGCATCCAGAATGCGATTCCCGATGGAAGCGACCGTCAAAATGAGTTTGGGTCATCCGCTGGCTGTGACATTTCAGCAGTTCCCCAAACGCTCCTCTTGAACAATGGCTCCTATCGGTCGTATGGCTGCAATCCGAGGGGACGTGCATAAGCCGCCAATCAGCAAAACCACATCATGCCATCGGGAGGTGACCGCTTGGCGTGGTATCATCAACAACGGCGGCAATTTTTACAGCCGTTGATTAAACAGCAATTTTCATGCCATCCCCCAGCCCCTTTAACCCTCTGAATAATAGATCAAAATAATACGCCTTCATACCGTATGTTCAAAGAGCTTTACGAGCAACGGCTACACCGTTTGATCTTCCTGACAAGGTTAGGAAACTCTAATGGCTTTATTTTTCGAATTGATGCGGAATCTCCACCGCCACTTGATCCAGCAACCGTCGATCTGAATTGGGCACCACATTAAAATCTCCCGCAGCGAACTGATACAGCAAAGCGACATGCAATCGAACTGTGCCAGAGCGTCCGATGTTTTCGAGCCAGAATTGAGTCTGGATATCCGGTCGCAAAGTCTCGTCGCGCCAATTGCCCTGTCCGTCGTGCACCCAACCGAACCGAACCCGTTTCGACCATACACCTTGACCTTGAGCGTTCCGCCCTTCAACCACCAGCCACACCGATCTTCCGGTCGTCCCTCCCGGCAGGCTATGCCCCGCACGATGGGAAATTCGAATCAAGGCTTTTGCGCGGCCCTGTTCGACCAAAATACTCGCACGAATTTGGGCAACGTCGGTCAAGAACCCTTCGATGCTGGGCCCCATGAAGTGGTGAACATTTTCTCCGTCCTTCCCCGTGTGGCAATCCAAGCAATTTTGACCGGCCTTAAACGAACGGGATGACAAATACATGTGAACGGTGGTTTCGCCGGGTGCACTATGGCATCGGGCACAAACCCCCGGCACGTTCAGCTTGTCCACCGGGTGGTCAGCAAGGCCATGGCAATCCCTGCATTGGATGCCTTGTCCGCCCGAAGGCGCATGACAACCGAGACACGCCTGATCGTGTCCCTTCTCTGTCCATTCCTTAAGAAAGCTTTTGGTCAAAGCGGCCTGCGCCATCGCGGACTGTGCAAATGCCTGCTCGGCATCCAAATGACATTGTGCACAATTGTCAAATTCACTGGCGTACGCCCAGTGCGGATGAACAAAAAAACAAAATACCAGCGCCGCAGCAAAAATCGATCTCATCAATCGTAAACCAGTGCTGGCGTGTTCAACTCACAGATCCCGCGTGGAATGATAAATGGCAACGTGCCAGGCTTTACGTAAACATCCGCAGGTTTCTGAACGGGGCCTCCTGCCGCCACCCAAGCCTTGAACCCGCCTTCGATTTGATGAATGGGAGAAAACCCGAACCCTTCCAGACGGCGGTACCAATTGGCGAGACTGGCAGGGGCAACATCAGCCCCAGCGATGAGCAAAACGGGACCTCCGCGGCCATCCGCGATAAAGCCTACGGGATCGCTTGGCACGGATATGGCGCCCGGCAAACTTCCTCTCAAATAGTCCGATTTGGGACGTATATCGAGCACATAAAGATCCCCGGTATGCGCCGCGACCAGTTCGATCAGGGCCTGAAGATCTTGTCGCTTCTCCTGCCCTGCAAAACCGCTGGCGACCCCGTACAGGGTCATCGTGGCGGTCACGATCACAATGACGAGCCACTTCATCGCCGCACCTCAGCCCGTTGCAAGAACAGGCTGAGCGTTTTTGTCGGTTACTTCAACAGCATTCTGCCCTTCGCCTTCCTGTGTTGTTGCGCTGGCCACGACGCTGCGAAGCTGGTCTATTTCTACACCCGCCAAAAACGGTCCACCCACAACGACCGAGCCAATGGCGCATTCATTCAGCAAATTCTGGACATGCGCCAAAGTCGTACCGCCACCGGACACCCACAAGCCCCCATTCATATCCCGCGAAGTGCGCCGCGCAGCGATCAAATCGAACCCTTTGCCCACAGCCTCAGCCTCCGACGAGTCAATCCATACACGCTCAAACCCAAGATATTTGGACCGTTCAACCCAGTCGGCGAGCTGCAGCCCGCCACCCCGGACCCGGCGTTCCTCATAGGATCCCGGATTGAGTTGATAGGTCTTAAAACCACCCTGATACGCATTCGCGTCGAATGCATAACTGGCCTCGACCTTATAGACGTCCGTAACGGGTACCCACTGCGTTAACGGTGCCAGATCCCGCAATCTGGCCGTTTCTGTCAGGCCCGCATCACAAATAAAGTATATTCCGCTCCCTTTTTCTGCAAAAAGGCGTTCAACGATTTCATCGTCACCTGCGGATACAACCACAAACGCATCCATGCCACGTTCAAGGCAGGAATCCATGCCGACCTCGAACCCGTCAGTATGGCAACTGATCACAGCCCCATCGCACCCAGACGTAGAAATCTGGTGTTGATCGCAGCTTGATGTCCGCCAATCGAGAATAATGCCCGTCATTGCGCCCTCCTGTTTGTTTTGTTATTCGGTACCCAACACTTCATTCCAGAATGCCTTGTCTTCTTCTTCGCGGCCCTGGCGACTGGCCATGGCGCTGCGCTCCCGTTTTAAGGACTTGATCACGGATTCCGCCAAATCGTGAAAGGCCTGGGCGGCATCGCCTTCCGGTTTTTTGTCAACCAATGGCGTACCACTATCGGCACAGTCTTGGCCGTCCGGGTCAAGGGGCAAACTGCCCAAATGTGCAACGTGCTTCATGCGCGCCAAGGATTTGGCGGCCCCTCTGGGGAACAGTTCCATGCGCTCACCGCAACATGGGCACAAGTAGCCATCCATATTCTCAACAATCCCAAACACTGGAATATTGAGTTCATGGAACATACCGATCCCCCGCTCAGCATCTGCTACAGCCATACGCTGGGGGGTGGTCACGACCAAAGCGCCGGAGACGTCCAGTTGTTCCAGAAGGGTCAATTGCACATCGCCTGTCCCGGGCGGCAAGTCGACCAACAAGACATCCAAATCCGGCCACTCCACATCCTGGAACAACTGCATGAGCCCTTGGGCCACAAGACTACCCTTCCAGATGATCGGCGATTCCGGCGGCATCACATTCGCAATCGACATGGATTTGATGCCATGACTGTCGAATGGTTTAATTTTCCCTGCGGAATTTTGTTCGATTTCGAATTCCGATGTTCCCAGCATCAATCCCATGGACGGACCGTACAAGTCGGCATCCACGACACCGACCTTTAAACCCTGGTTGCGCATTGCCGCGGCGAGATTCACCGTCACCGTGGACTTGCCGACGCCACCCTTGCCGCTGGCGACAAGGACAACATCGCGCACGCTGGGCAACGAAAAGAGTTCCGGAACATCCGCTTGGGCAAGGGCACTCATAATGCGTCTCCTTTTCGATCACTCAGAATGTCAAAAACTTGACTGCCCAACGCCTCAAAAATGGCCTGTTGAGAACCAGCCGCTTGAAAAACCCCGGCATCGCAATCTTGCGCCACTTCCAAACGGAACGGCAGTGTCGACAGCAGCGGTGCCCCAACCAATTGGGCCAAATCCCGTCCGCCATCTTGTCCAAACGGAACGCTAACGGTTGCGCACTTGGGACAGGTCAGTCCGGCCATATTTTCCACAATGCCCAGACACGGAATGGCTAGATCGGCGAACATTTCCATACCTCGCATCACGTCATGAACGGACGTCTGCCCCGGCGCAGTCACAGTGATGACACCCGCCGTCTCGACACGGTGAGCAATCGCCAAATGAACATCAGACGTACCGGGCGGCAAGTCGACCAACAACACATCCAATTCGCCCCAGTCCACGTCGAAAAAGAGTTGTGGCACCCCCTCGTCTACAAGCGATCCCCGCCAGACCAACGCCTGTTCGTGAGGCAACAGAAAGCCGAGGGACATGACCTTGATCCCGTGCGCTTCGCGCGGGGTTATTTTCGTGCCGTTTGCCGTGGCCTCCACCCGGCCCGAAAGGCCAAACAGAACGGGCTGGGACGGACCGTAGACATCGGCGTCAAGAACGCCGACACGCAGTCCCTTGTGGGCCAACGACATAGCCAAGTTGGCCGTTATGGTGGATTTCCCGACGCCGCCCTTGCCGGAGTGAATCAAGAGCACCTGATCCACTCCGGGAATTGCTCTACGTCCTTCAGGCGCGACGGGACGTGGCTTAACGATTGCACGTTTCACCCCTTCGACGTCGTTGGCAAGACCGCCGAGCAGCGGTGCCAATTCCTCCATCTCGTCCAAAGAGGCCTTGTCCATATCAATCAGAATGCGGACAACCCCGTTCACGGACACGACATTGTAAATATGTCCTTCCGATACGACGCTTTGGCCATCCTCCCCGATGGTCACACGATCCAGTTGAGCAATAACGGCCGCCTCAATAGAGGTGTCGTCATAGCGATTATCGGCTCTCAGCGCTTGGCTCATTTTTTCTCCTTTGGGACTGAATGAAGTCCACGATCATTTGCGCTTCGTCTTCATCAATGACTTCAGCAGCTCCGTTTTTTTCCCGCATTGTACGGACGATCCCGGGAATTTGTTCGTTTGTATATTTCGACAAATCAGGCAGCTTGTGACAGGTCGAACACCGAACCTGAAACATTTCTTCGGGCGTTTTGGGTTGTTTGATCCACCACCACAAAACGCTCACAATGCAGACGATCACGCCGATTGCTATTGCATAGCGTTTCAATCAACCTCTCATCATATCCATCCACTCATCATCGAGTTCATCTTCGGTAAGGCACGTCTGGCACATATCCCCATGACCGCCCTGTTCCGGCACGAAACGGGTGCCACATTGGCGGCAGCTCACGGTCTCCAGACGCACCAGTTCATGACGTTCCCGTCCTAAAACATCTTCCACCTTAAACGCGCGCGACTGCACGGCCTCATAAGGACAGATCACCGCGCACAACGTACAATTTGTGCAAAGTTCCGCGTCATACGTGATCGCCTTGCCCGCAGTATCTTGACCGAGCTGCAAGGCTCCCGTGGGGCAGCGCTGGGCGCACACTTCACAAACGGTGCACGACGATCCAAATGTTCTGGTGTAAAGCGGCGGACGGGCCTTCTCCGCCCAAGGAATACGGTCCGCGCGATCCGCCACAATCGACAAATATTCCACCGGTCGGGGGGCGAACGGATCACGGTCGAATATGGAAACGTTTTGCACCACCGGTTCCGCCTGAGGCGCAACCCACCCGGCAGCGCTCGCGGCGGCACGTACGCCCGCGAAGCGCAAAAAGCTGCGGCGATCCATTTTGACTTGATCATGGCGATCCACTGCCTGCGTCGTCTGCTTTTGATCATCTTCGAGGACGCTTGCAATTTTTGGCGCTTGGTCTCCCAACCATTTTTCAATGCGTTTGCAGGCCTGAGAAACCGTCTCGCGGGCATCTCCTCGCTTACAGTCACCGCAATGCTCAAGACCACCAAAATATATATTCTTTACGCCCTCTGCGGCCATGGCACTCAACATGCGGGCATCGATCACATGCAGGCACGGCACGACGATCCCACCGCCCCCCATCCCCCGGCTTTCGGAACAATGCAAACGCACCTCCGGATCATCGCCGACGGCGTTGACAACCGCAGAAACGGAATAGCCAGTCACCGAGAACACACCGCTCGGACAGACCGGTATGCACGCCCCGCAAGACGTACAGGCCTCGGACACGCCGACCTTGTCCTCTGTCAGTTCAAGCGCCGCCGCCGGACAAGCCTCGACACAGGCTTCGCAGCGCACACTGCGCGCGCGCAAATTGACGCACAACTCTTCGCGCCACCGCAAAACGGTGCCGTCCCAAATTTTCACCGCATCATCAAAAGAACCCATCACTTTCCCCTTTTTTGTTGTTTTTGGTCCCGCCTTTAAGAGGGCGAAACGGTATTAGTCTTCTTCTGCGCCATCCGCAGTCCCTTGATTTTCTTCATCCTCTTCAACATGACGTCCAAGCCACTGGATAATCGCGTTAGCCGCGACCAAGTTCGTCGCCAACGGAACGTTGTTCAAATCGCAAACCCGATAAAAGGGCGTAATGTCGGCTTCCGCCGGATCGGTATTCAAAGGATCACGAAGGAATATGACGGCTCGGATCGTATTCGAACACACCAGCCCTGCCAGTTGTGTCTCCCCCCCCTTTTTGGCCGCAAATACGTGCGTGACCTCCATATCCAAGGCCGCTTCAATGGCCTCTCCGGTTTCTTTTGTCGCCAGCAACCTGTATTCGTCTAAAATCTCACGACGCTTCTCGATCAACTTGATCAAGGGCTTCGTAAACCGCTTGTGCGCGATTATGATAACCGTCTGTGCTCCTGGCATAATTCCCTACAATTCCGCAGCGGGGTTGGCCTTGCCGCGTGCCGAACCCGTTTGCGAGCACGCTCCCATCAAATCACCGTAGAGCGCAGCATGGCGTTGCGCCAAATCGCGACAAGACTGTTCCAAGCTTCCCATACCGTGTAGATGGTTTCTCATGGTTTCGATTGGGGCTGGGGTCATCGCCCAGTTCATCAAAATACCAACGAATTGGTCCAGTTGATCGTGAGGCACGGTCCGTCCATGCCGTCCCTCATCAAACCGTGTACCTTCGACGCGGTCCGTTTTCAAAACGGGCACGCAAAAACTGCACGCCAAATCCAACAGCGGACTTTTGCACTGTTTTTGATAAGGCATCAGTAACGCATCAGCATCTTTGAAAAGCGTCGAAACGGAACGCGGCGGCACATAGCGATCGATCACGCTAATCCGCAATGCCTTGGCCGTTTTCACCATCAAATCATCGGGAACGCCACGGCTGACGCCCTCACCGGCGACAACCAGGTGGACATTGTCCGACCATACTTCTTGTGCGATTTCTTGCAACACCGCCGCCAGACCTTTGCGCACGGAACCATGTCCGAAAAACAGTAAGCGCACCTCGCCGGGTTGCTTAACCGGCAACTCAATGAGACCGTCGCCTTGAACGTTAGGATGGGCCATAAGATTTGGACTGCCGGGGATATGACGAATAGACCGCTCGGGCAAAGCCAGAATCTCTTCAAGACCCCAAGCGATATTGGTGTCACGGGCAACAACTTTATCGACGGCGTGATAAAGATGGCGATAGAACGGCGCACTTAACCATCTCATACGATGAGGAAGAATGTTATGCGGCGTATAAACGACCTTTGCGCCAAGACCTTGCACGAACTTAATGAACAGCAAAGCGATGAATGGACGATCCACCCATTGAATGTGCACGATATCTGGTCTTAAGGTCAACATACGCAAAGACAAACACAACCACCCCCAAAGCCCAGGCAGGTTGCACTTCTCCTTCGGAACACCAACGGGAAAATTGGCGAGTTCATCGCGCCGCCCCATGATGAGGGTCACGTCACTGCCAAGCTTTTGCAGCCCCAACACCAGTGCATGCGCATACTGGCAGAGAAATCCGCGTCCGGAACCTTCGATGACGACCACACGAGGGGTCATAATCTCCTCCTACAGGCCTGATGCTTTGCGGAAATCGGCGTCATAATCCAGCTTCACCGGCGGACGGCGATTGAGATCGACCAATGCAAGCAGTTGGTCGGATGAGGACAATTCCTTGAAGTCTTCCATCAGAACCGCTTCGGCCAAAGCCAGTACGGAGGCGTAGAACGGGTGTTCTGCCAATAGGCGAGCGCGATGGCACCAGCCCAGTCCCCACGGCCCCAATTGTTCTAAGATGAACGCGTCGCGCATGACGCGCCAGGACTCCGCTGCGGTCGCATCATCGTTTTCAAGGGCATTGACTTCGAACGCACACAGTTTGGAAACGAAGCCGAGCATCACCCCGATGTGGTCGGGAAATTCTCCACTCAGTTTCGTAATAAATTTAAACCCTGCCTTTTGATAGGCTGCGGCGACCTCGTCGCACGGGGATTGATACATACGGCCCGTTTCAAAAACGGAACGATACGGCAAGACAGCCCCCGGCTGAACAAACAAGCCCGTAAACTCTTCAGCCAGTTTGCTCAACACCTGTTGCGTTTCGCCTTCAAGCATCGCTTCCGTCAAAACCACACCGGCATCTTCCAGTGAGTCCGCCAAGTCCGAGCGAAGCATCTGTAGCAAGGTATCGTCAATTTCTTCTTCCAGAACCCGGCCAAGGAAGGCATAGAGTCCGGACTTCATTGAGAGGTCGTCCAAACGCGAGATCGGACCTGCCGTATATGCGTCAAGATCGTTGTGCTCGGTTGCAGTATGTTTCATGTCAGTCACCTCGTTTATTGTTATTTTCAACAAATGTGGTGAGAGGAGGCGGGGGGATCCTCCCCCTCTCACCCAGTTTGCAGAGGATCATTAGTGACCACTGGAACCGAGTTTCGCTTCCGGCATGTGATCCCAGTCGGCATCCACTTCTTTGTGATTTTCCCGATGGATGTCGCCGTTATAGGCATAGCGCAAGGTTTCGCGGTAATCCGCCATGGCCTGATCCAGGCTGTATTGAGTGTCACCGTATTTGTCATCGGCAAGAGCCTTGGTGACCACCACCGTGGTATCGAACCACCCTTGAGAACCGCCGATGGGATCAACGGCCAGACGGATGATCGGGTTGGGGTGAACGCCTTTGTCATCCCACCAGACATTGTTGGTGACATCGGGATCGCCACCCAGCGCCCATTCGGCATCAGGCTGCTTGTGCTTCAATTGCGCAAGACGCCCATATGCCTCGTGACCGCATGCGGTTGAGATGGCGACGACTTCCGGGTGGATGCCTTCTGTCACGTGGGCCCGGGTGACGATGTAGCCCAGTTTCGATGTCACACGCACCAAATCGCCATCCTGAATGCCCCGCTTGGCCGCGGCACCAGTACCGATCCACATCGGGTTCTTGTGATAGAGTTCGGCCAAATATTTCAAAGACGCCGTGCGACTTTGAGTATGGACATTGACCTTGTAAGTCACGAGAACCAGTTCATCGTCGCTCTTATTGCGAGACGGCAGACGTTTGTAGACCGGCATGGGATTGAAGCCGTACTTTTTATAGCTGCTCTTGTAGATTTCAAGACGCTTGGAGGGCGTACCAAACCCAGCACAGTTCTTACCGTTCACACGAACGCCAATCACTTGTCCGTCTTTTCGGATCGTGCCCTTTTCATCGACTTCAGAACCCATCATTTCGCTGAACGACAGTTCTTTCTCATTCAACTTGTAATCCGGTTCCACTTCTTGGCCGTTACCGTCCACGATTTTAGCGGTTTCCTTGTCCACCTTACCGTAGATCGGCCAAACGCCTTTTTTCTTCATGAAGTCGTAACCGCCTTCTTCCTTCAGGCCTGGAATATTGTCGAAGTGTGCACGCATCCATTCTTCGACGCTTTTGAAGGCAAAATACTTCTTGATATCCAACGATCCGTCGGCATCGACCTTGTGAATGACATCGATCAACGTTTGACGGAATTCCTGGGTATTGCCCAACGGCTTGACGACAGGTTGGCGGATCGACAGACAAGGGTACAGACCGCCTGGCATAGATTCCGGATCGTGACGTTCCAGATACGACACATCGGGGATGATCAAATCCGACAATTCCGTCGATTCCGACATGAACGGGCTAAAAGACACCAGGAAGGGAACAAGTGCCTCGTCCGTTAGAAAATCTTTCCAAACACCTGACGAAGGATACGTATACACAGGGTTATCGTAATACGACATCCACACCGATACTTTTGCTTCGCCATCCTTGATCATGTACGGAGCATGCGTGGACACGTGGTGTGACGCCAAGGGATATTTGGGTGGCGCTGCAATTATGCTCGGTGCCTTGCCCGACGGCGGAACCGGATTGGGCTGCGACCAACCCATGCCGCGCGGCAGACAGTAACCGCCCTTCTTTTCCACATTGCCGGTGATGATCGGCAGCAGGCTGATGGCCGCTTCCTGGTAGGAACCGTAAACGTGTTTGCACGGCCCACGATAAGAAAACACCGTCGCCGGTTTGACCGAAGCAAATTCACGCGCAACGCGGCGAATGTCGGCGGCGGGAATACCTGATTCGGTTTCTGCGAATTCAGGCGTATATGGTTTCAAATGTTCCTTGAGCTCTTCCGGCGTCACGTTGGTCCAGTTGCGAATAAAATCGTCATCAGAAAGACCGTCGTTCATGATGACATGGGCCATGGCCAAGGCCACAGCACCGTCCGTGCCCGGATAAGGCGCAAACCATTCGTCCGCATAGCCCGATGTATTGGATAAACGCACGTCAAAGGATACCAGCTTTGCCTTGTTCCCGACGACGCCATCAACCAAACGCTGGGCATTCGGATTCATGAAGTACGCCGTTTCTAAAATGTTTGAACCGAAGTTCAAAATGTACTTGGTATTGGCCCAGTCGCACGATTCAATATCCGGCCCCCACAGCGGTTCAAGGCCAACTTTTTTGGACGATTCACAGATGTTGGTGTGGTTCAGCATCGCGTTGGAACCCAGTGCATGCATGAACCGCTTCACGGCACCACCGGTCCGGTCACGTCCCCACTTGAAGACAATTTCGTTCAAGACAGACGGATCGTGCGCTTTCTTGGAACGATCAATAACTTCACGCAGTTTGCCAGCCAAGATCGTGCTCGCCTCATCGTAGGAGATGCGCTTCCACTTCCCTTCGCCGCGCTTGCCTGTGCGCAACAGCGGGGTCATGATCCGGTCCGGGTCATAGATGTGCAAGAAACCGGAATTACCCTTGGCACACAATTTACCGCGTGTGTTGGGGTGATCCATGTTGCCTTCGAGTTTGACCACGCGATCATTCTCAACAAAGGCCACGCCACCGTCTTCGATGTTGCAGGCCATACAGGTATACGGCACGGATTTGAGTTTAGAGCCATCCGTGGCGGAGAACCCTTCCCCGCCCAGGTCTTCTTCCATGGCCTTCAAGCGACGGGTCTGAAGCGCCGCCGTCGCGGCGGCCGCAGTTCCCCCGAGCTTCATGAAACCACGGCGGTTGATTTTAAATTGTTTAGTCATGATATGTCCCCCGGGTATCAGTAATAAATCTGAGTGAGTTGCCCTGCATAAAGCAAGACCTCACGAAACGTGTACGCGCCAATGGATCCAGCCACGCCCGCGACCGTAACCAGTGCAGGGTTCGACGACATCGAAGGCAGGATCAAAATCACCAACGGCACTACGGTCCCGACCAGGAACGTCAGTACCCAGAACCGCAATCCAAATTCAGCGTTGATGATTTCCCAGGCATGCAATTCCTCTCCGGTGCCGTACCAAAGCGTCACGACTTCACCAAGGAACAGCCAGAACGTGATTCCGACAGAGGCAAACAATACGACACGGATCAAACGTGTCATCGCTTCCGACATACCGCCAGACAACATGCCGATGACGGAAACCAAGGCTGTTCCGGACGTCATGGAGAGCACCACAAACAGAAGCGGAATAGTCGGATTGCTCCACAATTCCCTGGACTGATGTACCATCAAGTCCAATCCGGTATAGAGCGGCATGCTGAGCGCGAGAAGTGAGCCCAAGATGCCAGACCATTTCATCAGTTGCGCATTGTCTTGTATCTTGCCCCACCAGAACCCAATGATGGCCGCCCCAAACAAAGGCAGGAACAGCGAGCCCCACGATAACGGAGACGTCCAGTGGAAGTAGATGATCGGATACAAGAACCGCTCCGGCATCCCAAGATCCGATATCAACAGCGGACCGCATACAATCAAAAGCAACAATGAAACAATCAGGCTGCTTTTTTGGCTGTTTTCAAACGGCTCTGCAACTTTGCCGAACACAGCCGGTGAGGCTGCTGCGACAAACGTCATACCAGCCGTCCCGATCAGGAAAAAATACAACGCCAATTGCCAGGGCCACGGCGCAATATTGTACTGCACATATTCAAACATGGTCATTTCCCTCCCTAAAGGACACCGGCGAAGAATTTGCTGCCGTTGTTGTGGCGATAGAAGGCTTCCGCATCACTCTTTGCGGCGGCAGACTTCGGCGTGGTGTGTTCTTGATCGACAATCGTGCGGTCCGGCTTGATGTAATAGACTTGGGGCTTGGTGCCCTTGTCCGCTTTCAAGACGGTGACGTTCTGCGTCCCGACAAGACGGTAGACTTCGCTGGTCTTGTCGTTGATGTCGCCAAAGATGCGCGCCCGGCCCAAACACGTCTGAACGCATGCCGGTACAAGACCTTTTTCGACGCGGTGTTGACAGAACGTGCACTTATCAACCACACCGCCAATTTTCACGCGGCTCCGGTTGTTGGGCAGCACATGACGGGCATTGTACGGACAAGCCGCCATACACGTCCGGCATGCGATGCAGCGCTCGTAGCGTTGCAAGACAAAACCGTCTTCATGTTTGTACGTCGCTTCGGTCGGGCAGTTACGCACACACGGCGGATTGTCACAATGATTGCACAACCGCGGCATAAAATGTTTTTTGACCTTAGGATACGTTCCTGTTTCACTGACTTTGACAGTGGTGCGCCAAACTCCCAGCGGAACATCGTACTCCGCCTTGTCTGCGCAGACGCACGCCATGCACCCAATGCACCGGCGCAGGTCAATCACCATCGCCCAACGTTTTTTGCCAGGCACGCCGTAGGACGGTTCCGCCTGTAAGCCGACAGTCATGTCTGCCTCCCTCCGTTTTGGTTTCGCCTATCGACACCAGCTCTTGCTGTTATGCCGGGCGGACGAAAGCCCCTCAAACAGTGACTCCGGCCCTCGCGGCACGGAGTGTCCGGGTACGACTTCGCAAGTCCCGTGCCAAACACCATGTTATCGGAAGGGTTAAACACTGGTCATAACCTGACGCAGGCTCACCGGTTCTTGGAGACTGCGTTGTAAAGGGCACGAACAGTGCAACGTAGATATACATTAGGCTAATTATATGTACCTTGGGTTTCCTTGCTCCCAATGTGGATGTCATCGATTCCAAGGACACCGTTCACTTTGGTGAACAGTGGCGTTCAGCCCCGCCGCACCCCTGGCGGATGAGCGTAAAAAAATCAACAAAATCAGAGAAATATTAAATCGACAGGTGCTCTCAACTCATGCCGCAGCGCACAAAATTGTACTGTGTTTCGAACGCCGATACGATGCAGCGTTCGGAAATGCGAACAACCTTATTCTTCCCTAATATACTGATCCGTCGCCAGATCATATTTGCGCATCTTTCCCCACAACGTGGTGCGCGAAACGCCGAGCAAATCGGCAGCCTTGGAGATATGACCTTTTGTGCTTGCCAGAGCATTGAGGATATGACGGCGCTCAAAAGCATCTCGGGCTTGGGTGAGCGAAGCCACGCCCTGACTCTCAACACCGTCGTCCTCCGCCCCCAGCAGGTCTGGAAATAAATCCGCATGAGTCAGCCAGCTTCCGTCCGCCAACGCCACGGCGCGCTCCACCCGGTTGCGCAATTCACGCACGTTCCCCGGCCAATTGTGCGACATGGCTTGTTCCTGTGCGATCGCGGAAATGCCTCGAACCGTGCTGCGGAAAGATTGCACGTAGATATGCATGAACCGCTCCATCAGCGGCAAAATATCTTCGCGACGCTGACGCAAGGGCGGCACATCGATGTGAATGACATTAATTCGGTAATACAGGTCTTCGCGAAACTTACCGTGGCGAACCATCTCTTCCAGATTCACATTGGTCGCAGACACAACGCGCGCACGAAACTTGAGCGTTTCCTTCCCGCCAACACGTGAGAACGTCCTTTCCTGCAAAAGACGCAAAAGCTTGGCCTGGACGTCAAAAGGAAGTTCGCCAATTTCATCAAGGAACAGCGTACCCTTTCCAGCCTGTTCGGCATAACCTTCATGCCGAGCCTTGGCGTCGGTAAACGCCCCCTTTTCATGGCCAAAGATTTGGGATTCCAAAAGGTTGAATGGAATTGCCGCACAGTTTACGGCGATGAACGGTTCGTCGGAGTTCGGCGATTTCTGATGCAGGAACCGCGCGGCGACTTCCTTGCCCACCCCGCTTTCGCCCGTCAGCATAACCGTACTGTCCACACCTGCAACACGGCGCAAAATACGTTCGATGTTGCACATCGCAGGGGACCGTCCCAACTCGCCCTCACCCTCGCCGCTGCAATTGTATTGCAACAAAGCTTCCAGACGTGCCAGAAAGCCATCCATTTCAAACGGTTTCGTAATGTAATCGCCCGCGCCGGATCGAACCAGGCGCACGGCCTGATCAACATCGGCAAATCCCGTCATGAATATAAAAGGCGTTGCCCCCAAATGCGGCATGGCGTCCCGAAACACGTCCTCACCGTTCATGTCTGGCAAACGAATATCGCAAATCACCAGATCAACGGTTTTGCTACTGAGTCCTTTCAAAGCTTCCTGACCGGAGGTCCACCAAACCACGTCGTAGCCCTCCAGCTCCAAACGATGAAGCAGAGACTCGCCCATAATGGCGTCATCTTCAATCAAAGCGACGCGCGTCTTGGTCACAGCATTCACTTGCAATCCCTCACCCTCCCCGTGACGGAAAACGGACTGTCACTATAGTGCCATTTTCCGCTTTTGTCTCGACAGCGATTGTGCCGTCCAGTCTCTTGGTCAACATACCGACCGTCCACGCGCCAAGCCCGAAGCTGCTTTCCGGCACACCCGATATCGATGGATTAAGCAATTGATCCTTAACGTTCTCGGGAATTCCGCCCCCCTGATCTTCGACGATGACGTTGACTTGCCCATCCAAAAAAGAGGTTCGAAAAAACACCTCCGCCCCATTCGGTGACGCTTCGCACGCGTTCAACAACAAATTCAACGCAATTTGTCGAACCGACCCCCCATCCACATAAACGTCCTGCGGCAACGTGTTTGTCCATCTTAAAATGAGGTTCCTTCGTTTCAAGATATGCTGAACGAGAAACTGAAGGTCCTCCATATCCCGAAACGTCAGCTTCTCAGGGTCGCTGCCGCCTTTGTAGGTCACGAGCGTTGCGCGGGTTACATTGGCAATTCCCTCCAATCCCCGCTCCAGCAAATCCAGGGATCTGGTCCACACCGTTTCGTCATTCCCATGTTTGCGGATCGTATCGATGGCGTTGCGCATTCCGCCCAAGGGATTGTTCACTTCATGGGCCATGGAAGACGCAAGCTTGCCAATCAGCGCCAGTTTTTCTTCCTCTGCCAACTTGGCCGCCAAATCCGCCCGTTCCCGAATGGCCACCCTCATGGCATCGAAGCGGCCAAAAAGCATACCGAATTCCGTTTTCTCGTTGAGCATCCCGGGCGGCAGAGGTTCATCACGCTCATGGCGAATGTTTTCAACGTAGCGATTGAGCATGCCTAAAGGTTGGAGCATCCGGTGAACGGCAAGGTAGCCAATCAGAACGAATGTCAGCGTCAACATGAAGGCACCGAAGAACAGCGTAAAGAGAACCCTTTGCCGCTCCTGCAAGATGTGGAAAATATCCAATTCGGCGAAAAGGTCACCTACGGTCTGGTCGGCCTCGACAAGAGGACGCCACACCCAAGCAACACCTTCTTTTGCGTTGATGTGGAGATATTGACCGTCCTTGAACGGTGACCGCAACTGATCTGGTAACGGGCTGGCCAGCGGAAAGCGTGCCGGATTGGAAGACGCTAAAATCACTCCATCCGTTAACGCAACAACGGTATATGTGGCTTTGACGGAAGCGTATTTTTCCCGGGCACGATCCAGCGTGTCGAAGACTTCCCAGGAATCGCGGCGGATCACGTGCGGCATAAGGGCTGCGGATACCCCATCCAAATACGTCTCTGCCAGTTTTTCAAGTGCGCCTTGCTGTGAGCGGGTCATCCGATCATAGATCATATAGGACACGCCCATGGACATCAGGCTCATCAACATCGCCACGACCAATGGCACTTTGACGAGCATAGGCCACGTTGAGGGAAGAAGTCGAAGACTAATCATAGGAATTCCCGCACGGCATCCATCTTTTCCGCAATCGCATCGTAATTGGAAGAATCGCCCGCCACGAAGCCATCCAAATGAAGGGTGTCGAGGATATGTTTTCCCAACGGGTCTTCCTTCATTTCCAACAAGGCATCGGTCAGCAGGCCGACATACTTGTCATTTCGCATCTCTTTGCTGCACGCAATCGGCGGAAAACCCAACGGTTCTGATTTTCGGATCACCCGCGTCCCCGCGACAAGTTCGGGTTCATATTTTGCCACCACGTCCCAAACATACCCATCGACACTGCCGCTTTGCGCCAACCCCGATGAAACGGCCCTGATCACATTGCGATGGCTGTACGTGAAAATGGTTTGAGAAAAGAAACCACTCGGTGAGAGTTTCCGTTCCGCCAGCAAATGCAATGTCACCAAATACCCTGAATTGCTGTTCGGGTCGGAAAAAGCGTGCACTTGATCCGACAGGTCTTCAAAATTTTGGGCCGGACTGTCTTTGTTAACGATCAAATAGGATTGATACAGGGGTTCGCCCTTATACAAAGGCATTGCCATAAGCGACAAACGGTCACGATATTGGACATATGGGAACCCGCAAATCCATGCCGCCTGTAATCCTCCGGAAAGCAACAGAGACGTAATTTCTTGATACGTCCGCCGTTTCACGGAAGAAACCGGGTGGTCGAGCTTGCCGGAAAAATATTGGGTCAACTCCGACATGATTTCTAAGTCGGAGTCCAAAAACACCGGCGTCAGCCCGAACTGTATGGGATGGTGGGCCAACGCCAATTTCCCGTGCAAGCCGGCGCTCAACCCAAATGCAGCCGCCCCACCCAACACTTGACGGCGGCTATATCGAAACCTTTGACGTCCCATACCTTCGTTTGACACTTCGCGGACTCCCCATCCCCTGAACAAATGCCCCCAGACAGACCTAGGGCCCATTCGGCGCACATTGTGTGGTGGCGCACCCCTCTTGCATAGCTGTCTCCACTTGAATTGTGGCATGGCCGATCCCGAACTCGTGATCAAGCCCATCCGCCACGCCACGCAGAAACTCCGAACCCGGTTTCTCAGAAATTTCCAAATGAACGGTCAAAGCCGTTTTGGTCGTACTCAGCGCCCAAACATGAAGGTCATGAACCGAGCTGACTTCTGGCAGCGCAAAAAGCCATGTTTCCACCTGAGCGATATCAATGCTCGGCGGAACCTTATCCATCCCCAACTCAACGGCAGAGACCAGCAATTTGAAAGCAGCCCAACTGATGACAAAACCAATCAAAATTGCAGACAGGGGGTCAAGCCAATACCACCCGGTGAACATAATGGCGAGCGCCGACAATACGACGAAGACCGAGACCGCCGTATCGGACAGCATATGCAAATATGCCCCGCGCAGATTCAAGTCATGCTTATGACTCTTGGACAACATGAATGCCGAAACACCATTGATCGCAACACCGATCAAGGCAACCCAGACCACGATCCCAGCCGGAATGGCTTGCGGGGTGAATAACGTTTGAAACGCCTCCCACGAAAGAGCACCGACACCCACAAGAATTAAAACGGCATTGACCATCGCAGAAAGGATGGAAGCGCGTCCCAATCCATACGTAAAGCGTTTACTTGGTTCTCGACGGCCCAAAAAAAGCGCCCCCCAAGCAATCACCAACCCCAAAACATCCGTTAGGTTATGTGCAGCGTCCGCCAACAGAGCCAATGAGCCGGACCACATGCCGCCGATAAATTCGGCGACAACAAACCCAACGTTCAAAATCAGAGCGTACTTAAACGATCTGTTTACGTCAGAGTGCAGTCCAACATCCACGTGTGGCGACATAGCCCTTACATCACTGCTGTCCGGCAATTTTGCCGATGCCATAGCATAACGCACTGATAGAGAATAAAGAACGGGTTTTAGGAGGTGTTATCGACTTGAACGCAGATTTGAGAG
>JGI11705J14877_10000535_pt1 | contig 23725 bp, 22 predicted proteins | sample Etolaghawater15m_FD_14877 | JGI IMG/M metagenome (IMG submission 14877)
ACCAATGCCGTTACCGTCTCACAGACTTCCATTCCTCCTTCCAGCTTCACGGCGTCACAACCGGCTTCCTTCAGAAAACGCCCACCATTGAGGATGGCATCACGCTTCCCTGACTGGTAGGAGCCAAAGGGCATATCACCAACTATAAAAGCTCCCGGTGCCCCCCGGCGGACTGCAGAGGCGTGATGAATCATCTCATCCATGGTCACGGGAACTGTTGAATCGTAGCCAAGCACCACCATCCCCAGGGAATCACCGACCAGGAGCACATCCACATCGGCTGCGGTCAGCATAGATGCCATGGCAGCGTCGTAAGCTGTGAGCATTGTAATCTTTTCACCCTTTTTCTTCATGGCAAGGATGCCGGCTACAGTTTTCCGTTTCTGCATGTCTTATTCTCCTGTATCGAAGAGAGTCGGTTGGCGTTTCATACTGTTGGGGAGAGGCCTGCCAAAATGTTCATAGGCATTCATGGTCGCCATGCGTCCGCGCGGGGTTCTTGCTAAAAATCCGGACTGTATAAGAAAGGGTTCATATACATCCTCAAGAGTATTCTTTTCTTCGCAGACTACAGTGGCCAGTGTTTCCAGACCGATAGGACCGCCCTGAAATTTATCGATAATTGAAAGCATAATACGCCTGTCCATATCATCAAGGCCAAAGCGGTCCACATTGAGCAGTTCAAGGGCTTCATCAGCCACCTTTGCAGTCACTGTGGCATGTTTTCCAACTTCAGCGAAATCACGTACCCTTCTCAGTAAACGATTCGCTATTCGTGGTGTTCCCCGGGACCTGCGGCCAAGCTCAAGTGCGCCATTTGCATCCACCCGCATACCGAGAATGGAGGCGGAACGCAGAATAATACGAACCAGCTCCTCCGGCTCGTAGAGTTCCAGGCGCAGGATAACACCAAAGCGATCACGTAGCGGTGGGGTCAACAGGCCGGTACGGGTAGTTGCTCCGACCAGAGTAAAGCGGGGCAGATCCATTTTCACTGACCTGGCTCCTGGCCCCTGACCGATAATAAGATCGAGCTGAAAATCTTCCATTGCAGGATAGAGAATCTCCTCAACCGCATGATTTAAACGATGAATTTCATCAATAAAAAGGACATCACCTTCCTGAAGACTGGTAAGAATGGCCGCGAGATCTCCCTGACGCTCTATGACAGGCCCGGAGGTCATCTTGATCCCGGCACCCATCTCATTAGCAATTATATGAGAAAGTGTTGTTTTTCCAAGGCCCGGATATCCATGAAAAAGAACATGATCCAGCGCCTCACCCCGTGCCTTGGCAGCACGGATAAAAATATCCAGACTTTTGCAGAGCTGTTCCTGGCCCACATATTCAGCAAGACTTTTGGGCCTGAGGGCATGATCGTGGCTGACAAGTTCCTCTCTTACTGGAGCAGGAGCCACTAGCCTGTCATTTGCCTGTATTTCTTCTTCAAAGTTCATGCAAGTGTCCGCAATCCTTCTCGAATGAGTTCTTCAACCTTCATGGCTGCGAAGGTTTCATCACCAATTTGTTTCTTCACTCTTGTCATCGCCTCTCGGGCCACAGAATCGGGATAGCCAAGATTCACAAGAGCTGACAGAGCATCGGTTAATGCTGTAGTCATACCCAGCGCGGTAACCGCGGAACCCGCAGCAGCTGAAACAGCTGAACGGAAATCCCCGACCTTGTCCTTTAACTCCACACAGATTCGCTCCGCAGTTTTTTTTCCAACTCCTGAAATAGTGGTGAGTCCCTTAACATCCTCCGTGGCAATGGCTTCACCCAAGGCATCCAGTCGCATTCCTGAAAGGATGGCGAGCGCAAGTTTAGGGCCAATTCCGGACACTGTTTTCAAGACAAGAAACATCTCTTTTTCGGAACGTTCAGCAAAACCAAAAAGGACAATGGCATCCTCCCGCACACTAGTGTGAATATGAAGGAAAATCTCATTTCCTCTTTCCGGTAAACGAGACAGGCCCTCCGTGGAGAGAAAGACCTCATATCCAACACCATTAACATCAATGACACATCTGTCCGAACTTATATATTGAATTTTTCCTGTGAGTGATGCGATCATGGTAGAGATACGATTCCATATTCAGGTTTTCAGGTTTCCGTTCAAAAGCAGGTACCTGTTCAGCAGTGCTGAGGGACAGTTACAGGATCTGGTGGTTGGCGTGGCAAATCGCCACAGCCAGGGCATCGGCGGCATCACTGCTTGGTTCTGCTGACAAACCGAGCAGAACCTTTATCATTCGCTGCATCTGCCCTTTTTCCGCCTGACCATATCCAACCACGGCTCGTTTCACCTTCTTGGCGCTGTAGTCATTCACGCCAAGACCGTTCTGGGTGGCCGCAACCACAGCAGCACCCCGTGCCTGACCAAGTTTCAGGGCAGAACCGGCATTAGTGGACATAAAAACTTCCTCAACGGCTGCCACGACCGGATTATGGAGTTGGATTACCTCGTTAATCCCTTCGAAGATTTCATTCAGGCGGCTGGATAACGGGAATCCCACTGTGGTTTTAATCACTCCGCAGGAGACAAAGACAAGCTTCCCGTATCCAGCATCGACAATGCCGTAGCCGGTTATCCGAGAACCGGGATCAATTCCGAGAATACGCTGAATACGCGGATCACTTTCTATGACAACTGCTCCATAAGATCATCATCTATATCAAAATTGGCATGAACATTCTGGACATCATCGTGCCCCTCGATGTTATCGAGAAGTTTCAGCAATGCCCTGGCCGGCTTTTCTTCGGTTACTTCGATGGTGGTCTGGGGAACCATGGTAAGGGACGCCTCAACAAAAGAAACCCCTCCTTCCTCAAGCTCATCACGAACCGCATCAAAATCTTCAGGAGCAGTAACTATTTGAAAATAATCATCCTCCTCGACAACATCATCGGCGCCAGCCTCAATTGCCAGCTCCATCAGAGCCTCTTCACTGATGGTTGTTTTATCCACCAGCATCATGCCTTTTTTATCAAACATATACGCAACGCAGCCTGATTCACCCAGGTTACCGCCGCTCTTGGCAAAATAGTGACGAATATCAGCAACCGTTCGATTTCGATTATCGGTCATGCACTCAACAAGGACAGCAACTCCACCGGGTCCGTATCCTTCGTAGAGGATTTCGTCGTACACCTCACCTTCGAGTTCGCCTGTTCCTTTTTTAATGGCACGGGTAATATTATCCTTGGGCATATTCTCAGCGCGAGCCGTAACAATGGCACTACGAAGACGCGGATTGCCATCGGGGTCACCACCACCCATTCTGGCAGCAACCGTTATCTCCTTGATGAGACGGGTGAAAATCTTCCCGCGCTTGGCATCCGCCGCCCCTTTCTTGTGTTTAATATTTGCCCATTTAGAATGTCCTGACATAATTCAATCCCTTCTATTCTGATATTCTGTTATTTAGTTTTGATTATTTACCTCGAAACCCCATCCCCAGCACAAACACTTCACGGCTTTCTACTCGGGAACTCTTGGGTTTGACTGTCTTTACTTTCTGAAACTGCTCGCCTACTTCTTTGACAAATTCCGGATAATCTTCTCCCTGGAAAGCCTTGCAGTAATAATTTCCGTTGGGGAGAAGAAGCTCCGCTGCAAGGGCCAGAGTTTGCCGAACAAGAACCATGGACTGCTGATGGTCCGCCCATCGATTTCCTGTAGTGCGTGGTGCCAGGTCAGCAATAAGCACTCTGAATGCCGGCCTGATCTTCCTTACCGCCTCGACCATTTCCGGCTTCATAATACTCTCTCGTATCCAGATTATCTCTGAACCACCGGCACGGGGGGAGGCAACCACCTCCTGCAGATCAACGCCGACCACAATCCCTTTTTCCCCGACTACTTCAGAGGCGTAAAGAGACCAGCTTCCCGGACAACAGCCAAGATCCAGAACAGAATCACCACGTTTTATAAACTTGTATTTGTTCAGTGCTTCTTCAAGTTTATAAACGGATCTCGCCGGGTATTTTTCTTTTTTTGCCTTCTTATAATAAAAATCTTTTACCGTACGCACAATAACTCAACTCAGTACCTTAGAAATTTTTTCGAAATCTTCGAGTATCTCGTATTTTTTGAAAAAATTTCAGAAAAGCACTTATACCGGCCACTTAACGGTTACCGGTCTTAGGTTTCAGGAGAACCAACACTCTAGTATTCAGTGTAACACTTTTTAGCGTACTATGGCGTCTTTGACAAGAATGAATTAGCCCGCCCTGGTTAGCGAGAGAACATCTCTTAAAAATTATGTTGATTTCAGGTACTGTTCGACCCAGAACAGAGCATCTGCACGATCTTTCACCTCACCTTCAACCTGTGCCTCCTGCAACGCATCAAGAATCGTGGAGAATTCAGGGCCTGGCTTCAGGTTGAAAACTTCAACCAGATCCCTGCCGGTCATAAGCCGTGGCCCCTGCAGGGTAGGAGCAATATCGCGAGTATAGGTTTCCAGAACCTCGCAAAGTAATTCTTCCAGCTCTTCTTCCATTGCATCCGGCTTCATATCACCCTTTCCAGCCAGACTGTCAGCCATGGCAAGAAAGAAGAGACCAATCAGATCATCCCCGGCACGTTTAGCAAGTTTGAGACATGCCTTCTTGCTTATCCCCTGAGTCCGACGTACGTTGCACAGATGAAAGGGGTGCATATGCATTCCCGTAAGCGACGCTACCCTCTCTCGCCTCTCATTTGCCCAGCGCAGATCACGGCCAAGCTCCTGTACCATCCGCCGCCCAATCTCATCATGGTTATAAAAGGTTATACGTCCGTCCCTGTCTTCACGAATTTTTCGTGTTGCTGGCTTTCCCAGATCGTGGAGAAAAGCGGCCCACTTCAACACCTCTGTAATTCCAGGTCGTGCCAGATATTCACGGAGTTTATCACCGCAGGCAGGGTAAAACATTTCAGGCTTTGCAATGATTTTTTCCATATTGTTCAACGCTGCCAGACTGTGACCAAAAACATCAAGATGGTGAGATTCCGGTTGAGTAAGCCCCACCCCCTCTTTTAAGGCAGGAATCACCTGAAACAACAGTCCCGATTCCACCATAGCAGAGATAACCTCATGGGCACGACTGGAGGCCATAATCAGGTCCATTTCATAACTAATCCGCTCAACTGAAACTCTGGATAAAAGAGATGCATGCTCGGTGATAGCCGCAAGCGTTTTTTCCTCAATCCTAAAACCAAAGCGCGACCAGAGGCGATAGCCACGCAGCATGCGCAGGGGATCGCTGACAAAGGCATTGGGACAAGCTCGCAAAATTCCATTATCCAGATCCTCCCTTCCTCCAAGAGGATCAAGGATTGCTAAGATCCCTGATGGAACCATAAATTCACTGAAACTGATCCCCAGAGCATTCAGGGTAAAATCCCGCATAGACAAATCCTCATCGATGGTGCTTGCTCCCGAGCGGAAACTAGAAAAATCGATGATCAGGCCTTTCCAGGCAACCCTGCCGGCATCCTCCTCGGCGGTGCCAAGTGGCACAAAGGTTCCACCATTGAGTTCCCTGATCAGCAGACGACAGCAGTGAACAGCATCACAATCCACTGTAAGGTCAAGATCGTTGGGTTTTCTTTCTAAAAGCCAGTCTCTAACAGTACCACCGACCAGAAACATATCCCTGCCACGTTCCTTGGCAACGGCTGTCAAGGCCTTGAAAAGCTGAGGAGGATAATCGGAACTGTGGCTACGCAGCTCGGCAACATTGCTCACGAGCATCTTCTCTCCTCTTTCTTTTTTTTATTTCATGTTTATACTTCACGCGTATGTCTCACATGTATAGTTGTCAGATGAGAAAGTGTACCACTTAACCCAAAAAAATAGAACTGAAACGTATATGGACACCCCCACTCAGCGTATGCTCAAAGTCGGCAAGGCCACCATTGGCCTAATCGGTCTTGACATCGCCCTAAACAATGCCCTGGCCAACAAAATCCCTGTTGAATCCATTTCCGAGCATCTTTACAGAGAAATTCGTCGGCAGAATTATATCCCACCAGGAATGACAGAGACATACAAAGCTGCGCTGAAACGGGAATACAGGAAATTACTTGGTGAAGACGTTACTGAAGACGGGGATCTCACAATTCGGATTTTCGGCACCGGCTGTATCAGCTGTAACGGACTGCGTGATGCTGTAATCGATGCCATGATGAAGGCAGGCATCGCTGCCGATATCCACATGATCCATGATCCCGACGAGATAGGCAGACACGGCATCCTGGCCACCCCTGCACTGATGATCAACGGGAAGGTAAAAATGGCCGGAATCCACCCCACTCCGGTGCAGCTTGAAGCATGGCTGCTTGAGGCAGCGGAAAAATAATATGAGGTCGCAACAGCCTGAACTTGTTCTGGCGCCCATCCGGGGAATCACAGACTGCCATTTTCGTTCGCTTTTCCAGCGTCATTTTCCTGGCTTTGACTCGGCACTGGCACCCTTTATAAATCCCCAGCGCCACTCCCAGTTCAACACGGGACAGTTAAAGGACATCTTACCGGTTGCTAACCTGGAGTTACCGGTCACCCCACAGTTCCTCCACACCAATCCGGAAGATTTCCTCTTTCTGGCAGGCCGTTTACAGGAACTCGGGTACAGGGAAGTAAACTGGAATCTGGGCTGCCCCGCCCCCATGGTTACCAGGAAGCAAAGAGGCTCCGGTCTTCTTCCCTTCCCGGAGAAAATCCTTGATTTTCTTGACCAGGTACTACCAAAACTGACACAACTCGGAATACAGCTCTCCATAAAAACACGGCTGGGCTACGAAAACAGACAGGAACTCTTTGATCTTCTACCACGTCTTGACCAATACCCCCTAAGGGAAATCATTATTCATGGACGCTTGGGTTCACAGATGTACAAAGGTGTGGTTGATCGCGACGCTTTCGGTCATTGTTTGGAATGCACTCAACATTCCATCGTCTACAATGGTGATATCACGTCAAAAGATATTTTTGAAACCTTGCAGCAGCAATTCCCGAAGGTGGACAAATGGATGATAGGAAGAGGAGCTTTAGCCAATCCATTCCTCCCTGCAGAGATAAAGGGTAGGGAGATTTCTGGACAACGACAACAGTTACAACTGTTTCACGATGAACTCTACGCCTGCTATGCAGATCTCCTCGATGGCCCGGCACACCTCCTTGGACGAATGAAACAACTCTGGATTTACCTCAGTGCCTTTTTCCCACCAGAACATAAAACATGGAAACTGATAAAGAAATGTAAGACTGAATCCAGTTATCAAGAGGCTATGAAAAGGATTTTTGACTGAAGAGAAGGCTACACCAGCAGAGTATCCGAGAGATCCGTCCCCTCTTCAATCCTCACCCCGTCCCAGACCACACAGCGTGTCAATGTGACATCCTGGCCAAAACGTGCGTCCCCCACACAGCACCAATCCTTAAGTGTAACACCCTCATTGCCCATATGGTCAGCAATGAGGAAGGAACTCTCAGGAACAGTGGAAAATTCCTGCCACAGAGGAATTTCTTTTTTCAGCAATCTGCCGTGTAAGGCAAGATAATCAGCTAGTGTTCCCATATCCGTCCAGGAGCAGCCATCAACCCGTAACGCCTGAATAGGCAGACCTTTAAGTAACAACTCACAATATCGGTCAATAATTGAATATTTTTGGGCCACAGGGATTGTTTCCAGCACCTCGGGTTCCAGCACATGCAGTCCGGTAAAAGCAAGCGTTCTCCTCTCTTCCTGGCCAGCAAAACCTGTTACCCGATCTTCCTGAACAGTAACCTTATTAAAACGTGGATGGTCATGCATGGCCATGGTCACCAAGGTACCACCAGACTTGTGACTCCGGTACAGATCGAGATAATCCACCGTGTGATAGATGTCACCGTTGCTTATCAGTAGCGGTTCATCCCGCATATGGGACAGGGCCATACGCAGACCACCACCAGTGCCGAGTACAATATCTTCTTCCTGAATGATCACACCGGATATCCCAGCCAGAGCATCAACAATCTGCTCCTTCAAATGATGACAGTTTACAATAATATGATCAAATCCGACCGACTGGAGACGTCGAATTGTGAGCAACAAAAGTGGTTCATTCAGAAGAGGGAAAAGCGGTTTGGGACGAAGTTTCGTAAAGGGAAGAAGTCTGGTTCCAAACCCTGCTGCGAGTATCATGGCCTGCATCAGGTACTGTCTCTCAAAAAGACTGCCTTGGCAAAACAAGGGATTACTTTGTTCATTGTTTGTAACAATCTTTTTTAAACTTCAATAATCGAGAGTCCCATCGGAATTTTCACTGACCCCGACTACTATAATCCCAGCCTCATCTGCCGCACGGATCATGGCTTCGGGGTCAAAGAGGAGCGATTGTCCAGCTTCCACGGCTAGAACCGCTCCCCGGACAGAGGCAAGTGTCTTGATGGTTTGAATACCGGTAGCCGGAAGGTCAAAACGGAAATCCTGTCCGGGTTTTCGTACCTTCACCACGACAGCCTGCTCTTTGGCAAGATTTCCACCTCTGATAATGGTTGCATCGGTGCCATCAATTGCCTCAACTGCCAACACGGAGCGATTCCTGACAACCACGCACTGTCCGATATCCATGGCCCCGATGGCACGGGCGTTCTTCCAGCCAAAAGCAATATCCAGGCGCTGGTTATTATCGGGTTTTTTTCTTGTTAAAACACCATGCGGAAAAAACAGATGCTGCAGATAACAGGTGGATTCCAGCACCTGAATGCCTTCCTGCTCAAGTGCCCCGGCAACAGCGCGAAGAATAGCATCGTCCTGTTTGGAATCTATCTTGTTCCAGAGAGACAGGGCTTTTATGTCGGGCAGGATATCACGAAAAATCTTTGTCTTGGTGATGGCTCCGACAAAGACCGTTTCTCCCACTCCTCTGGAATGGAAAAACTTCAGTAACTTTCCCAACTGCCCAAGTTTCACCCAGCACACTTCATCGGCAGCTGCCGCCACTTCATCGTCTGTCTCGTTTCGATGAGCAATGAGCACTGTCCTGCGACCGGCCTTTTTCGCAGCCTCAATAAAGAGTAGGGGAAATTGGCCGGAACCTGCAATGACTCCAATTTTATCAGGATCAACTGCCACGGTTCAACGTCTCTTGATGCGTTTCACCACACCGCGTTTTGAGCTTCGAATAAAGGCAAGTAATCCATCCACCTCCTCACAGCCGCCAAGCTCATGTTCCACCCTGTCGAGTGCCTCGTTGTGGAGCAGCTCTGGAGAGTGGAAGAGTATACGGTAGGCTGCATCAATTCTGGAGATAGTTTCACGACTAAAGCCATTCCGACGCAACCCCACTTTGTTCAGACCAGAAATATGCATCTGGCCTCTTTCACCTGTTACCATGGCGTAAGGTGGGACGTCCTTACTCACAGCAGAGCCACCTCCAATAAAGGCAAACGTGCCGATACGGGAAAACTGATGGGTACCGGTTAGTCCACCAACGGTAGCCCTGGCACCAACTTCCGTATGACCGCTCAAATGGGCGGCATTTACAATAATCACATAATCCTCAATAATACAGTCATGTCCTATATGGGCGTAGGCCATTATCAGACAGTTATTGCCAATCACTGTCTTCCCTCCACCCTTCACAGTTCCACGGTGAATGGATGCATATTCACGAATATGGTTACCATTTCCAAGAATAAGCTCTGTCGGCTCACCAGTATAACCGAGGTCCTGTGGTGCTCCTCCAAGGGCTGCAAAAGAATCGATGATATTGTTTTCACCAATCCTGCAGGGGCCAGAAATCCTCACATGGGTAGCAACAGTTGTACCGGCGCCAATTATCACGCCATCTTCGATCACACTAAATGGGCCGATAATTACACTTTCATGCAACTCAGCTTTTACAGAAACCACTGCCGTGGGATGAATATTCATATCTTTACTCACCCAAATGATGCCATAAGTTCTGCTTCGGCAACCACTTTATCATCGACAAAAGCCTTCCCCGCAAGTTTCCAGATACCGCGTTTCTTTTTTAAAACCTCAAGTTTATAAATCAACTGATCTCCAGGACCCACTGGCCGACGAAAGCGTACCTTGTCAATCCCGGCGAAATACAACAGCTTCACACCCACATTTTCAAGTTCTGTACTATACGCAAGCACTCCTCCCGCCTGTGCCATTCCTTCCAGCATCAACACCCCTGGCATCACTGGCTTTGCGGGAAAATGGCCCTGAAAAAAAGGCTCATTAATGGTCACATTTTTCAAAGCTTCAATTTTCTGATCAGGAACAAGAGAAAGAACCCGATCAATCATTACAAATGGATACCTGTGCGGCAACAGACGTAAAATTTCTACTATATCTATATTCTCAATAAGTTCTTCACTCATTTAGCACTCCCTGATTGTTCTTCTGCAACGGCTTCACATTTAGCCATCTGCTTTTTTAATTTTCGTATATCACGCCCCATCTCGGACAACTTTCCAAACTGGATAGCAGCTCTCGCAAATATATTCATGGGAATGGCAGGTGACCCGCCAACCCGGGCTCCAGCATCCAAATTCGTATGTATCCCACTCTGTGCCGCCGCCATCACCGTATCTCCCAGGGTAATATGACCGGCCACCCCAACCTGACCTCCAAGGACGACATTCCTACCAAGGGTTACTGAGCCGGCAATTCCAACCTGGGAAACAATCAGACTGTTCTCACCAACAACCACATTATGAGCTATCTGAACCAGATTATCAATTTTCGTTCCTGATTTTATGTGGGTTACGCCATAGGCAGCTCTGTCCACACAGCTATTGGCACCAATTTCCACGTCATCATCAATCTGGACAATCCCTACCTGAGGACGTTTTGTGTGAAAGCCCTGTTTATCAGTGGCGTACCCATAGCCGTCACTCCCAATCACTGTGCCAGAAAAGATGATCACCCGTTTGCCGATTTTACAGCCCTGAGCTATGGTGGCATTGGCTTTTATGGTGGTATCGTCTCCAATCTGCACATCATCTCCGAGAACGACTCCGGCTTCAAGGGTCACCCTCTCGCCAAGTATCACTCTCTCACCAATGAACACAAAGGGAGCGACGCTGATCTGCTCAGGGAGAGAGCTTTCCTTCCCTACCCAGGCATGAGGATGAACTCCGGTTGCAACAAACGGTCTTTCAAGAAGCCGACCATGTATTTTAGCCGAGGCCAGATAGGGGTCATCAACACGAATAACTGCCACAGGTGCCTTTTCGATGCTCATGGGGACGATAACCGCACTCCCTCCGAACTCTTGTAATCTATCCACATCTCCAGCTTTAGCCAGAAAACTGATATCGCCCTTTCCTGCTGTTTCCAGCGGAGCAAACCCAGTAATCTCCAACTGCCCATCTCCTGCAACTATACCATTTACCGCAGTTGCCAATTCTTCCAGACTAAAACGTGTTTTGCTCACATAAACCTCGCTACTTATCAGAGAGTGTAAATAAGATATTTTTTTCTTCTTTCTAAAAATCGCTCCAACTCAGGCTGCCACCTCTTTTCAAGCAGGGAAAGAGATTCGCCACGCTCCAAAGCCTTGCGCAGAAGCGTATCACCCAAAATAAGATCCATGGGAAGCCGTTCAAACTCATATTCATAGGGTGGTTCTTTATAGTCGAAATCATCAGGATAACATTGCATCACCGCCTGCAGCAATGCCAGACTGGTTCGATAGGGTAAAAATGTTTCAGGGTCCGTTACATGAAGTTGAAACCCGGTACAGGCCTGCTCAGCCCATTTACCAGATGTTGGCTGGAAAACGAGAGGCCTGAGATAACAACCTGGCAATTGCGTCGTTTCCAGACACTTTAGAATTTTCTCATGCTCCCAGAAGGGTGCCCCTGAAAACTCAAAGGGCAGTGTTGTTCCCCGCCCCTCAGAACAATTTGTTCCCTCCCAGACAACCTGACCCGGATACACAAGAGCCGTTTCAGGAGTTGGCATATTTGGAGACGGCGCAACCCAGGGAAATCCCGTATCACGAAAAAGCATGGAACGTTTCCAACCCTGCATGGGAATAACCTGCAGATCCGCGCCGATGGAAAACTCCTCATTGATATAAAGAGCAAGCTCACCAAAGGTCATCCCATGCCGCATGGGGATAGGATAGAGCCCTACAAATGAGCTACAGTCCTCTTGAAGTATATTTCCCTCAACCGACAGACCATCAACGGGATTTGGCCGATCGAGAACCACAATCTGTTTTCCGTATTTGGCTGCAGCCTCCATGCAGTAAGCCATGGTGTAGAGAAAGGTGTAGACCCGGGTTCCAACATCCACAATGTCGATCAGGAGGAGATCGAGGTAGGAAAACATGGATTCTGTCGGTTTTCGGGATTCGCCATAAAGAGAAAAAACAGGCAGGCCACTCACCGGATCGGTACAGTGAGCAGATTCGATCATGTTATCCTGTTTTTCAGAGAAAAAACCGTGCTGCGGGGAAAAAAGGCAGGTTAGCTGACTCCCGTAGATATCCAGGAGGAAGTCCCTGCTATGACGCAGGGTATGATCAGTGGATGCCTGATTACAGAGGAGACCGAGGCGCTTACCGGAGAGGTCCACATCCGACCCAGATAAATTTTCGAGACCGATAGTGATCATTATTCGACGGTTACACTTTTAGCGAGATTCCGTGGCTGATCCACATCACAGCCGCGTCGGGTGGCAATTTCATAGGCGAGCAACTGCGCAGGAATTGTATAGAGTATAGGGTTAAGCTCTTCATTCACCTCAGGTAGATAGAGGACATCATCGGTTATACTTTTGAGATGCTCATCACCTTCAGTTCCTATAAGTATGAGGCGGCCCTGCCTTGCCTTGATTTCTTCCACATTAGAAATGGATTTCTGATATACGGCATCTTTTGGCACTAACCCCAAAATTGGCATATCCTTATCAATTAGGGCAATTGGACCATGTTTCAACTCACCCGAAGCATACCCTTCAGCATGAATATAGGAAATTTCCTTCAGTTTCAGCGCACCTTCAAGAGCAATGGGAAAGTTCAGCCCCCTGCCCACAAAGAGAAAATCACGACTGTCATAATAGTTTTCTATCAATTCCTGTATTTCACCCTGAAGCACGGGAAGAAGTTTTCCTATAACGGCAGCAAGGTGAATAAGATCCCTACCCAGCTCCAGACGTTTTTCCACTGCCATTGTTCCTCTTTTTTCTGCAAGGAAGAGAGTAAAGAGAAACAGTGCTGCAAGCTGTGAGGTAAAAGCTTTGGTAGAAGCGACTCCAATCTCAGGTCCTGCATGAGTATAAACGGTACCATCTGCAATTCTGGTCATGGTGGAACCAACAACATTGCAGATAATCACTATTTTGGAGCCAAGTTTCCTGGCGAGGCGAATTCCTGCAAGAGTATCTGCTGTCTCCCCGGATTGCGAGATGGCAACAGTGAGAACCCTCTCGTTGATAATAAGCTTCCGGTACCTGAATTCAGAGGCGATGTCCACTTCAACAGGAATTCCGGCCCAGCGTTCAATCCAATACTTGGCAACCAGCGCTGCATGCCAGGACGTACCGCAGGCCACCAGGAAAATACGGTCAATTCCGGCAAGATCCTCATCACTGAGATTCATCTCCGCCAGCTCAATACTGCCGGTTTCAGGATTTATACGGCCACTCACCGTGTCGATTATGGCCTGAGGTTGTTCATAGATCTCTTTCAACATGAAATGCTTATACCCACCCTTCTCCGCCATGGCGGAATTCCAGGAAATGGTATTCACCTCTTTCTCGACCTCTTCGCCATTGACCAGGGAATAGACAGTATGACTATCAGCTTTTAAAACGACAAGCTCCTTGTCATCAAGAAAGATAACCTGGTTGGTATAGGGAAGCAGCGGCGGAACATCGGAGGCCATAAAACCACCCTCCTCTTCATGGACACCAATAACCAATGGACTGTGGTTTCTGGCGGCGATCAAAGTGTCGGGCATTCCTGTCCAGAGAACACCGATCCCGTAGGAACCTTCCACCCTGGCAAGAGCTTTGGTCACTGCAGCTCGCAGATCGGTATCAAGATACTCCTCTATGAGGTGCGCCAGAACTTCAGTATCGGTCGCCGAGGAAAATGTGTGTCCTTTTTCCAACAGTTCCTTGCGAAGCGAATGATAGTTTTCAATAATCCCATTATGAACAACGACAAGATTTCCAGTGCAGTCACTGTGCGGATGGGCATTTTCCGTCGTGGGAGCACCATGGGTTGCCCAGCGGGTGTGACCAAGACCGATATTGGAGGGTGCGCCAATAGCTTCTCCCATAATATTCTCAAGATTCTGGAGTTTTCCCTCACTACGGTATTTTATCAGCCTTCCATCATGAAGATAAACAATGCCAGCAGAATCATACCCTCTATACTCCAGACGTTTTAATCCCTCCAGTACAACCGGAACCACACGTCTTCTTCCCACATACCCTACAATTCCGCACATAGTAAATTCCCCATTTCCAATCTCTATAAAAACTACTCCAGTTTTCTTTCTGCAATACAAGTAATCAACCAAACTAACATGCCAATTTTTAATATTGCGAGTTTTTTCTTGTTCCTCGGCGAAAAATGAGTATTTTTAGTGAAGATAGATTCAAAAAAAATTCATTCCGGGTTCTATCTTTTTTTAACTTACCTCAACAACTAAAACTTTTACAAAGAAACTTCCCATGGACAACAGACAACGACTAAAAGAAATCCTTCTTGAGAAATCATACAGAAAGGGCGAATTCACTCTCACATCCGGTAAAACATCTGATTTTTATATCGATGTCAAACAAACATCTCTCTCAGCTGAAGGAAGCTATCTCTGCGGCAAACTTATTTTGGAGCTTATGCTGAAAAATGACAAGCCCATTCAGGCAGTTGGAGGAATGACACTGGGTGCTGACCCTCTTGTTTCTGCAGTATCCGTTGTCAGCCACCTTGAAGGCCATCCGGTACCAGCTTTTATCGTTCGCAAGGAAGCAAAAGGCCATGGCACCGGAAACTATATCGAAGGACTCAGTAACATGCCTGACGGATGCACAGTGACCCTGCTTGAGGATGTGGTCACCACAGGTGGTACCCTGGTTCAGGTAATCAAACGAGTTGAAGATGCAGGGTTTACCGTGGGACAGGTTATTACGGTTGTTGAACGTCAGGAAGGCGGTGTGGACGTTCTTGCCGATGCCGGATACAAACTTGAGGCACTCTTTACCCGCGAACAACTCCTGAGTTGAGCCATGAGATGCCGGAAATGCTCAGAAAAGCTGGAAGTGCTTCGTCAATGTCGCCGTATTCGTTTACGTTGCACTGGCTGCAAACACGAGTACCGTATTCACGAGGTAGCCAGTGACCTGGATCCTGAAACAGAAAAAATTCTGGAACGTTACACTGTTCTCATCTACGATTAATTATTATCATCGTTGACTTCTTCCCTTTAGCAATGACAGTTTTCCGTACTTTCACGCGTACCTATAGAAGACAAAGATAAAAAATGGGTAATTATACCTATGGTAAAAATCTTAGAAGATGCTAAAATAACACTAGTACTCAGGGATAAAATCCCTGATTTGAGGAAGTAGATGGTGTTTCCCGCCCTGAAAGTGAGGTAGCCGCGATGTTAAGTGGCCAGCAATATGGTATGAAAGTTCAAAAATCATTTGTAAAAACGAATGATACCGCCTCCATCCGCTGCCCTGAATGCGCTCTTGTGAAAAACATTGCCGTGGGTAAATTCCGCAATAACAGGCATACCCTTAAAACCCGCTGCAGTTGTGGCAACACTTTTCTAGTTGCCCTTGATTTCAGGAAACATTACCGAAAACCTACAAACATAACGGGTATGTACTCCCTCGTAGGCTCTTCTTCCCGTGGTGGCGGCCAGATGCAGGTTAATAACATCTCCCGCAGTGGCCTTGCATTTTCCATTTCGGGACACCACTCCATACAGATTGGTCAGCAAGCACTCCTAAATTTCAAACTGGACAACAAGAAACAGACCGAGCTTACAAAAAAAGTAATCGTTAAAAATATCCGGGACAATAATATCGGGTGTGAATTCCTCAATCAGGGCCAGATTGGTAAAGACCTGGGGTTTTATCTTCAGCCCTAGAACTTTGATTTTCCAGTAGAATATCAGCCTTGCAGGATCTTTCCCATCATCCCCTGGGCCTTCTCTAAAAATGGTGTCAGGGTTTCAATCTGTAGAGCACTGACAACAACTCCTTCTCTTGCCACATCTGCCAGCAACATTTCATCGTTCTCAACCTGATCAGCTTTATTGAAAAGTTTCAAACAGGGAATGGTATTCAAATCAAGTTCCTGTAGCAAATCATCCACCACCTTCATCTGCTCACGGAAGCAGGGGTTGGACAGATCAATTACATGGACGAGCAGATCAGCTTCCTCAAGTTCCTCAAGGGTTGCTTTAAAGGCCTGAAGAAGTTCAGCCGGGAGCTGTCGAATAAAACCAACGGTATCAGTGACAACAACTTCCATATCTCGCGGGAAACGTAGACGACGGCTGGTGGGGTCGAGCGTTGCAAAAAGCTTATCTTCAGCCACAATATTACTCTGGGTCAAGGTATTGAGCAGTGTGGATTTTCCGGCATTTGTATAGCCTACCAGAGAGAGCACCGGCAAATCCTTTTTCCTGCGTCTTGAGCGGCGCCGATAGCGCTCCCTGCTCACCGTCTTGAGTTCTTTGGCAAGTCTTGCCAGTCGATCATTAATGCGCCGCCTATCAATCTCAAGTTTTGTTTCACCGGGCCCTCTGGCTCCAATCCCGCCGGTCAAACGAGAAAGTGCATCGTCACGGGAAGAGAGCCTTGGCAGCATATATTTCAGCTGAGCCATCTCCACCTGCAACTTCCCTTCACGGCTCAATGCACGATGAGCGAAGATATCGAGGATCAGTTGAGTTCTGTCTATGACCCGAAGCTCAGTGTAATCGGTAATGGATCGGATCTGGGAGGGATTCAGTTCCTGATCAAAAATAAGAAGATTGGCATTAAGCTGTAATGCCTGGATCATTATATCTGCGAGCTTTCCCTTACCAAGAATAAAGCGGGGATTTATTTTTCGTCGCTGTTGCAAAACCCGCTCCAGCACAACAACATTGTCGGACCGTGAAAGTTCCGACAATTCACGCATGGACTCTTCAGCCCGAATTTTAGACAGGTTGCTCACACTCACTAAAATTGCACGATCCTGCCCACTTTCAACTTCCTCTGATGACGTTTTTTTGGTGAATTCTCCCTCGAGTGCATGAATAAACTCTTCAAAGGAATCTTTTTGGTTGGCAGGATGAACCGGTGGTAGAAAAGTCCAGTTTTTTCCTTCACGGGAATCAGGCAGGAGATGCACAGAATACAATCGTTCGGGAAGACCATCCGACGCCACCTTGATAACAGACAGCATATCAAGGCGGAGAAAGAGAAGATCCATCAAGTCCTCATCACTGATGTCCTCCCCGGCCAGATGAGTATGGACAAGACGCAGCCCCTTAAGGCGACCCCGGCTACGGATATGGGAGAGCTGAGGAATCATGATTCCTTTAAAATCACCAACAACCACAGCTTCAACTTTTCCGGAACGCTGCAAAAGCAGGCCAATCTGTCTGTTCAGTTCAAAAGACAGTTGACAGAGGGAGCGTGCCATCTCGGGACCGATTATGTCGTCCCTGCCGCTCCGTTTTCCACCAAGACGCTCCAGCTGTTTGAGCTGGTTTGTTTTCAATCCGGCAGTGTTCCCGCTGACAAGTGCTATAGCCACCCCTCCAGATTATTCATACTTTCAGACAGAAGCTCAGGGAATGTAGTAAAACCGGGGCCACAGGGGTATAACTCACAGTGAAGATTATTCACACCCCGTTAACTTTCCAGATATTGACGAATAGCTATGGCAATAGTTTCAAACACTTCACGAAAAACTGTTTCATCACGTTCAAGCAAAGTAACCCGAAACCCCTGAAGATCGGTGGCGAAAGAGGTAAGAGGGACAACACAAACGCCCGTTGCACCCAGTAGGTAGTAGACAAACCGTTTGTCAAGGGAGGTTCCCTCTGGACTGACCAGAGACTCCACCATAGCACGAACTTCCTTATTGTCTATGACCAGAGTCTGATCATGGGTCAATGCACCGCTCTCAAAACAGACACTCATATAAAAAGCACCATTAGGACGATTTACCAGTACACCTTTAACATCCTTTAAACAGTCATGGGCAATATTTGAAAATTTTTCATAGCGGGCAATGCGCTCTTCCAGATAGCCCTGATACTTTGGATGCTGAACCACCTTGGGGAAGACCACCTGAGGCAGGGTAGTGGAACAGACCTCCACCATTTTGGCATTCAAAATGGACTGAATATATTTTGCAAACATGGGATCTTTATCCCCGTTATATACTTCAATCCAACCGCAACGAGAACCTGGCCAGGGCATTTCTTTAGAGATACCACGCATGGCAATGCCAGGGACATCCCCAATCACATCGGATAGAGGAGAGGTGGATGTGCCATTATAAACAATATTATGATAAACCTCGTCACAGACGATAAAAAGATTGTATCTCTTGGCAAGTTCAACAATGGACTCAAGAATATGCGTAGGATACACCGCTCCAGTGGGGTTATCAGGATTGATGATCAGGATTCCGGCAACGGCAGGATTGTACTTGATCGATTTTTCCAGATCATCCAGATCGGGATACCAGTGATGATTGGGATCGAGAATATAGGTCAGTGGTTTATCACCTGCATGAGCAGCTTCTGCAGATGAATGTGTAGTGTAACTTGGGGTTGGCACCAGTACCCGGGCAGTTCTTTTCAGAAAGCCGAAAATTTTTGAGATCGCATCCCCCAGGCCATTGAAGAAGAGAATATCATCGGGAGTGATCTGCGCTCCGCCACGTTTATTGGTTTCCGCGGCAATAAATTCACGGGTACTCAACACACCCCTGGTCGGGCAATAGCCATAGGTCAGATCCTGCATAACGGCGTCGGCAACAATCTCTTTCATCCAGGAAGGTATTTTCTCCCCCTTTGCAATAGGGTCGCCTATATTTTCCCAGTTTGTCGTCAGGCCAAGCTTCTCCAGTTTATTTCCGACATTCACGATATTGCGAATCTCGTAGGTCAGTTCACCTGCACCAATATGGACTATATCTGTCCTCATTTTACTTACTCCGTTTATGTATATACTGAAGTTTTTTTTTGGTCGAAGACGCCCCACAGGAAACACCCTGGGGCACTGAAGAAAAAAAAACGAAAATCCTGCTTTTCCACCCACAGTTTGGTTTACACTTCAGCCTGTCTCAATACCACAGCCATCAGCCATAGTCAACAGGGGCTGCAAACTGTCATTTTCTTGTCACTTTCCTGTCATCATTCAGAATACTTATGTAGTTTATTCTGTAGAGTCTTACGGGTAACTCCAAGCCTCCTTGCGGCTTCACTTTTATTGCCGTCGGTCTCTTCAAGGGTTCTTAAGATCAAAACCTTTTCCTGTGCCTGAAGAGATGATTCCTGTCCCACTTCTCTCTCACTCTTCCTCTCCCGCACCTGTTTCTGAATTGGTACGGGGAGGCTTTTTTCAGTGAGGTATTCGCCACGCATTAGAATAACCCCGCGCTCAATTGCGTTTTCCAGTTCCCGTACATTTCCGGGCCAGGAATAGCTACACAGCAGTTCCATGCATTCCGAGGTGACTCCTGCAACCTCACGCCTGTTCTTTTCTGCAAATTTACGGACAAAATGTTCGACCAGCATGGGGATATCATCTCTTCGTTTGCGAAGCGGTGGAACAGTCACTGTCACCACGTTTAATCTATAATAAAGGTCTTCACGGAAATTCCCATTATGAACCTCCTGTTCAAGATCCCGATTGGTGGCAGCAATAATCCTGGCATCGGTACGAATCGTCTCTTCACCACCAACCCGCTGCAATTCATGCTCCTGCAACACACGCAGCATCTTCACCTGCATGGCCTGGGAAGTTTCGCCAATCTCGTCAAGAAAAAGGGTTCCACCTTCTGCCTGGACAAACTTCCCTTCACGCTGTTTATCGGCCCCGGTAAATGCTCCTTTTTCATGACCAAAAAGTTCTGACTCAAGCAAACTCTCAGCAAGAGCGGCACAATTTACCTTTACAAAAGGTTTATCACGCCTCTCACTGTTATTATGCAACTCAGCTGCCACCAGCTCCTTTCCGGTACCAGACTCACCATTGATAAGGACAGTCGCTTCAGTGGGAGCGACATAGGAGATCATTTCGAGAAGTTCCCGCATTAAGAGAGAACTCCCGAGAATAGAGGAGGAATTTGCCTCAGGAATACTCTTCTGCACCACCTGTTTTCGTTCTTCGACCTGTTTCTTATCCACGGCCCGCTCAAGGGTCAGCCGGAGACGATCAAAATCAAGGGGTTTGGTCATATAATCATAGGCTCCGTGCTTTATGGCTTCGACCGCCGCATCCACAGAAGAATACGCCGTCATGATAATAACGGGCAGAGCCGGATGAGTGGCGTGGATTTTAGCAAAGGCCTCCATGCCATCCATTCTGGCCATACGCACATCCATAAGAACTGCGTCATAGGAAAACTTCTGAACGGCATCAACCGCAGTTTTACCATCATCTGCCTCAACACACTTCCAGCCCCACTCCTTAAACATGGAACAGAGCATATAGCGATGCACCTGCTCGTCATCGACCACCAGAATGGTTACCTGTTTTGCCAAAACACCTCTCCCGTACCATCATTTACAATCTTTACCACAACCGTATCCATCAGAGCACATATCAGAGAAAAAAGTTTCACGAAGCCATCTGTTTTAAGGCCCATGCCATGTTCTGACCAAGCACTTTCATGGTGTTCATACCCTCTTCATCTTTGGCAACCTCTTCTTTCTCGCGCCCCATTCCAATGTTCCAGTAATTTGAGCCAACCACAATCATCTGTCCGATAAGGAAAAAATGATTCATGGTATCAAAAACATGTATAGCCCCAGCCCGTCTTGCAGCAACCACGGCGGCACCGAGCTTTCTCTTAAACATATCATCATTGGCACGACTCACCATGCCGCACCTGTCCATTAAAGCCTTCATCTCTGTTGAAACGTCTGCAAAATAGGTTGGAGAGCCAAGAAGAATGGCATCTGCCCCCTTCATCTTCTCAAGACAATCGTTGATACAGTCCTTTTCAACAGCACAGCGACCATCCTTCTTCTGAAAGCATTGATAACAGGCGATACAACCGTTAATCTTGGCCCCTGCCAGCTGCACCAGTTCCGTCTCTATCCCTTCCGCTTCAAGCTCAGTCAAAGCAGTACGTAACAACAACGCTGTATTTCCATTCTTTCTGGCACTTCCACTAAAGGCGACTACTTTCATAATTCCTCCAATAAACAATAAATTTGTCATTCATTCCTGTTTACAACCTTACCTTCCTCTTTTATACCGTATCCTGTGCCTTTTTTCCGAAATAATCCATAAAAAATTCCACTCAACGATAAGGTTTATAGAATACACAACAATTTATCTTTTTCCTTCATTTCTCCTTTTTTTTCCGATATCATCAACTCAGGTTTTTTTTATCAACAACGTATGTAATATTAATGATTCAGGGGTCCTCATGGCAGGAAAAAACCGAATAACGGAAATTCCGGCTGATACATTAGCAAATAAAAACAGCAACAGATTTTACCTGATGCTGTCGACGCTTGTCATCAACTTGCTGGCATTGGCAATGCCTATTATGATGCTGCAGACTTACGACCGTATCCTTCCAAGTCACGGAATAGGAACCCTGGTGTTACTCATCTCAGGAGTTGCCTGTGCGGTAACGCTTGAAGTCGGCCTTCGCCTGGCACGATCATATCTCACCGGCTGGTCCGGGGCCGTATTTGAACATAAGACCGCCTGCGCCGCCATGTCCCATCTGCTCAACGCCAATGTCCAGGCATTTGAAAAACAGGGTGCAGGTGCGTACATCCAAAAGATGGCGGCAATCACCAGATTACGGAGTTTCTACTCCGGCCAGGCACTGATGACCATGGTGGATCTTCCCTTTGTTATAACTTTTCTTGTCCTGATTGGCTATATTGGAGGAGATCTGGTTTTTGTACCGCTCACCCTCTTTCTTCTCTTCTGCATGATCTCCTGGATTGTGGGAATGCGCCTCAAACAGGAGGTAAAAGAACAGGACTTCAGCGACAAGATCCGCTACAACTTTCTTATAGAAACCCTGACCGGTATTCATTCCATAAAGAGTCAGGGACTTGAAAAATTCTTCTTCCGCCGTAATGATCGTCTTCAAAATCGTATTTCAGCCGCTCACTTTCAGGTCGCCCTTTCCAACAACATCGCCATGAGTTCGGGAATGCTGTTTGGCCAGATCATGACCGTATCCGTTGTTTCCTATGGGGCGATCAAGGTTTTGAACGGTGACATGGGAACGGGTGGTCTTGCCGCCTGTCTTCTGCTGTCTGGGAGAGTCATGCAGCCCGTACAGAGGGCATTGGGGCTGTGGACCAGATTTCAAAGCTTCTTTATTGACAAAAAAGAACTGGAAGACATTTTTGCCCTCCCGGGGGCACCCTACGGTGACACCGAAACAGTGATGCAGCCCACGGGACTTATCACTTGCAAAAACCTCAGTTTTTCCCACGGCGAAAAGAGCCCTCTTCTCTTTGACAACATCAATCTCTCGCTGCGGACGGGCCAGTCCATATCCCTTATTGGAGAACAGGGATCAGGCAGAACAACCTTTATCAATCTCCTCACCGGATTATATACACCGACACGGGGACAGATCACCATCGATGGTGCGGATCCATCACAGGTTTCCCCGGTACAGCTTGCCTCCCATATAGGATATCTCCCGGAAAAAGGAGCTATTTTCCACGGAACGATCATGGAGAATCTTACGTTTTTTGGCACCATACCTGAAAAGGATGCCCTGAAAGCTGCTGAACACCTTGAGGTCAGCGAAGCAGTGGCACTTTTACCCAATGGATATAAAACAGTACTCAGCGATTCCGTGACCGATCCCATCCCACCGGGACTCAAACAACGGATCTCGATAGCACGCGCCCTTGCCACAAGGCCCCGTATCATTCTCTTCAACAATGCTGACAGAAATCTTGACCGCTCCGGCTACAACCTGGTTTTCAGAATTCTCGGACGCCTCAAAAAAAACACCACCCTTATTATTATCTCCGATGATCGAAATATCCTGCGACTGGCAGATAAGGAATACTTCATCGTCAACGGAAAACTGGAGGAAACCGCTCCCGTTGATTCCAAACTCTTCTCGGTTCTGCCATTCAGAGAGTTACGGGCATGAGTGAAGATTTCCTGAAAAAAAGCAACATACTGCAGAGCCGGATCGAACCCTATGGCTGGCTCTCCAAGACCGGCCTCCCGTCCCCCTTTGCCTCCTGCGTGATCCCGCTTCTCACCGCACTTTCATGGAACGGGGAAGTGCATCAGATCTGTGAATCCCTGCCCCATTATCCCGACCGGATCGACCGGGTGGATTTCATCAACACCATGGCAAATCTGAATTATCAGATTCAACATGCCGGTGTGAAACAATTAACAGCTTTTGATGCCCGCCTTGCCCCCTGCCTTGTTGTTGTCAATGAAGGAGGAGACAAGGAAATCCCTTACATAGTTTTCACAGGCAAAAAAGACATACTTCACGCCTTTGATGGAAATAGTCAGAAGTGTG
>JGI11705J14877_10000537_pt1 | contig 23712 bp, 22 predicted proteins | sample Etolaghawater15m_FD_14877 | JGI IMG/M metagenome (IMG submission 14877)
CGGGTTCGGTGCGGCTTGAGCAGGTCGGCGCCAGCCTGAATGACGAGCCGGCCCTTGGGTGGAATAAAGAAACTGAGTAACGACATGCCGCCGACTATTGGGTATCACGCGCGGCCTGTCATCGGGAAATGATATTTTGGTCGGTTAACATTTTCTTTCTAAACGGTTAACCATCCAGCATTGTGGCTGGAGCGGTTACCCAATAGTCATGTTGTCGACCGTGGTCGTCTTGGTGAATTATTTGATCACCAATGATCTGGGAGGGAGTTGCCGGTCCTTAAAGCGGACTAACGGAATCGCACGACTGAATCGTGGAGACAATCCATGTCATTTCGATTCCTGTGGGGATGCGTATGTCGAGTTTTGCGACATAGCTGCCGTTCGAGAAGTTTCAGATTTCAGGCCGATCAATAGTCCGAAGTCAACCCAAACCGCACTTTCAAGGAGAACACGGGGTAAATCGATTTATCTGTTGAGTTACCCCGGCATTGCCAATAAACTCGCTCGGATGTATCGCCTCGAGTCCATCAAACGCTGCCTGCTTATCGCCTTGATCACCCTGCTGGGCATTGCAATGGCGTCCGGCCAGGGTATGAGATTTCACGTCCACGATCTCGACCACGCCAACGAGTTCGTTACTACTATTGCTGGTCATGCACACACTGCTAGCCTGCATTGGTCAATCGATATGTCACATGCGGATCATCATGACGGCGCACCGCACGAAATCGCTTCACTTTACGATAACCTGGCTCCGCCCTCCTTACTCCAGTTACCTGCTCCGGAGTTGCTGATCCTGTTGGCGTTTATCCTGCTGTCGAGCGCTTTGTATCGACAGGCCGGTACGCTGACGCGAGATTGTGGGTCTCCCGTTAGGCGGCGATCCTATTTCATACCGCTGCTCAGAGCACCACCCCGCTGATCCTCATCCGACAAGGAGAGTCGTTTTTCCCATAGGCCGATTCCATAGCCCGGCCATAACCCATCATTCGGTACGTCAACGCATGCATTGCAAGCCTGTGCCGTTGGGATCTTTGAAGTTCTTATTGAGGAATACGCATGAAAATTCTGACATTGATCGTGCACACCAATGTCCAACAATCGCTCTCCGAACTGTTACACACATTGGATCAGGTCAGCGGGTTTACCTTTACCCATGTCGAGGGGCATGGGGCCGATATCGAAAAAGACGGCTTCGTCGCCGCGCATGACAAAGCGGTTGGATTCATCCCCCGAATCCGCACCGACCTGCTGTTACCGGACAGCGAAGTGGATACCGTTTTAGAGGCCATAGCCCGGGCCGAGGTCGGCATCGCCGGCCAGGGCTTCTACTGGGTCACCCCCGTCGAAGCGGGAGGGCACCTGTGATGAGTAAGCGAACGCTGGACCTTTACCTGTATAGGCTACCGCTAGTGGCGTTTGGTCTGTTGATCTTACTGGCCATTTTTGCCGACAGCGCGTTTGCCCATGGCATGTCGGAAGAGGAGAAGCAGTCGATCATCGACGGCGGTAACTGGAGTTTCCTGTGGCTGGGCGCGACCCACATGCTGTCGGGCTACGATCACCTGGCCTTCGTGTTCGGTATCATTTTCTTTCTGACCACGTTCCGCGACATCGCCAAGTACGTCACGGCCTTTACCGTGGGCCACAGCGTGACGCTGATCTATGCCACCTTCAATGCGATCCAGCTCAACTACTTTTTGATCGACGCCATCATCGCGCTCAGTGTGTGTTACATCGCTTTCGCCAATCTCGATGGTTTTCGTAAATACCTGAGTATTGAGCCGCCCAACATGATGGCGATGATCACCGGCCTCGGACTGATTCATGGCTTCGGATTGTCAACGCGCTTACAGATGTTGCCGCTCAGTGAAGACCAACTGCTGATGAATATCATCTCGTTCAACATCGGCATCGAACTTGGCCAGATCAGCGCCCTGGCCATCATGTTGTTGTTGATCGCGGCCTGGCGTCATACCCATTTTTTCCGGGCCTTTAGTGTCATGACCAATTATGCGTTGATCCTGCTGGGCGGATTTCTGTTCCTTATGCAGATGCATGGCTACGAGCACACCGTCAATGCCGAGGAGTTTACAGCTGCCTCCGTGGACAGCGTACCCGCCGCTGCGAGTACCAGCACCCGGCTGGTCGTCGAATCCGCGCCCTGGAAGGACACGATGGAAATCACCATCCCGCCACGAGGCGACAAGGAATACAAGCTGTTCGTCGCGCGTGGCGATTCATTTACCTATGACTGGCAAACAGATGGAGAAGCACTGTTCTATGACTTTCATGGCGAGCCTGCCAACGATACCAGCGGATCCTTCCAGAGTTTTGGCAAGGGTACGCAGCAGCAGGCATCCGGCTCTCTTCAGGCCGGTTTCAGCGGCACACACGGCTGGTACTGGAAAAACAGCAGCCGTAACCCGGTCGTTGTCACACTGAAAACACGTGGCACATACCAGTCGGCTGACACCATGAAAAGCACTCCGGCAATTCCACAGCCCGCTGGCGGGCAATCCAAAACCCATGAATCAATTTTTTAACCGTTAAGCACACACGAGCAAACACCATGAATATCAAAGCAATCATTCTTTCAACGTTTTTCGCGCTGCTATCACCTGCCGTGTTCGCGGGTGCTGGCCACGACCATGGCCATGATCACGGCCATGCGCACGCACCGGTGACCCAGCCACAGGCCGAAGAGGTTGCCAGCCGGGTGGTCTCGACGCTGGTCAATCGAGGTGTCATCGACAAAACCTGGGCCGATAAGCCGGTCAAGGAAGCTCAGCAAAAGGATTTCGGCGGGCAAATGGAATGGGTCGTCAGTTACGCCAACGACGCGGTGAGCGATCCGCAGAAGCGTACCCTGTACATTTTCCTGACGCTCGCAGGCGAATACATCGCGGCCAACTACACCGGGAAATAAGCGGTAATGTGCAACAGCTACCCCCTCGCTATGACCGGGAGGGGAGTGCCTGTTTCAGTTACCTTATTTCACCTTGTTGCGCCAGGTCGTATGACAGGCGATGCAGGCATTTGACAACTCGTACAGGGCCTTGTTGGCGTCTACCCATTGGTCAGCTCTGGCAGCTGCCAGCACGGCGTTTGTATGCGTGTCGAGGATTTTGTCGAAAGCCAACAGGCTGCCCTTGAAACCGGCCTGGTCTTCTTCAGCCATGATGCTCCAGGGCTTATGTTTGGGCGCGGGATGAGTAAAGATGAAGTTCGCGCCGACCTCCACCATTTGCTTGTTCTCGCGCAGGATACCCTCGTGCATCATGTTGGAGGCCTCACCCATGACCTCCATAAGCTGGCGGTAGGTCATATCCGCCTTTTTCATGGACTGAACAAGGGCCTCGGCCGTCTCGGCTTCAGCCCAGGCATTGGTGAGAACGAAAAACGATGCAAATAATAAAGATTTCAATTTCATGGAAAGTCTCGGATATCAAAGTAATGGGTGAGAATCATAGCGACAGGGGGGTAGGTGTGAAAGCAAAGAAATGTAAAGATTTTTGCGGTTTCGATTGATCATAAATCGGGGACGAGTGGCGCATTGATGATTATTGGTTCAACTAATCCGGTACTGGTGGCGATCGCTTCGGCGGTGCTGTTCGGGTTGAGCACGCCACTGGCCAAGATTCTCGTCGAGCAGTTGCCGCCGCTCGCGCTGGCGGGCCTGATGTACCTGGGATCCGGCCTGGGGCTGTTGGCGTGGCGCTGGTGGAAAGGGCGTAAAACCGCCACGGCGAGCGCCCGCGAGGCATCCCTGGTGCGCGCCGATTGGGGCTGGATGGCCGGCGCGATCCTGGCCGGAGGGGTCACCGCACCGGTGCTGCTCATGCTTGGCTTACAGCACACCTCTGGTTCGTCTGCGGCCCTGCTGCTCAACCTCGAAGGGGTATTCACGGCGTTGATCGCCTGGTTTGTTTTTCATGAAAACGTGGATCGGCGTATCGCCATCGGGTTCTTCCTCATCGCCGGTGGCGGCGTTTTGCTGTCCCTGGAGGATACGCCGGCCGGCGGCCTGCCACTGGGTGCGCTTTTGGTCACCGCAGCCTGCCTCGGCTGGGCGGTGGATAACAACCTGACGCAAAAGGTATCCGCCAGCGATCCGGTGCAGATTGCCGGCATCAAGGGGCTGGTGGCCGGTAGCGTGAATCTGTCGCTCGCGCTCATAACCGGCTGGCAACCCATGGCCTCGACCTCGTTGATGGCCGCGCCGATCCTGGGTCTGTTCGGTTACGGTGTCAGTCTGACCCTGTTCGTGTGGAGTCTGCGCCATCTGGGCACGGCGCGCACCGGCGCCTATTTCTCGGTTGCGCCCTTCTTCGGCGCTGCGGCTGCGCTGGTCATTCTGTCCGAACAGCCCGGATCAGCGTTCTGGCTGGCGGCTGGCATGATAGCGATCGGGGTCTGGCTGCATATCAGCGAGCGGCATGCACATAGCCATGAACATGAACGCCTGGTACATACTCACGCCCATCGCCACGATGAACATCATCAACACACACATGACGAGCCCTGGGATGGCAGCGAGGCGCACACGCACCGGCACGAACATGAACCGTTGGTACATTCACACCCCCACTATCCCGACCTGCATCATCGCCACCGTCATTGACCTGAAGCGACATGACGGGTTGATTGCGAATTCTGTTGCGTTGGAATTCCTGCCGTTTTCTCTGCTACCCGATCATTGACCAGGCCAGACCCGCCGCCGCGCAGCTGGCAATGACCGGGATGACGCCAATCTTATAACGCCACAGCGCGACGAAGGCACCGAGGGTAATCAGTAGCGAGAACCATTCGAAGCGGCCGCTGAAGGGTGTGAACTCTGATGCCTCGGGCCACAACACGTGCCAGGCGAAGAACACAGCCAGATTGATGATTACCCCGACCACCGCCGCGGTGATGCCGGTCAGCGGCGCGGTGAACTTGACATCGTGGCGCGTCGCCTCGACCGCCGGCCCGCCGACCAGGATGAAGATGAACGATGGCAGGAAGGTGAACAGGGTGGCCACGGTGGCGCCGGCCATGCCGGCCAGCGCCAGGCTGTCCGGGCCGAAGATCTCCCGGGTCCAGCCGCCGACGAAGCCGACGAAGGCGACGACCATGATCAACGGTCCCGGCGTGGTCTCGCCCAGCGCCAGACCGTCGATCATTTGCGTACCGCTTAGCCACTGGTAGTGTTCGACACCGCCTTGGTAGACATAGGGCAGCACCGCGTATGCACCACCAAAGGTGACGAGGGCGGCCTTGGTGAAGAACCAGCCCATCTGGGTCAACGGTCCCTGCCAACCATAGGTCATGAACAGAGCGCCCTCGATCAACAGCCAAAGGCCAAGGCCAACCAGGATGTGCAGGATGGTGGCGCGCCCGTTGAAGCGCGCCCAGTCGGGTATCGGCGTGTCGTCGTCGATCAGCGCCGGGCCATGCACCTTATCCGATGCTCCATGGCCGCCGCCAGACTTGAACTTGTCCGGCGCCACGCGCCCGCCGAGGTAGCCGATGATGCCAGCCGCCAGCACGATGTAGGGGAACGGGACGTGCAGCGCGAAGATGGCGACAAAGGCCACCGCTGCCAGCGCCCACAGCACGCCGTTGCGCAGTGCCTTGGAGCCAATGCGGTAGGCGGCGAACAGCACAATGGCGGTGACCGCCGGCTTGATACCGTAAAGCACGCCGGCCACTACCGGCACATCGCCGTAGGCGAGGTAAATCCAGGTCAGCGCGATCAGGATGAACAACGAAGGCAATACGAACAACACCCCGGCCATGATGCCACCGAGTGTGCCGTGCATCAGCCAGCCGATGTAGGTGGCGAGTTGCTGTGCCTCGGGGCCCGGCAGCACCATGGTGTAGTTCAGCGCGTGCAAAAAGCGGTGTTCGCTGATCCAGCGCCGACGTTCGACCAGTTCGGTGTGCATCATCGAGATTTGCCCGGCCGGCCCGCCGAAACTGATGAAGCCAAGCTTCAGCCAGTAAAGGAAGGCATCCCGCAGCGAGACGGGCGCGGGCTGCAATTGTTCTGGAACGTCCGTTTCAGTCATTGGCGACATTGCTTGTTTGCTCGAAGGGTTTAAAAAAAAAAGAGAAAATCAGCTGTGTTCAACCGGGACGTTGGTGCGCTATGTTCGGCAATGCCAGCGATTCTATAAGCTTCCATGACTCAGGCTCCCACGCCAGGTTGCGGCCAGTCGTGGCTTTCCTCCTGCGCATCGCGCGACCAGCGGTAAAAGGCGTCATACAGCCCCATGCCGGCTTCGATCTGTTCGATGTCATCGCGAAACATGCGCGACAAACCCAGCGAAGCCGCCAGCAAACCCGCGACCTCAGGTGCGAGATCGTGGCGATTGGTATCTGCGCCGCGCACGATCACTGCGAGCCGACTCAGGGGTTCCGAGATGAGCCCAAACTCGTCAAGCATGGTGTCGAAGGTACACTTATCGCCCCGGTGACTCCAAAACACGCCGTCGATATCGAATGGTGTGGCATCAAATTTCTCCGCGACTGAGAGGACTTCCCCAGGTGCGACAAATAGAAACCGGGCGTCGCGGTCGACAAAGCGCCGAATCAGCCAGGGACAGGCCATGCGATCGATCTTCGGGCGATGGCGGGTGACCCAAAGGCTCGATTCTGCAGGATTAGCCCGCGGAATCTTCACTGCCGGCACCAGCATTTCTGCACAGTCTCGCCACGCAAAATACCCGCCTTGCAACGACTCGGCTGCGATGCGATGGTAACGCAACAAAGCGGCTGCCCCCTGGCTCAGTTTTTTACCCTGTTGGCAATACACCACGACATTCTGGCCCACGAGTTGTGGCGCCAGCGATGCAATCACGTGGTGTGGATGGCGGATCGCGGTTGGAATTAGGTTCGGCTCATCGGCAAAATCCTCTTCGATACGGACATCAATGATAACAGGGGCCGCTGGTGTGCCGATAAGACGGGCAAGTTGGGTTACAGTGATTTCGTTAAGTGAAGGCATGGCGCATCCTCTCCGATAATAACAACCGCCGTGGTTTATGGACACAGCGCGTTTCAGGTTGAACGGATGCGAAACTGGGGCTTGCGCCTCACGAGGCGTTCGCCAGCCCCATGGGCGCTAGTATCGCTAGTTTCTTGTTGGGTTCAAGGGTTATCGACGACGTTTATTTCATATTAAGGCGAATTAGAAGGTTCGCGCCTTTGCCCTTGATTGTGAATCAATCAGCCTGTTGACCAACAGAATCTTGGCTGAATACTCAAATGAACGGTTATGGCACCAACTAGACATGATGCGTCACAACATTCAACCCTGGTTCAGGGTCCTCCCAGAAAATCCTTCTCACGGCTAAATCGCACAGTGTTTATTGTGTAGCTATAGATCGCCACAGGAGGATGCCCTTTACTGGTGCCAAGTTGAGGGCTCAAAGAAAGCGCCCTGAATATTAAGAATTGGCTTGTCTATCATTTGGTAATTAGTTTGCAACATTATATAAGCATTCTATGCTTTACTTATACGGGAGGCTTTAAACGTTTCTTCTGCACATCGCCTTTCGTCAATCAGAATGGATTGCTTAACCACTATTCTTTGGCTCAACAATTGCGTTCGATACTGGAATTCACTCACCGGTCGATGCTTCCAATAAACGGGGGCATTGCTCAAAGGTAAAATCTCAATTTGTTAATGCACTATGAAATTGAAAACGTATTTAAGAATTTTTGCATTGTCTTTTGTAAACATCCTGGCATTGCCCAGTCATGCAAACGATCTCAACATCATCAGTTTTAATCTTGAAGCTGAAGGTTCGAACATCTATGTGCTCGCCAATCAACTGGAAAAACTATCTAGCCAACGGAAAGTAGATATCTGGCTGTTTTCAGACATAAATCCAGAATGGACAGATGAACTCACGAATGCCGTTGCGATTGGCTCCGAAATTGAAGTGGATTTCGTACCGGGCAATGCCGGCAAAACCAATCGATGCCTAATCGTTTTTAATAAAGAGCGCTTTGAAGTTCTGAAAATCAGCAATCTGGGATCGGACTATCCCTATAACCAGCATCCATTGGCCCTGGTGAAGTTCAGAGATCGTGCGTCAGGAAAAAGTTTTTTGACATTACTGAATCCACAGGCTTCCACTCGCTATATCAGCCCTTTTCTGGCCGAAGACCTCAACTCATGGGCCAGGACAATAAACGAACCGGTGATCGCGGTTGGCCACTTTGGCTTTACACTGCCTGTTTCGCCACAGGACGCTTCGTCGCTGGATAAACAATTTCTGAAAATGGTCAAGGACGACATATTCGGATGGATGCGGCCCATGGAGTTATTACCTAACTACTGCGCCCGGCAGAACGCCATATTCGACTTTATTCTGATTGCTGAAAGTACCAATACCTGGTCAGGTAAAACAGAAATCATACCCATGACATCCAATTACTGCGATGACCATAGAGATAACACGCATGACAGTAGTCACAGACCTGTATTTGCGAGTATTACCACATTCTAGAAAATGGCTAACAAAAATCTTTCTAGTGAATTTTTATTGGGTAAAGAATCAAGCTTATGGATATGGTGATTGCAATTAATCTAGGGGCCCTCGTATTAATAGTTATTGGATTACTGCGGCATTTCTATTGCGAATACTGCGTGTGCTGTGCCCAGCATGACGATTAGCATTAAGAACGCCTTAAAAAACCGAACTCACCTGGAAACCGCCCGAAACGGCGAGACTCCACGAGAGAGCCCGCGTGTGCTGCCGCCGGGCCGGGATGGGTGATGAGGCCATGCCCAAGCCGGGATTTCGCCGGAAATTGCAAATGTGGAGGACTCAGGCGTGGCGCGGGGCCAGGTCGTGGTGCCACCGGGGCTGAAGCCGGCACTCCGGCCAGGAGGCTGCCCGAACCGCCCCGAACGTTGCCAGTTCCGACGCCATGCGGGGTCACTCGACTCCGGGAAGCCTATGGTTTTCATGGGCTGGCGACGGGTGCGCCGGGTACGGCGGGAGATTCGCGATGATCTCTCCAGACCGGACATTCCGGAGCAAACCGAGACCGCCGGAGGTGGCGAGGCAAGCCGCGAGGTTTGCCCGGACACACCGCAGAGCGGATTTGATGACGGCTTGGCAATGCCCGTAGTTGGTCTATTGCTGTTTTTGCAGTTCGACCAGTTCCTTCAATAGCGACTCGATATTGGCTAGCCGCTTTTCCATTTGCTGCATGTGTTGCTGGCGCATGTACATCATGCGTTGCATCATTTGCGGGTTTTTCATGCCGTCCTGTGTGTCGCCCGCCGAATGGCGCCATTGCATCATGTTGCGCTGCATCTCCGGGTCCATCATCATTCCCCGGTAGCCGCCTCTGGGTGGCATACTGTAACCGTCGGCCATCCGTTGCTGGCGCTGCTGCATCATCTCGCGGCGCGCTTGAGGGTCCATCATCGGCATGCCGCCCTGCATCCAGGGCATTTGGTGCGATATCATCGGTTCGGGCGCGGCGGAATAATCGGGGTTCGGATCAGTGGCCTGCGCCCAGCCGGTGCTGGATATTGCTACCGTCAGTGTCGTGGTGCTTATCAATTTTAATATCTTCATCTCTATCTCCTGGTTTCTGCGCTTTGAAGTCGTCAGACTCCGTGGGGTTTCGGCCGCTGCGTTGCCGGCGAAACGGCTCGAATCGAAAAATATGCTAGTGGCCATGTCCGTGTCCGTCACCGTGGCCGGTTGTCTGCCCATCTCCGGACAGCGGCTTCTCGTCGAGGTTCTGGATGTAATTGACCAAGTGCCAGACTTGCTGGTCACTGAGTTGGTCTTTCCAGGCGGGCATCGGGCCGCGGCCTTCCCGGATCTTCCACGCGAAGTCACCGTCCGGATGTTGTCCGACCATGGCGCGCAGGTTGGCCGGCTTCGGCTCCAGCATCATGCCTGCCATGCCGTCGCCCTCGGCGTTGGGGCCGTGGCAGGAAACGCATTTCTGGTGATACAACTGCGACCCTTTCTTGATCGACGCGGCGGTGGCTTCAATCGGATTGGCTCGATTCTGTTCCCTTGCCGGCGCCATCCAGTGGCCGCCACCGCCTTGCACACGGCCGGTCGAGTACATGCTGTCATGCGGAGTGTTGTGGGTACCCGCCGCGAACGCCAGTGGCGTCAAGCTTAGGGCCAGGATGGTCATTAGTGGTTTTATATTTTTCATGGGTTCACCTCTCGTGTCGGGAATGATTCAAAACCAGAAACTCAGTCCTGCCAGGAGCTGAGTTTCGCTCGATTCCTGTAGGCTGGCATTGCCGAATCGTTTCTCGTAATTGATGCCGACATAGGGCGACAATTCGCGCCGGATTTCATAGTGCAGGCGCAGGCCCAACTCGGCAGCGGACAGGCCGGAGACGATGCCGCGGGTATTGTGATCGTCACTGTTCAGATCAAGTTCGAGGTTCGGTACCAGCACCAGCCGCTGGCTGAAAAGGTATTCGTACTCGACATCGAGCCGCACATTGATATCACCGTCGTCATTGACGAAGGCATTGGCATCGATCTCCAGCAGGTAGGGCGCCAGCCCCATGACGCCAATGCCGATCGAATCCTCGGCGGGCTTGGGGCGAAATTCATGGCGCAGTCCCATCTGGAGGTCCCAGTAGGGCGAGATGGCCTTGCTGTAGAGGATATCGATCTCGTTGCGTTCGACCTCGCCGCGATGGCGTTCGCCGGAAGACTTGAGCCACAGCTTGTCCAGATCATGGCCGAGCCAGGCATCCAGTTCCCAGACCTGGAGGCTACCTTCGTCGCTATCGCGCACCTCGAATTTGTCAGCCTTTAGATAGAACAGCAGTGGATCATCGGCGCCCATGCCGGCAGCCAGGCTGTTAATTGACATTGTCACCAGCATCAGCGGTAACATGCATAGTGTTGTGTTTTTCATGTTGTATTCCCCCTTAGCTGACGATAACGGTACGGAACATACCGAGCATGTGATAAAGCAGATGACAGTGGTAAGCCCAGCCGCCCTCGGCATCGACGGTCACGCGATAACTGATGCGTGAACCCGGCTGAACGATGACCGTGTGCTTGCGCGGCAGGTAGTCATTGTCTCCGGTCTCCAGGTCGCTCCACATGCCGTGCAGGTGCATCGGATGGTTCATCATGGTGTCGTTAACGAAGGTGATGCGCAGGCGCTCACCGATCTTCCAGCGCAACGGCTCTGCATCGGCAGCCTTGATGCCGTTAATCGACCACATGTAACGGCTCATGTTACCGGTCAGGTGCAGCTCGATCTCGCGGTCTGGCTCGCGGTCATCGCGGGTGCTGCGCAGGTTGTACAGATCAGCATAGGTCAGGACCTTGCGACCATTCCCGCGCAGGCCCACACCCGGATCGCTCAACCTGTATTGCGCATCCTCGGCCAACATGTCTACGTGCGCGCCGCTCTCGGTTTCGGCATGAATCAGCTCGCCGGTGCTGAAATCAGAGGGGTTGGTGATATTGCGTGGGCCTTTGGCTATTCCCATGGCTGCAGGCATTGCGTGCCCCATCGAGGCATGATCCATCTTCGAGTGGTCCATCTTGGAATGATCGACCGAAGGCGGCGTATGCCCCATCGCGGCGTGATCGATCTCACCGCCAGCGGTGTTGGTCATGGAGTGGCCCATGGCCGCATGATCCATACCGGAGTGATCCATGCTGCTCATATCCATCGCCATGTCGCCGTGGGTCAGGTCGGCCACCTTATCCAGTTCCGGGACCTCGGCGGTGAGACTGACATCCGGAGTCAGCGTACCGCGAGCATAACCGGAACGGTCGATGGATTGGGCAAAGATGGTGTAGGCTCTGTCGTCACTCGGCTCAACGATAACATCGTATGTCTCGGCCACGCCGATGCGGAATTCTTCCACCGTGACCGGCTCGATATTCTGTCCGTCGGCAGCCACCACGGTCATCTTGAGACCCGGGATGCGCACATCGAAGAAGGTCATCGCCGAGCCGTTAACGAAGCGCAGTCGCACTTTCTCGCCCTTGTTGAACAAACCCAACCAACCACCGACCGGGGTGATCCCATTCATCAGGTAGGTGTAGGTGTAACCGGTCACGTCCGACAGGTCGCGCTGGCTCATGCGCATCTCGGACCACATCTTGCGCTCTGCCCAGGTGGCAGCGAATCCATTCTTTTTGATGTCGGCCATCAGGTCCTGATGTGTGCGCTCCTTGAAGTTGTAGTAGTGGCTGAGCTTTTTCAGCTTGTAATAGATGTCGTTGGGATTCTCATCCGACCAGTCGGACAGCAGCACCACATAATCACGATCATAGGCCACCGGGTCCGGTTCGGCCGGATCCACAATCATCGCGCCGTACATGCCGGTCTGCTCCTGGAAACCGGAATGACTGTGGTACCAATAGGTCCCGCTTTGCACCAGTTTGTAGCGGTAGACGAAGGTCTTACCGGCGGGTATGCCGTTGAAGCCGTCGGAGATGCCGGGCACGCCATCCATCGCGCTGGGCAGAATCAGGCCGTGCCAGTGGATGGAACTGGTTTCCTTCAAGTGATTAGTCACGCGCAGGGTAACGGTGTCGCCCTCCTTCATGCGCAGCGTCGGTGCGGGCAGAGTGCCGTTGATGGTAGTAGCGACGGCGCCGGTACCGGTCAAGTTAACGTTCTGTTCCCGAATGGCCAGGTCGAACTCGGTACCGCTTAGCACTGGCTGGCCGGTGCGCGCCTGGTGGATCGCTGCGGACAGGATGGATGGCCTGACGCCGAGACCTGCCAGCAGGCTGGTTCCGGCGACGCCGAGGACGAAGCGGCGGCGGGCAGGATTGTCCACCATGCCAACTCCGCGATGATGTTTGCTGTTGTGCATTCTCATTTGAAAACCCTCTGGATTCGGTCGCAATGCGCCGAACGGTTGAACATAGGTTGCAGTGGCCGTGTGGTCACGGCCGGAACACAGCGTCAGGTTCGGGGAGGGCGATCTATCGAGGACAGGTGGGTGGTTTTGAGTGCGTCATCATGCGGCAGGACCCTGGATCGCTGGGCAATGCGCCGATCAATGGTGAACGGTTTCACCGATATGAAGTGGTATGAAGTCGCGTGACTGCCGCAGCCCGCATGGGTTTTGCACAGTTTGCCGTGATTCATCTTGCAGCGCGGTTGTTGGGCCATATCGACCTTGCCGGGTACGGATAGATCCTGCATCGTCGGCATGCTGGCGTGTAATGTCATGTCGCAGCGCTCGCCATGCTCGCTGACATCATTGGCATACGCCCAACCAGACTGTAGCGAGCTGATGATCATCAGCAAGCTGAGTAGCCAGGCGATCGATGTGGTGTGTACAGTCATGACGGATGCAAGGAGTTTAGCCGTAGCGGGGCAGGAATCACAGTGAATTCATTCGCGTTGTTGTTAATGCCATTTGGAGTGGCTTCATCGTGACAAGTTCAACTGGCTGTGGCCTGACGGAAAATATTCAACGGATTCATCGACTCTGGTTGATTGGCTCAGGTCACCTTGAGAAATGATTTTTTTCGCCGGCGGTTGTGACCAGACATTTCTATATCCGACTATTGAGAAAAAATAACCTGATTACGTACAAAGAACCGCTGGCTCACGTGGCGAGCTAGTAAGTGATTGATAATACATGGGTTCAATCACCACAGGAACCCGCCATGTCTCGTAATCTCATTCAGTTTCAACCCGGACTTTCTTTGCCCGATTTTCTTAAACACTACGGTTCACTGTCCCAATGCGAATCCGCGCTCGAATCTTCACGATGGCCGCAGGGTTTTGTCTGCCCACATTGCTAGGATACCCGACACAGCGCTTACTTTCGCAACGGCAAAAAACGGTTTCAATGTTCCCGTTGTCGCCGTCAAACCAGTTTGACCTCAGGCACCGTGTTTGACTCTTCCAAACTGCCGTTGACCACCTGGTTTCTGGCGCTGTTCTTTCTCTCTCAGGCCAAGAACAATGTTGCCGCCCTTGAGCTTTCCCGACTACTTGGTGTTAGCTATAACACCGCCTGGTTGATCAAGCATAAACTTCTTCAGGTCATGCAGGAGCGTGAACAGTCCCGTGAACTCACCGGCCGTGTCGAGGTCGACGATGCCTACCTCGGTGGTGAGCGCAAAGGCAAGCCCGGTCGGGGCTCACCGAATAAAGTCCCTTTTGTCGCGGCCGTCCAGACCACTGAGGATGGGCGGCCACTTTATGTCCGGTTTGACTGTGTTCAACGCTTTGACCACTCCTCTATCGAGTCCTGGTCTCAGCAGGCGCTCACCGCTGCAACTCATGCCTATTCTGATAGACTACCAGCGTTTACGATCCTGTCTGAAATGGTCAATGAACATACCGCCCTCATAACCGGGATCCGTCAGCAAGCGGCCAGACATCCTCAATTCCGCTGGGTCAATACGTTACTCGGTAACTTGAAAACCGCCATTACAGGAACCTATCACGCGATCAAGTTCCGAAAGTATGCGCAGCGCTATTTGGCTGAAGCGCAATATCGTTTTAACCGGCGCTTCGATCTAAAATCCATTCTGCCCCGTTTACTCAGGGCGGCTGTAAAGACCAAACCGAAGCCACTTTATGTCACAAGACTGGCGGAGTTTCATACGTAATCAGGTATCTAATTGCAAAAGGCGGAATGGCTGCTACCTGGCACATTACTGACGCACCGCAACATTTTTCCCGGCGAACCATTAACGACTCCTTTCCTGCCGATCACAGGCATTGCCGTACTTCCGCCCGATCACACCCTTCGGACCAGGCACACCAGACCGCCGACATGTCCGCTTTCCGAAAAAACTTTCGCGCCCCCCGACAAGCCCGTCGCCTCAAAACTAGCCCCTGCAAGTCACCACTTGGCGGCGTCAGGTCGCCCACCCCGGAGTCAAGTCACGGAGCACGACACTGCCGCGCTCTGGTTCTCCACGGGGATTGGGCCCATGCCCTGGCGGTGATTATGCCGAAGAGCGCCGATCAGGAAGGCTCTATGAAGCCGCGCAGGGGTGGTCGCGGGCCTGGGACCCAGGGTGGCCTGGCAGGAGCCACTATGCCCAGGTGGCTAGGCTTCAGACCAGACCGGTGAAAATAAAAAATAGGGACTCAGGCGCAAAACCGGAAGAGGGCCCAATTAACTCGCAAAAAGGTCATTTGACCAGCTCCGGGACAAGCCGTAGGACACTATAAATTCCAATATCTCCAATAGTTTCAATCGCTTAACGTGGGGTTGAAATGCCAGAATAGATCATTGATAGTGGTTGCACTTATTGAATTGGAGATAAAAATGAACAATCGTGATCAAGCAACATCCATCGTTTCCCATGCGAGCGATGTCATCAAAATCGAATCACTGTCCAACAATTTATGGTGCAGAAAACCCAATGATGCGCGTCGGGGGCCTTGGCTTTCAGGTAAATTCCGATTTGTCGATGAAAAACTTTGGGAGGAGACCTCGCCCTGCATCTATTTTGTTCGAAATGCGACAAAAGAAATCAAATATGTAGGTATATCACTCAACAGGCTGAAAGATCGGTGGCGTCTTTCCCCTGCTTACGATACGGATCTAAATCCACTCAATAGAAAGGAACTGTTTCATAGTCAGTGCTGGCCAAGAATCTGCTCAGATCATCGGAGTGGTCTATCCAACAAATACACAATCTCTGTAATTCATGAAAATGATCTAGATAATCTCGAAAGTGATGAAGCTATCAAAATGGGTGACTCATTATCTGAAAAGGAATCTTGGCTCATTAAAAATCTGGGTGGTCAACTTTGGAACAAAAAAAAGTGAGGATTTAGTAGTGAGCACATTTCAACAAATTCGAAAGTTTATTGACGGGAATCTGACCACCTATGGAATCAAGTGGATCAACACGAACCGGGTCAGCAAAGATTGCAAATTCCTGGTCTTTGGCACTCCTGATCATGGTAGACAACTTGGTTTATATGATCGGAAAGAGGCGGTACTACGACTTGAACAATATAGTGAAAATTTTCCCGGTATAGAAAAGTTACCAAAATGCGCAAAGTCGGTTGCCGCAGAGTCAAGTTATTCAAATTTCAAGGGGCATAAAGGGGTATGCGTAAAAGTGGACAATAATCTGGCTTTGAAAAAATTATTGGATTGGTACTTTCAAAGCTAGAGGATCAAAACAACAATCTCCTTGGTTAGTGCTTGGCACTACTTCGGTAGTGCCTATTCTTCTTATCTGCACCCCAAAGGCGTCAATTGCGTCGAGTGAAAATCGAAAGAAAATAATGGAGCTGCCTCCCCATCCACCATCGCCCATCGCTCATCGCCAATGAAGGCAAGGAAGAGGCTGGGTGACGAAGTATCAATTTTAACCGGAAATTGTTGTCGGCACTCACGCGCAAATTGCCCGATCTTTCCAAATACGAGTCCCGTGGCTAACTGATTTACTCGAGTGTATCTCGAGGCGACAAGAAATTAACCAATTTGCCAGAAGACACCATTCTTTTCGTGTAGTTCACCCAGTCGATCCTCGCTCCATTACTATTATGGAGTTTGATCACATCTCCTTCATTGCCTAACTTAACTTGAGTATCCAGAGATATTTTCACTGCCATGCCGGGTTCCAACAGGCGTTCACCCTCTTGAAGCACGGCATCGATCTGAAAACGATTGTTTGAGTTGTCTGATAATGTCCATCCAGTGAGATCCACTGCTTCACTGCCCATATTCATCAGCGAAATCCATTCATTCCCTGCATCGAGTCCGGCAGGATTGATCATTGCGGAGGCGATATAAATATCAACCTCGTCATCCAGTAAGGTCTCCCTGCGGGTACTCCGCGCGATGATATCCGCAGAGGCTGCTACTTCAATGTTTTCGGGGTAATTGTTGGCATTATTTTCCTCCAGAACCTCGCTCGCTTCGTTTCCGTCTGAGTAATATAATGGATTAGCTTGATATATCGCATCGTCAAAACGCAGTCCTGTAAGTTCCTCTATCTCGGTGACTGTCACCTGATAGTGTTGGTTGTTGTAGCGCCGACGACCGCTTTTGTCTCTCAACGAGGCCTCATCTTGATAGATGATAAACGCCCTCACATCGAGTTTTTGGGTATCCTTGTTTATAAAGCAGACAATCTTGAAAAAACCGGCTGGTATCAGGGCCAACTCCCGCCCCGACGGCTCAATGGTTCGGTTGTAATCGCCGTATATGGGGCCGGAGAAACTGGTTACCTTTCCATCCAGATCGAGATTCAAGTCGTAGACCCAATCCTCCAGCATTAACCATTCATCCTGATTCAGATTCGCATGCTGCAGGCAACTATTGGTGTAGTAGAACGTCTCATCTGAGGCACGCTGCGCTTCTTGCGGAGTATCACCCCAAGCCGCTGTGGTCCTCCGGGCCATGTGACCTCGATCCCACGGATTATCATGGTAATAGTCAATGTCTAGTTGGGCATCGTAGGAAATGCGACTATCCAATCTCCAGCGATCACGGCGGCGCGTAGATTTATGTTTAGTCTGGTCAATATTTAATGCCACAAAAATGGGAGAGCGACGGTTTACATTCCGATTCATCACCAATGAATAATGGATGTAGTCCGCAACATAGCCATCCATTAGTGTTTCATCGTCGACATAGACATCCTGCTCGATATCGATGGAGAATTCGGGAAGAGGTAACGCTTGGCCTTCGAGGAAGTTTTCATTGTAACCAGTCACTGTATTTATCTCCGTTCTGAGTTGGTGAGTTCGGACTATCTTACCTTTAGTTTACATTCTCATGACAATGCGCCATCGATTAGCTTGTAGTGATCGTCAGCACAGCATTGAGCAGCATGCCACTGTTACGCCACCAGCGTTGTGAGTTGGCGGCGATTCGCCGCGCCACATCCTCCGATGCGCCCAGCGCCCGCAACTCCCGGTATTGGGTCTTGCCCCGTTTCCATTGTTTCAGCTGTATTGCCCGAAGCCTATGGCGCAACCATTCATCCAGTTCTCGCCATTTACTCGGTGTCTGCGAAAGCCCAAAGTAACTCTTCCACCCCAGCAGGTAGCTTCTCAGTCGCTCGACCACATCGGCTAGTGACCGACCGCCATTGCGCCGTGTCAGCCACCTGACTCGCTGCTTGAAGGTCGCCAGTGCCTTCTTGGCAACCTTAAGCTTGATCTCCTTTCCACGGCCAACCCAGAAACTGTAGCCCAGAAATTTGCGTCCAATGGTATGCGCTACCGCGCTTTTGTCTTCATTGACTTTCAGCTTGAGCTTGCCATAGCAACGCCTGAGCAGGCGCATGACCCGCTGGCCCGCCGCTGGACTGCCCGCGTAGACCGCTTCGCCTTGATCACAAGAGCTTTCGTGGTTTCATGCCCACTCGCCCTGCTTGGCAGTGCCTTCTATCCGGTTCTTGTCCATCGGCTCGCAGCTTCGCACCACGCTTCCTCCCCACAATCGGTCACCCTCATGCAGTTGCGCTTCACTTCGTTCGCTGTGATCAACTTACGGCGGGACTTGCACCCGCAAGAGTGCGCCCATGCTGGGCGCACATAAAAAAGGGGTGACCAAAAAATCTCGGTCACCCCTTCACAGATATCGGCTATCGCGCCGTGTGGTTACTTCAGCTTCATACAGTTGGCATAGTATGTAACCGTTGCCGGCCAGTCGGAGAAGATACCGAGAATCTTCACCTCCTTTGCGAGCACATCGAGTGCTTTATAAATGTCGGCATCCTTCTTGATCGCCGCGCCGGTCGGGTCGAAGTCGTAATAGAAGCCGGCCTGTGCAGCACCCTGACGCACATCGGAGCGCTCGAAGGTCCAGGTGATAATATCGAAGCCGTTGGCCTTCAGTTGGTGCGCTAAGGCTGACGGTACGATTTCGCCATCGTCCACTCGAAGTAGGGCCGGTACCGGTGGAGCGACAATCTTGACACCGCGCTTTTTCAACATCTTGAAATACTCGTCACGGTCCATCTGATCGAATGGTGTCTGGATAACGATGTCGTCTGCGGTCGCGCTGTAGTCCAGCAGGTACACGGCCTGCTTGCCGTAGCGGGTATTGTCGATCCAGTAGAGCACGTCGTTTACATTGAACGACTGCGCCCAGACGTCACGTGGCTTGACGTTTCCGGCTAGCAGCTCGTTGGCGAATGCCTGCGCGTATGCTTGCTGACTGCCGAACACCGCGTCGATTCGATCCTGAAAACTGGCACCCTTTAGTTCCGGGGTGTGCTTTACATCCAGCGTCTGGTTGAGTTCGATGCTTTCGCTGAAGGTCAGCACCTTGGCGCGCGCGGTGTACAGGTCCGTGCGCCAGTTGGCGGTACCGCCCAGGTAGCCCTCGGGCGTGACTGCGCCGGGATCACTCGCATCCATTTTCGCTTCCAGGCTCTTGAACTCCCGTAGCGTCAGGTCGCTGGTGCAACACACGGGGGCCGGGTTCTGCCCCTGATCGAACGGACCGGTCCACGGCACGGTACATCTATTATTTAGATCGGTGGCGACGATGTTGGTAGTGGTGTGAAGGTCGCACTCGCTGTGACGACAAACCAGCACGCCATCGGCGGTATAGGTGACATCGCATTCCACGATGCCCGCGCCCATGCGCGCACCGGCTTCATAGGATACGTCAGAATGCTCCGGGAACTGCATCGCCGCTCCGCGGTGAGCGATCGAGAAATCGCTCTTGTAGAAAGGGCCGCTCCGGCAGGACAGCAGCTTATCCTTCAGTTCGCCTTCATCCATACCCTCGACGAGGTAGAACGGGCGCGGTCCGAGCTGAACGGCTTGATCGGCTTGCTTGTCGGCATGGTTTACTCGATTGTAATCGTGCCACCTGTCTGCCTGTAATGTGCAACTGAAAAGCATGAGTGCAGCCGAAATTAAGCTTGTACCTGTCATAATCTTCATTATCAATCTCCGTGAATTGACGTTAAACGAACGCCTATGCTGGCTTTCCGTTGTAACGTGATCATTAAGATTGCATTTCATTTCCATGACAGTTGTTTCGGCTAAGTCCGGCGGGTTTCTGGTGTAAAAAGAACAACCCTCCCTTCCGGGAGGGCCGCCTACAGTTTACGTGCTTAGAATTGCTAACGGAAACGCCTTCAGTGTGCTGATGGGTAGCAATTGCATCTGATACAGGTTTTGCCCATCCACGTCCCTGACCGATAAAATGAACATGCCATTTGCGCCAATCTCGCCATAGCCTTGATGACGACGCTTAATTCTCTGTGCAAACATTTGACCAAACTTGATGCACCATAACCTGACCGACTCCTAGCTGACAGCAATACCCCACCAGACAACCTATCCTTCTGTTGCAGTACCGTGTAGAGAAGCGTGAAAACCCGAAGCTATGAAAACCAGTCAGTTTATAGCGCATGGCTCAATTTCAGAGTGACTGGTTTTGACTCTTCGTCCTGCAGCTATTCAATTTTTCCCTCGATTCTGTAACGACTCCTTTCCTGCCTGAGACATTCTCGTATCTCGGTGTGGTTAACCGCTTCGAGCCAGTCAACCCAGACCGCCCAGATGTCCGCTTTCGTCAGGCTTTGATCTGAATCACATGTCTGCCCATCTCGGTTGACACCGGTCCCAGAAACACTATCCTTTGAATAACAAAGCGCCGATTTGAATATCAGCTTGCGGGCGCTCTAGAAATTCCAGCTAAAGCGAGGGATCATGAACTCCTGAAACCCGCTCTGGCGCAAGCTGTGGCGTTTGAATTAATTCTAGTTTCAAACCATTGTTAATATAAATATTTGTATCTGGCGAATTTGAAGAATTATCATTTATACCGCATGTAATTAAATCCTGCTTTTCTTGCCAACACTGACACGCGCCCTCACCAGCAGCGGACACGTTGAAGCCCTGCTTTTTCCGGCTGTGGTTTTTAGCGCTCAAATTTCATCTCATACTCAGGTCTTTAATTGATGCCCAGACATGCCCCCGTTTGTTTTTTACTCCCGCCTGAAGACAGCGCCGAAACCATTTGTGAACGTCTGCAGGATCATCTGGAATGCATCGTCGATGCCCCCGTTGCGACGCAGCTGTGTTTTCTGGACAGCTTTGACTGGCGCCTGCACCAGAAGGGCTTGTTGTTGTTACAAAATGGAAAAAGTCTGGAACTGCAGAAGAAGAAAACCGCCCAGATCAGGTCTACCGCGCGCGTATCGGCCAGCGTCAAGTGGCCTGGCGATCTGCCAAAGGGTGAACTGCGCGGCAGTCTGAGCGAAATCCTGCAGATGCGCGCCTTGTTACCTGTGGTTTGTGTGCATACCAAGAGCAGCTTGTTGCACCTGCGCAATGGTGATGGCAAGACCGTGCTGCGCATGCGGGTGGAGCAAAGTGAATGCCAGGCTCCGGCTGCGCAGGGTGCATACGCGCTTTTGCCCCGGCTCTGGTTGCTGCCGTTAAAGGGCTATGAGAACGAGCTGCTCAAACTTAAGCGCATCCTGTCCGGCGAACTTGAGCAGGCGCCCACTACTAGCTTGTTCGATGAGGCCTTGTCGGCAATCGGGCGGCATGCGTTCGACTACAGCTCAAAGCTGGATTTCACCCTGGCGCCCGATATGACGACAGCACAGGCGATGCGGTTGATACTGCTGCACCTGCTGGACAACCTGACAAACAATATCGAGGGAACCCGGGCTGATATAGACACCGAGTTTCTGCACGATCTGCGCGTCGCCACGCGACGCACGCGTTCCGCGCTCAGCCAGATTAAAAAAATTCTGCCTGCGGCGGTGCTGGAGGATTTCAAGGCCCGTTTTGCCTGGCTGGGACAGATTACCAGCCCGACCCGCGACATGGATGTGTTTAAGCTGGAATGCGAAAACTTCCGCGAGCTTCTGCCCCCTGTTATGCGCGAACACCTGACGCCCCTACATGATTTCTTTGTCCAGCAACACCGCAACCAGCAACGGGTGTTGAAGCGACACCTGGCGTCACCGCGTTTCACCAGCTTGATCGGTGAGTGGCGTGCGTTCCTGACCTCCGACTGCGACCTTGTGGAAGGGATGGAAAACGCCGATCGCCCGGTTCTGGCGGTCTCGCAGGAACGCATCTGGAAGCTCTACCGGCGGGTTCTGCGTGAAGGCCGGGCAATCGATTACGACAGCCCGCCGGAAGAGATGCATGAACTGCGCAAGAGCTGCAAAAAGCTGCGCTATCTGATGGAATTTTTCCGTAGTCTGTATCCGGATAATCAGATTGGCGAAATGATCAAGGAGCTTAAGGCGCTGTTGAACAACCTGGGCGACTACCAGGACCACGAGGTACAGGCCGTCAAGCTGATGAGCATCGGTGAACAGATGAAGAAGGAAGGCAGGGCGCCGACCAAAACCGTGATGGCCATGGGCGTACTGGTGGCTGCCCTGCTGGAACGTCAGGAGCAGGCGCATAAGGATTTTTCGCGTTGCTTTTCGCGGTTTGACCGCGATCATAATCACCGCATCAGCAGGGCAATCTTCAAGCCGGCAAAGTCCAACATGGGGAGTAAGGCATGAAAACTCTTGGCATTTACAACATCAAGGGCGGAGTCGGAAAGACCGCGACCGCAGTCAATATCGGCCATCTGGCAGCGCATAGCGGCCTGCGCACGCTGATCTGGGATCTCGATCCACAGGGTGCGGCAAGCTTCTATTTTCGTATCAAGCCCAGGATAAAAAAATCGCGGCTGCTGTTGTTCGGCAAGCGTGACCTGGACGACGCGATCAAAGCGACCGATTACCCGGGGCTAGACCTGCTACCGGCCGATTTCAGCTACAGAAACATGGATCTGTTGCTCAATAGGGTCAGGAAACCCAAGCTGCAGCTCAAGCGCCTGTTGCGTCCACTGTCGCGCGATTACGACCTGGTGATCTTCGATTGCCCGCCCAGTATCTCTCTGGTTTCCGAGAATGTCTTCCGTGCGGCGGATACCTTGCTGGTTCCGACCATTCCGACGACCCTGTCGTTGCGCACCTTGTCGCAGCTACTGGGTTTTATCGACGAAAACAAGATCGATACCCGTGTTTTCAGCTTTTACTCGATGGTCGATATCCGCAAGAGCATGCACAAGAGTATCTGCGAAAGCGCGGCCGACCCGCGCTGCACCGCGCTCAGCAGCATGATCCCCTATAACGTGGTGGTGGAGCTTATGGGCATGGAGCGGCGACCGGTGAATGAGTATGCGCCGCGCTCGATGGTGGCCAAGGCTTATAGACAGCTGTGGGATGAACTCGCCGCGAAAATGGGCTGAGCGCCAGGCCCGGACGAGGCGCTGCGGAATTGTGCAGACAGTCCTCACACCGGCTTGTGGAATTCTTCGGTTTTGAACGTCGAAACTCGAATGACTTAAAATCAGCGATAGTTTTCTTCCACGATCATGGGCACTGCTTCGACCAGGTGCATGCCCAGGATCTCATCGCCATAGCGCCTGCGTAGCGCCAGGATATTCATTTCAAGCAGTGCGCCGACTTCGATTTAAGCCTTGTCTGGACGGTACGCAGTGCGTTGAAGCAAATTGAATAATTAAGTCGAAAAAATAATCTAATAAATTGGAAAGAGCGCTATGAATTTGAACCCGCCTGGTTGGTAGAATGGGGTCAAAATTCAATGAAAATCAACAGTGCAAGGTCCAGATAAAAGGATAGGAAGGATAAACGCACTCCCTATCATAACAAGCAGGAAATTCGTCCCCAGGAGGCCCGGAGTTCACCCAATATTCCGGACCTGTCACGCTCAATTCATGCCTTTACCTCTCTTCCCTGGGAA
>JGI11705J14877_10000542_pt1 | contig 23598 bp, 20 predicted proteins | sample Etolaghawater15m_FD_14877 | JGI IMG/M metagenome (IMG submission 14877)
AAATTCGTGCAAATCATGCTTCTAAAGCACAAAAAGCAAAAAGGTTAATGTAATGAGAGCCTATACACCAAAAGATGATGTACAAGCAAAGTCATACTACACAGATAGATATTATGTTTCACCTCAAGTACCAAAACAAGAGGTAGAGAGTGACGCAGTATTTGCAGCAGATTTAGCAACTATTAAAGCTAAGTTTGAAGTAAAAGAGGCTTATATCCAAGTGAAACAAATGGTTGTTTACATCAACGCAAATGATATATATGGCGTTTTAGAGCTTATGAGAGATGAGCTTGAGTATACACAACTCTCAGAAATGAGTGCAATTGACTGGTTAGCAAAAGACAATACTTTTGAAATCTTTTATCAGATGCTAAGTATGAACAAACGCAAGAGAATTCGTATTAAATATTTTATTAACAAAGGTCAAGCTGTCGATTCAGTAAACGAGCTTTTCCGCTCAGCTGATTGGTCAGAGCGTGAAATGTTTGACATGTTTGGTATCGTAGCAAATGGACATCCATTTATGAAAAGAATTCTTATGCCTTACGATTGGCAAGGAAATCCACTTCTTAAGACGTATCCTTTAGAAGGTGATGAGTTTGCTGCTTGGTATGAAGTAGATAAAATTTATGGAAAAGAAGCAAGAGCAACAATCGGGCCTGAAATTCGTGATACTGCTAGAGTTGATAGATATGACTCTGAGCGTTTTGCTCGTTTAGGCTATGAAGTGCCAAAGGGAACTAAAATTACAGACGATATGGAAAAAACAGAACAATCTTACCAAGAAGATGGTGGTGTGTTCTTGATTAAAAAATTTGATAAAGCATCATCAGTTATTGTTGATGATCCTCAAAGATAGGTGGTATAAGATATGGCACAGGTAACAAATAGGTTAACACCGTTTTTTGAAAACATTACTTTTGATAGAGATGATAATGAGCTAATATTAAACTTTGGTCCTCAACACCCTTCTGCTCACGGGCAGTTGCGTTTAATGCTTCATTTACAGCAAGAACAGATAGTAAAAGCACATCCAGATATTGGATACCTTCACCGTGGTATGGAGAAGATGGCTGAAAATATGATTTATAATGAGTTCATGCCAACAACAGACCGTATGGATTATATTGCTTCATCTTCAAATAACTATGGTTTTGCATTGGCTGTTGAAAAGCTTATTGATGTGGAAGTTCCTCGTCGTGCGAAAGTAATTCGTATGATGCTTTTAGAGATTAACCGTTTAATGTCTCACCTGTTCTGGTTAGCAACAACTGCTCTAGATATTGGTGCAATGACTGTATTTCTTTTCACATTCCGTGAAAGAGAATATTTAATGGATATTATCGAAGGTTACTGTGGGGCAAGACTTACTCATGCGGCTATCCGTATTGGTGGAGTTCCTTTAGATATTCAAGATAGTTTTATAGACCAGTTGAGAACTTTTTTAAATAAGCTTCCAGCAAACATTAAAGATTATGAAGATCTTCTTGACACGAACCGCATCTGGTTAATGAGAATGGAAGAAGTTGGAACAATCTCTAAAGAGATGGCACTCTCATGGGGATGTACTGGTCCAATGCTTCGAGCTTCTGGTGTAGCTTGGGATATTCGAAAAGAAGAGCCGTACGAACTTTATGATGAAGTAGAATTTAATGTTCCTTGGTCTGATAAAGGTGACAACTTTGCTCGTTACCGTGTTTATATGGAAGAGATGAGAGAATCTGCAAAGATACTTTATCAAACAATAGATATGTATGAGCAGTGCGTTATAAATGGAGAGACAGAGTTGATGGCGCACTCGCCGAGATATATTTCAGCACCAAAGATCGATATTATGACTCAAAACTACTCTTTGATGCAACACTTTGTACTAGTAACACAAGGAATGAGACCACCGGTTGGTGAAGTTTATATTCCAACTGAATCACCAAAAGGTGAACTTGGTTTTTATATTAACTCTCAGGGTGGACCATATCCATATAGATTAAAACTTCGTGCTCCATCTTTTTGGCACACAGGAATTTTAACTGACCTTTTACCTGGTCACTACATTCCAGATGTTGTTTCTATTATTGGTACTACAAATATCGTATTCGGTGAGGTTGACAGATAATGAAAAGATATGATTTAAGACATTTAAAAACAGATTTTGAACCTCGCATGAAAGAAATTTTAGGTGAACACAAAGCAGGTGAAGTTGCAATCTTTTTATTTGAAATTGGTGATTTTTCTCCAATTCAGCGTTCTGCTGACATTGTAAAAGAGTGCGGATATGAGTTAATAAACTCTTTAAAGTTTAACGAGGTCGACTGGACTATCGTGGCTAAAAAATAGGGATTTGATGTGAGTAAAGTCTATTTTTCTACTTGGAATGGTGAACTGATAAATAACGCAGGTAAACCAGAAGAAGAGTGGGAAGAATCAGCTTATAATCTACCAGCAACATATGATGACCATCGTGATTCTAAAGCCTTTATTGGCTGGGATGGCGTTGCATTATTTAATGAGAATGTAGATGTAATCCGTTTAGCTATGGAGTATGCTGCACAATATCAAGAGTATTCAGAAGCATGCGGAAGATGTGCGCCTGGTCGTTGGGGTGGTCGTATTTTATATGATCAACTTGATAAAATTGCTCGTGGTGAAGGTGCAGTAGCTGATTTGGATCACTTAAAAGAGATCGGTAAAAGTATGCAAATAACTTCAAAGTGTGAGATTGGAAAAACAGTTCCAAATCCTATACTTGATTTGATGACACACTTTGAAGATGTCTTTATGGATTGTATTAACAATCAAAAAAAATCAATTCATTATGATTCAGATGTATCATATATAGCTAAGATAACGGCACCTTGTACAGATGCTTGTCCTGCGCATGTTGATATTCCTGGATATATTGAAGGTGTGCGAGATTTAAGACTTGATGAGTCTTTGAGAGCTACCCGTCAAACCATGCCATTGGCGCATACTTGTGGGCGTATTTGTCCACACCCATGTGAGGATGCTTGTCGCCGTACAAATCTTGACGAGCCAATTGCAATTATGGAACTAAAGCGTATTGGTGCTGATTATGAAACAGATCATGGTTTTGGTTTTTTTCATCCTGGAAAAGGGAAAAAGAAAGCACCTGTCGGTAAAAAAGTAGCTGTTATTGGTGCTGGTCCTGCTGGTCTTACAACTGCTTATTATTTAGCACTTGATGGAATTGATGTGGATGTTTATGAAGCACTTCCAGTTCTTGGTGGTGAAGTAACTGTTGGTGTTCCAGAGTATCGTATGCCATGGGCTAAATATCTTCAAGATATTGAAGCAGTTAAAGATTTGGGTGTTAACTTTATAGTAAATCATGAAGTGACAGCTGAGGAAATGAGAGAGTTTGAAACTACTTATGATGCAACAATGATTGCGTCAGGCACTCGTATATCTAAAGCAGTTAGATGTGAAAATGAACGTTCAGAAGTCAAAGGCTATTGGGGAGCTATTGATTTCCTTGACTGGGTAAATCTTTATGAAAAGTTTGATATTAAAACACCTGCGGCAGTTCAAGAACAGCAAATGTTACCTGCTGATTATGTAGATTTAACTGGTAAAACAGTTGCCTGCGTTGGTGGTGGATTCACATCCATGGACGTTGTGCGTTGTTCTATACGAGCAGGGGCTAAGAGAGTTATCATGATTTATCGTCGTGATGAGAAAACTATCATTCGTAATACAACTTATGAAGAGTATCATGAAGCAGTAGAAGAGGGCGTAGAATTTATTTTTCACTCTGCAGTTAATACTATGAATGATGAAAATGATATCTTGAAGTCACTTTTGATTGATAAGTACGAATTAGTTCCAGATCCTGATGGTGGGCGTCCAGAACTTGTTAAAGTTGAAGGTGATTCAGAGCTTATTGAAGTAGATTATCTGATTCCTGCCGTATCTCAGTCAGCTGATTTAGATTTTATTCCAAAAGAATGGGAATTAGACATGACTTCATGGGCAACCTTGAAGACAAATGGAAAAGATTATATGACTTCTCGTAAGGGAGTTTTTGCGTCTGGAGATTGTGAATATGGTCCTATGACAATTGTAAACGCAGTTGGACAGGCTAAACGTGCTTCTTCTGTTATATCTAGATATGTTCAAAACGGTGGAGAAATTACTTTAACAGATGATGAGATCATGGAAGATCATTTACGTAAAATGAAAGTTTATGATAAGAAAGAGAAAATTACTGGTTGGTTAGCTGGTGTTCCTCGTGCTCATTCTGAAGTACTTGATGTAAATATTAGAAAATATAACAACGAAGAGGTAAACTTCGGTTTCACTCAAGAGCAGTCAATCAGCGAAGCTGAGAGATGTATGCGTTGTTATTACATCGCTATGGTAGCGAACTAAGGAGGCATGATGGATGATAAAATGATTAATTTTAAAATCGACGGTATCCTTGTTAGTGCTAAAAAAGGTGAGTCTATTATTGAGGTTGCAAGACGTATCGGGGCATATATACCAACTATGTGTTACCTGCCAAAGACTACACCAAACGCATCTTGTAGAATGTGTTCGGTTGAAGTTAAGGGTCAAGATGGATTTATTCTCTCTTGTAATACTCCTCCGGTTGAGGGCATTGAAGTAATTACAAATTCGGATGCTCTCTTTAAAGAACGTCAAAATATTATGAAGATGTATAATGTAAACCATCCTCTTCAGTGTGGTGTTTGTGATAAATCTGGCGAGTGTGATTTACAAAACAAAACATTAGACTTTGGTGTTGCCGAACAGACTTTCGCAGTTCGTGATCAATCACGTAAGAAAAAGAAATGGGGAGTGCATACGTATGATCCAGGGCTTTGTATTATGTGTGAAAAATGTACTGCGGTATGTAATGAGGTTGTTGGAAGTGAAGCACTTTTCATTAAACCAGGTGGTTACAAATCAGAGATAGATATTCGTCTTAAAAACTGTATTCAGTGTGGCGAATGTGTTTCTGTTTGTCCTGTTGGTGCAATGGCAAGTACTAATTTTAAATATAGTTCAAACGCTTGGGAACTCAGTAAAGTTCCATCGTCATGTTCTCACTGCTCATCTGCTTGTTCACTTTTTTATGAATCAAAACATGTTGGTATCAACGGTTCACGTGACGAGGGCAAAATCTATAGAGTTACAAACACTGCTGATTTCACTTCACTGTGTGGTGCTGGTAGATTCGGTTTCGATTATGAAAATTTAAATGTAAAAAAAGATGAAGCTGCGTTTAACATGGCTATAGAAAAATTTAAATCTGCTAAAAATGTTAAGTTTACTTCAGTTATTACAAATGAAGAGGCTTACTTATTACAAAAATTAAAAGATAAATTGGGCTTTAATCTTGTCAATGATGAAGCGAAAGCGTTTGGCTCTTTTATGAATAATTTTGCTGCAACTGCAAATACATCATTATACAACGCAACTTTAGATGACTTGTCAAAAAGTGATTTTGTAGTGAGTGTTGGTTCGTCATTTTCAAGCGATAATCCGATGGTTAAATTTGCAATTGCAAAAGCAGTCAATCATAGAAAAGCTTATGTTTCTTATATCCACCCTATTGTTGATCCTGAGATATCAAATCTTGTGACTCAGTATATTAAAAATGAAGTTGGGAGTGAAGAAGCAGCCTTAGCAATGCTTGCTGATGTTTTTATTGAAGACAAATCATCGCAAGAAGAGTTTTTTGATTCACTTGATATTGGTTATTTGAGCGGTGAGAGTAATATTTCTACTGAAGAGATAGAGCTTTTAAAAATGTTTTCTAAAAGAAAAACTGCACCTATTTTAATTATAGGTGAAGATGTTATTAATCATCCGCGTGCAAACAATATAGCGATGATAGCTGGTTTACTGCAAAAAAGTGGAGTATTTAAAGTGCTCATTATTCCTCCTGTTACAAATTCACTTGGCGTGAGCCTGATTTGTGAGTTAGATAAAGAAGAAGATGGTTTGACTATTGGCTATAACACTCAAGCAGATTTTGTACTCAGTGCAAAAGGTAATGGCGACTTAGATATGCCTGCGCTTAACCAGCAAGAGGGGACTTTTGTAAATATTGACAAAGACTTAACACCTCTAAACGCAGGTGTTGGATATACAGGGTATGAGTTAAATGATATAGCAAATGCACTTGGAGTTCTAAGTGAAAATATAATTGATTATACTTCACAGCTTGGTTTTGAAAATATAGCATTCGATTCCTTAGAAAACAGTGTAGATAACTCCGGTAATGTTACTCGTGGTTACAAGATAAAAGCTAAAGAAAACAAAAAAAAGACGAAAATATCTGAAGTAGATGATTTGAGTGAATATAATGGAAGCGTAGTTTATAGCTGTAATCCCCTAAATCAATTTAATCAATTTACAAAAGATTGCAGTCAAATTCAAGAGAAAACTGATTTAGTTGGCTCAGAGCAGTTCGCGATGGCATCTAAAATTAAGTCTGGAGATACTGTAACTTTTAGCGTAAATGGTCAAGAGTTTACTAGATATTTTAGAATAGATAGAAAACTCACTGGAACAGTGGCGCTCAATCCAAACTTTGATATGGATGCAAAAAGTTCAGGGTATAGATATAATCAAGTTAAAATAGAGGTTGCAAATGGATAATATTACTATCAACATTGATGGAAAAGAGATACAAACGCAAGAAGGTGAATTTTTATTAAACGCAGCCCGGGCGAATGATATCTTTATTCCAGCTATATGTTACTTGACAAGATGTAGTCCGACTTTGGCTTGTCGTATTTGTCTCGTTGAAGCTGATGGCAAACAGGTATATGCTTGTAATGCTAAAGCTAAAGACGGTATGAATATTACAACTAAAACTGAAAATATTGAGAAGGAACGCCGTGCAATTATGGAAGTGTATGATGTGAATCATCCTCTTCAATGTGGTGTATGTGATCAATCAGGTGAATGTGAGCTACAAAACTATACTTTAGAGATGGGCGTTGATTCACAAAGCTATGCAGCTAAAGATGTAGATAGAAGTTCTCATGACTGGGGACACTTGCATTACGATCCAGGCTTATGTATAGTTTGTGAAAGATGTGTAACAGCATGTAAGGATATGATTGGTGATAATTCACTCAAGACTATTCCTCGTGGTGCTGATGCTCTTGAAGCTGAGTATAAAGAAAGTATGCCAAAAGATGCGTACGCGATGTGGAACAAGCTCAACAAATCAGTTATTGGTTTAACGAACGATACTGATGTTCTTGATTGTACATCTTGTGGTGAGTGTGCTGCTGTTTGTCCAGTTGGTGCTTTAGTAGATACTCAGTTTATGTATAAGTCAAATGCTTGGGAACTCCGTCAGATACCTGCAACTTGTGGTCACTGTTCTGCGGGATGTCAAATATCTTATGATGTGAAACATACAAATATTGAAAATCCTGAAGATAAGATTTATCGTGTTATGAATGAGTGGAACTATGTTTCACTATGTGGTGCTGGTAGATATGGATTTGATTATCAAAATGCAAATGTTACTAAAGATGAAGCTGCGTTTAAAAAGGCAATAGAAGCATTTAAAAAAGCTGATACGATTAACTTTACTTCAACAATTACAAATGAAGAAGCACTCATTTTACAAAACTTAAGTGATAAATTTGGATATAAACTTGTAAATAATGAAGCACTTGCATTTCAAAACTTCCTAAAAGATTACGCAACAATTAGTGGTACTCGTCTTTATGGAAGTGATTTAAAAGCGGTTGCAAATACGAATTTTATAGTTTCTGTAGGTACTGCTATTAAAAGTGATAATCCAAATGCAAGATACTCTTTAAATAACTCTTTAACAGTTAACAAAGGGGCAGCTTTATATTTTCACCCTGTGAGTGATCCTGTAGTTGAGGGTATGAGTAAAAATCTTTTGAGTATTAATCACAAGCCTCTACAGGAGGAGACAGTACTTTATCTTATTTTAGATCTGTTTGCAGATAAAGAAAAACTACCAACTGAGATTGTTGATTATTTAGCAACATTTCACTCTACTAAAACTATAACGGTTGAAGAGACTATTAAAGAGAAAATAGTTGAAATGGTTAAAGAGATGAAAGTGAATGAAGAGACTGGTGAAGAAGAGGAAGTTGAAGTAGAGAAATCTAAGATGGTTCCTAAAAAAGTTTCTAAAGAAGTAGAAGTAGACGATAATAGATTACTTGAAATTTTAGGCACTGCTGATAATTTTACACAAACACTAGAAAAATTTCTGAATAAAAAAGATAGTTTTTCATTAATTATTGGACCAGATTTATATACTCATCCAAACTCTAAAAACTTGGCTCGTTTAGTTGCTCTAATAGAAAAGTATAGTGAATTTGAAATTGTAATGATTCCAACTCTTACAAATACTCTTGGTGTATCACTTATAAATAAACTATCAGCAACTGCTGGTGAGTATACGATTGGTTATAACACTAAAGGTGACTTTACTCTATCTGCTTTAGGTGGTGGAGACTTAGATATGCCAGCAATTAATCAGCAAGAGGGAACTCTTACATCTATTAATAAGCGCGTAAATCCTACAAACGCTGCCTTATCTTATGGTGGATATGAATTAAATGATATTGCTAACGCTTTAGGTCTAAACGCAGAACTTACTATCAACTATACAAAAGAGTTACCAGCTTCTAAAGGTTTTGAAGCACAAGCCTTTGATGACCTTCCAAACTACTATACAAACGCAGGTGAAGAGATGCGTGGATATAAGCTTAAAAACAAGGGTAAAAAAGCATCAGCAGATGAAAGTGTAAACGTGATTGACGAAACACTTGCTATGAATGATGGAATAATATACTCTGCTAATCCTGTAAGACAGTTTAGTGAATTTACAAATAAAACTACTAACCTTGATGAGGAGAGTGGCGTTTATATAAGTGAGGAGTATTTAAACAACTCTGAACTTAATGCAGGGGATAGTATAAAAGTTAAGAGTGAAAATGGGGAGTTAGTGGCTAAAATAGTAAGTGATAACAAAATCACTGGAAATATTATAGTGCTTCCAACTTTTGATTCTAAATTAAACTCAGAGGCTTTGTTTAGTGGTTACCGCTTTACTACAGCTTCGATTGAAAAGGTGTAATATATGGATACAGCATATTTAATAGAAACGATAATTAAAGTCGTTGTTGTTTTACTAATATTTTCTGCTTTAGCGGGGATAGGTACTTACTTTGAACGTAAAATACTTGCGTTTATGCAACGTCGTCTTGGGCCGATGAATGTTGGTCCTTATGGATTACTTCAAGTTGCCGCAGATGGTGTGAAATTATTTACGAAAGAGGATATTATTCCAACGAATGTTGTTGGTCCTATATTTAAAATTGCACCCGTAATTACAGCGGCTACTGCGTTTATGGCGGCAGCTGCAATTCCATTTTTACCACAATTTACTATCTTTGGATACACAGTACATCCAATTGTTGCAGACATTAACATAGGTATTTTGTATATTCTTGGTATTATGGGAGTTGGCCTTTATGGTCCACTTCTTGGTGGTATGGCTTCAGCAAATAAGTTCTCACTTATTTCAGCTGCTCGTGGTGCTGCTGTGTTTATCTCCTATGAAGTTGTTACAGGTTTATCAATCTTAGCTCCAATTATGATGGTTGGCTCTTTGTCTCTTATTGATTTTAATGAGTATCAAATTGAGAATGGATGGATTATATTTAACTTGTATGGAGTTGGGTTTGTTGCGTTTATCCTTTTTTGGATTGCTGGATTTGCTGAAACTGGCCGTACACCATTTCACCTAATCGCCAATGATCATGAGATTATTGATGGTTTTGGTACAGAGTACTCTGGTATGAGATGGGGTCTATTCTTCATCGGTGAATATGCAAATATGTTTTTTATTTCATTTGTAATCCCTTTACTTTTCTTAGGTGGTTATGGTGATGGTAGTTTCTTAGGAGCTCTAGGTTTACTAGCTAAGATGGCGTTCTTTTTCTTCTTCTTTTTATGGACAAGAGCAGCATGGCCAGATGTGAGACCAGATCAACTTATGTGGTTGTGTTGGAAAGTACTTATGCCAATAGCAGTGATTAACGTTGTAATCGCTGGCTTTTTGATGATGTTTTAAGGGGATATGAATGAATAACGAGCAATTTAATAACAGAAATGTTAACGATGGCTACTTCCTTGTAGATATCGAAGATTACCCTACCGATGGTTGGGGTAAATTTAAACGTGTAGTAAGAAGAACTTTTAGAGGCGAGCTTTTTGTTGGTCTTTGGGTAGTACTTCGTGAAATGATTTTTTTTAAAAAACATACTATTAGTTACCCTGAAGAAAAGATGCCGATTGGACCACGTTATCGTGCTGTTCATCAAATGAAAAGACTTTGGGAATCAGATACCGAGAGATGTATCGGTTGTGGACTATGTGAGAAGATTTGTATATCTGACTGTATCCGTATGGACACTAAGATTGATAAAAATTCTCGTAAAGAGGTTTCAGAATACACTATTAACCTTGGTCGCTGTATCTTCTGTGGTTACTGTGCTGAAGTTTGTCCAGAGCTTGCAATTACTCACGGTGGTGAATATGAAAATGCATCTGATCAAAGAGAACACTTTGTTATGTACGAAGACATGTTAACACCACTAGATCAAATGAAGGCTGGAACTCAGCTAGAATTTGAAGGTTTTGGTGCTATTACACCAAATGAAGATGAGCGTGTTAAAACAACACCTCTAGCATATTAAGGAGATTGAATTATGTTTGAAGCGATAGCGTTTTATCTATTTGCATTTTTAACAATTGCGATGTTTTTCATTACTGTTACAACATCACAGGCGTTATATGCCTTAACGGCACTTGCAGCAGGGATGATTTTTATATCAGCATTTTTCTTTATTCTAGGTGCTGAGTTTTTAGGTGCGGTTCAAATCGTTGTCTATTCTGGTGCAGTTATGGCGCTTTATGCCTTTGGTATGATGTTTTTTGACACAACCAGAGAAGTTAAAGAAAAGCACGGCAATAAATATATAGTTGTTGGTTTGAGTACTATAGCCGCTCTTCTTGTTGTTGTGATTTTTGCAGCTCCGATAGTCTCTGAAAATATTACTGCTCTTTATCCAATGGTAGAGGGTGCTGGAAATACTCAAGAAGTTGGTATGGTTCTTTTTACTAAATACCTTATTCCTTTTGAAGTTGCAGCTGTAATGCTTTTAGTCGCAATGATAGCAGGTATCGTTTTAGCTGGTAAGAAAATGGATTTATCACTTACTTTGTACCACACAGCTGAAATTGATGAAATGACTAAAGGTCAAGATAAAAAGGTGCTTTCATGATGGAAATTGGATTAAATCATTACTTAGTACTTTCAACTATACTTTTTTCTATAGGTTTAGTTGGAGTAATGAGAAGAAAAAACCTTCTTTTGCTGTTTTTCGCAACCGAGATATTACTAAATTCTGTAAATATTGCTTTTGCTGCGATTTCACACTTTTACGGTGACTTAACTGGTCAGATGTTTGCATTTTTTGTAATTGCGATTGCTGCATCAGAAGTAGCTGTTGGTCTTGGTCTGTTGATTGTTTGGCATAAACGTCATGGCAATATCGACTTAGATACATTATCAACGATGAAAGGATAAAAGAATGGAAAAATATTTATATATTGCACTATTCGCACCACTAGTTGGTTCTATGTTCGCTGCACTTTTTGGTGCAAGACCAAAAACAACGATAGCTGGTTTAGTTCCAAGTATATTATTACTTGTTTCACTAATGGCAAGTAGTACTTTATTAGTTCATATCCTTGGTGGCGGTGAAGTAGTTCACGTTGAGATGATGACATGGATGGCTACGGGTAATTTATACATTCCATTTGGTTTTGTAGTTGATCAAGTATCGGTTACAATGATGATGGTTGTAACCCTTGTTTCAACGGTTGTTCATTTTTATGCTATTGGCTATATGGACCATGACAAAGGTTTTAATCGTTTCTTTTCTTGGTTATCTGCGTTTGTTTTTTCAATGTTGATTCTTGTAATGAGTGATAATTTTGCTGGTCTTTTTATAGGTTGGGAAGGTGTTGGTCTTTGTTCATGGGGTCTTATTGGGTTTTGGTATCACAAAGAGAGTGCAACATGGGCAGCTAATGAAGCGTTTATAATGAACCGCATTGCTGACCTTGGCATGTTAATTGGTATCTTCTTAGTATATTGGAATACTGGAACACTACAGTATGCTGAAGCTTTTGCCGCAATGCCAGCTTTAGATATTGAAACATTAACTTGGATTGGTATTTTCTTATTTGTTGGGGCTATGGGTAAATCAGCTCAATTCCCACTACATACTTGGCTTGCTGATGCGATGGAAGGTCCTACTCCAGTTTCTGCACTTATTCACGCTGCGACAATGGTAACAGCTGGTGTTTACTTAGTGGTTCGTTCAAATGAGTTATATGCTTTAATCCCAAATATTGGTCTATTTATAGCGAGTCTTGGTGCATTTGTTGCAATTTTCGCAGCCACTATGGCTCTGGTTAATCGTGATATCAAAAGAGTTATCGCTTACTCTACGCTTTCACAGCTAGGATATATGTTTGCAGCTGCTGGTCTTGGTGCATACTGGGTTGCACTGTTTCACTTAATGGCGCACGCATTCTTTAAAGCGCTATTATTTCTAGGGGCTGGTAATGTTATGCATGCAATGCACGATGAACTTGATCCATTTAAAATGGGTGGACTTGGTAAGACAATGAAGGGAACAATGATTCTTATGACTCTTGCATCTGTTGCATTGGCTGGAATTTTCCCACTCGCAGGTTTCTTCTCAAAAGATTTAATCTTAGAAGTTGCGTTTGTTGATCATCATTTTATTATCTATGGAGTACTTCTATTTACTGCTGGTTTAACTGCGTTTTATTCATTTAGAATTATTGCACTTATTTTCCATGGTGAAGATAGACATACAGCATTAGGCCATCACCCACATGAAGCTTATACCTTTATGTTATGGGTAATGGGACCACTAGCAGTACTTGCAGTAATTGCAGGTGCATTAAAAGGTACCTATTTTGAAATGGTAACAGCTGTTTTACCTGGAACTGAATATCATGTTCACTCAGCTGCAGCATACTGGATTATGACAATTGGAACGCAACTTTTTGTTCTTTTGGCAATATATTTTGCATACAAAAAATACATGAGTCGTGATATTAAAATACCAGATGGAACAAGTGCAATGGAGAACAGTTTTGCTTATAAACTATTAAAAAATCAATACTATATTCCATATTTTTATGAAGAATTTTTAGTTAAACCATATAGAGAACTTTCAATAGTTTTATGGAAACAAGTTGATATGAAAGTTGTTGACGCCACTGTTGATGGCATAGCTGGAATTGTTTATGGTACTGGTGAAAAAACTAGAGATATGCAGAGTGGTAATTTGTCTACGATGCTAAAATGGATGGTAGCAGGTACAGTTGCTATGCTATCTTTAGCTGTGGTTTTTGGACTGGCAGTTAAATATTCTGATGAAATTCAAGCAATTTTATCGGGCTTAGGAGTTTAGTAGATGATTGATCACATTTTATCAATTTTAATATTCTTCCCTGCTATAGCAGCAGCGTTTGGATTTATGATACAAAAAGATAGTATTCGTGCTTATGGTGTAGCAGTTTCTGTAATAGAGTTTGCTTTATCTTTATGGCTTTGGTTTGCGTTCGATTCAAACGCAGCGGGCATGCAATTTATGGAGCAAATAGCTTTAGTTCCTGCGTTTGGAATTAACTACATTTTAGGTGTAGATGGCATCTCTCTTTTCATTATAATTTTAGCTGCGTTTTTTACAATGATTGGTATCGCTTCTTTAACAGATACGAAAAATGTTAAAAATATGATTATAACGCTTCTGTTTTTACAAATGACTATGGTTGGTGTATTTGCTGCACTTGATGCAATTGTATTTTATGTTTTCTGGGAACTTTCACTTGTACCAATGTTGTATATAATTGGTGCATGGGGTGGCCCACTACGTATATACGCATCAGTTAAGTTCTTCTTATACACATTCGCAGGTTCACTTGTAATGCTTGTAGGAATTCTGTTTATGGCATATTTTTATTTCCAAGCAACTGGTGTATGGAGTTTTGCAATTCTTGATTGGTATAGATTGATTTTGCCTGAGACATTCCAACTTTGGTTATTTGTAGCATTCTTTATAGGTTTTGCTATTAAAGTACCAATGTTTCCATTTCACACTTGGTTACCATATGCTCATGGTCAAGCACCAACAATCGGTTCTGTAATACTAGCGGCTATTCTCCTGAAAATGGGTACTTATGCTTTTATCCGTTTTTCATTACCATTGTTCCCGGATGCATCAGTATTTTTCATGTTTCCAATAGCAATTATTGCTATTATAATGATTATATACACGGCTATGGTTGCATATGCTCAAGAAGATGTTAAGCAGGTTGTTGCTTACTCGTCGGTTTCGCATATGGGTGTTATCGTTTTAGGAACATTTGCTCTTAACGTTGAGGGTATTACAGGTTCGATCTTCTTAATGATTGCTCACGGTGTTGTCTCTGGTGCACTGTTCCTCCTTGTTGGTGTTATTTATGACAGACGTCATACTAAGATGATGAGTGAGTTTGGTGGACTGGCATCAGTTATGCCAAGATATGCAACTATTTTTGGTATTATGTTGATGGCCTCCGTTGGTATGCCTTTGACAATAAATTTCGTAGGTGAATTTTTAAGTCTTCTTGGTTTTTATCAGCAGTCGCATATTTTAACTCTTTTAGCTGGAATTGCAATTATAGTGGGTGCTATTTATATGCTAGCAGCATATAAAAAAATGTTCTTTGGAGTAGTTACAAAAGAAGAAAATAAAAATCTTCCAGATGTTAACAAAAGAGAGCTAATCGCTCTCGTTCCATTGGTAATTATTACAATTTGGTTGGGTGTATATCCTAAACCTGTTTTAGAACCAATCAATAATTCTGTAGAATCGATTGTGCAATTGATGCATGACAAAGCTATAAGTCAAGAAGCCAAATCTAGAATTCCTAATCTCGTTAAAGAGATAGAAATTACTCAAACTTCTATAGAGGAGGCACACTAATGTTAGAGCCTATAAATGTTTCTTTAGAGTCATTAAACTTAATGACTTTGGCACCAATGCTTATTCCAATAGTGGGTGCATTATTAATTTTAATTGTTGATATGTTTAAAAGTGGATTGCATAAAACACTCTATGTTGTATTAAGTATGCTTTTCTTATTGATGGATTTTGGAGCACTTTTTGATTCTGCGGTTATGTTTGCTGCTGATGGAACTATCATGGGTGTTTTTGATGTTATGCTTATAGATGGTTTAGCGATTCTATCACAGTTTATTATTGTTGGTGCTTCGCTACTCTTTATTCCCTTAGCATTAACGCATAAACGTTTCCATGAATTTTCATATCCTGAGTTTTTTGCACTCTTTTTATTCATGATTTCTGGATTCCAGTTTATGGTTGCAACAGACAATCTCATTCTTGTCTTCGTGGGACTTGAAACTGCATCCTTAGCACTCTACACTTTAATTGCTATGCATAATCGTGATAAATCATTTGAGGCTGCTGTTAAGTACTTTACAATGGGTGCTTTAGCTGCAGGTTTTTATTCTTTTGGTGCAATGGTGTTTTATGCACTCACTGGTTCAGTAGAAATAAATCAAATTGCTACAGTATTAGCGGCTAATAACTATGCTGATATCGGGTTTGTTTTAATTGGTGTAGTATTTATGTTAGCATCATTTGGATTTAAACTATCAATCGTTCCATTTCATACATGGGCACCAGATGTTTATGAGGGCTCAAGTGCAGCGATGGCCGGTTATATGTCTATTGTTCCTAAAATAGCTGCGTTTATCGTTGCTATGAGATTATTTGAGTTCCTTATTCATAGTGGAGTAGTTTGGTTAGAAGTGGTACTTTATATTTTCGTTGTTATTACTATGACAGCCGCAAATATCTGGGCATTAGTGCAATCGGATGTAAAACGTATGCTTGCATATAGTTCTATATCTCATGCTGGATTTGTTATGGCAGCTATTTTAATTGGTACTACACAATCCAATAGCGCTCTTTTCTTATACTGGATTATGTTTAGTTTTACTAATCTTGGTTCATTTTCTATGCTTTGGATGTCTCGTCAGAAACATCTACCAGTAGGACAAAGTACTGACCATAGTTATGATAAGTTTGCAGGTATGATTCAAACTGCTCCTGTAGCAGCAGTAATTATGGGTCTATTTATGTTAAGTTTAGCAGGCCTTCCTCCATTTGCACTATTTTGGGGTAAACTTTATATGATTAGTTCTGCTGTAACAGGTGGCTATACAGTTCTAGCACTCATTATGGCATTAAACTCAGCAATCGCTGGTTATTACTATTTAAAACTGATAGTATATATGTTTATGAAAGATCCGGTTGTTGGTAATGACGGACATGTGTATGTGGCAAACGCAACACTTGCATTGAAATCAATCATTGGTTTTGCAGCAGTGGGAACTATATTTGCGTTTGTAGCATTAAATCCACTCCTAGAGTTAATTACTGCGTTTGTATATAAAAGTGGATACTAGATCTACGCCTAAATAGCGTAGTTTTAGTAGTAAAATAAATGCGCTTGCTTCTCTTTTTGCATGTGCACTTGCGTTTCTTCTCTTTAAACTCTTATGATAAAAATATAAATTTTAGTTTAACTCTAAACAATCAGATATGGAGTAAAGACCAGCTTCTTTAGATACAAGCCAACCAGCAGCTCTTATTGCACCTTTGCTAAATGTACTTCTTGAGGTTGCCGTGTGGTTGAGTTCTATGAATTCGCCATCATTGTAAAAACCAACAGTATGACGACCAATAATATCCCCTCCACGAAGAGCCATAACAGCGATTTCATCTTTTGTTCTCTCTCCAATATTGCCATCTCTACCACTTACACGAACTTTATCGATATCAAGATGACGTCCTGCTGCAGCTGATTCACTAAGAGTAAGAGCAGTGCCACTAGGAGCATCTTTTTTATGTTTATGGTGCATTTCTACGATTTCGATATCAAAGCCCTCTAAGGCGCACGAAGCTTGATATACAAGCTTGTTTAGCAGAGCAACCCCTAGAGACATATTGGTTGCATACAATACAGGCATAGTTTCACTAGCGCTTTTTAAGAGATTAAGCTGATGCGCGCCTAGGCCAGTTGTACCTATAACTAAAGGCTTAGGTGTTTTTATTGCCTCTTCTAAAAGTGTTTCACATGCATTGGGTAGTGAGAAGTCAATAACTACATCACTTGCGTTTAAAAATGATTTCATGTCAGCAGTAACCAAAATAGATGCATCAATAGAAAAGCCAAGTTCATTACGAACATATACACTACTAACACTCATATTCTCTATCTCTTTTAAATTTTCTAAAAGTAATTTTCCAACTCTGCCACTTGCTCCAAATATACCCACTTTAATCATTGTTATTGCCTCAATATTGTTTTGTTAATTATTTATGAATGATACCAAAGATTTAATAGTGTTTTAATTAAAAAAAAGAGAGATTAAATACTTCAAGACTTACGCTTGAAATATTTAAGTAAATTGATTAGTCGTTTAGTAACTCATCTACATATGAGATAACTTGAAGAGCAGCAACTGCACCATCGCCAGATGCACTTATAACTTGTTTTGGAGCAGCTATTCTCATATCACCTGTTGCATAAAGTCCAGGAACTGAAGTTGCCATACTGATGTTGACAATAACTTCACCCGCCTCATTTGTATCACATAAAAAGCTACCATCTTCTTGTAGTAGCGTTTCATTATTCACATCATTACCAACAAATGTAAACACACCTGGAACAACGATATCACGGATTTCACCCTCTTTATTTTTTACTTTTAAGCCATTAACACCCATCTTGTCACCATAAACTTCTTGGGGCACAGAGTTTAAAACAAGTTCGATATTTGCAGTTCTTTTAATTCTATCAACAGTATTTGGAGCTGAACGGAATGTGTCGCGTCTATGAATAAGATAAACTTTTGAACATATTTTTGCTAAGTAAAGTGCTTCTTCTAAAGCAGTATCGCCACCGCCTACAACAGCAACTTCTTTTCCTTTATAGAAAAAACCATCACAAGTTGCACAAGTACTCACACCTTTACCAAAGAACTCATCTTCACCAGCAAAACCTGCACGACGAGGAGATGAACCAGTTCCAATAATAACACTATGTGCATCTGTAGTTGTTCCATCTTCTTTATGAATAGTAAACAGGTCTCCACTTTTAGTCACACGAGTTACATTTACCATCTCATGAATAAGGCCAAATTTTTGACACTGTTCTGGCCATGGAGCCATCAGTTCCATACCTGTGATTTCACCAGTAGCACCAGGATAGTTTTCTATCTCTGATGAGTTCATAATTTGCCCACCAGGCATACCTTTTTCAAACATTACTACGTTTTCTAAACCGCCACGAGTTGTATAGAGGCCAGCAGTAAGTCCAGCAGGTCCACCACCAATAATTGCACAATCTAATATCATTAATTTTTCCTTCTTAATAAGCTATTTATTTATTTTGATAATTTGTTTAAATTATCTAGTGTGTGTATGATACTATTTTGTTTATAAAGAGACTCTTTGTGTTTTTTATATCTTAAAGTTACTCAGTTTATATTTTAATCTTTAGAGTGAAAAAAGATAATTGGAGGAGTTATTAATGAGAGAAATACTCATAAAGCAGCAATGCTACTGTATGAGCGTATAAAATTATGCTAAAAGAGCGTTGATTTTATCAGCAAGAGCTTGTTTTGACTGCGCTCCAACAACTTGGTCTACCATTTCGCCATTTTTGAAAAACATAATAGTAGGAATAGAACGAATACCAAACTTCACAGCTATGTCTTGTTCTTCATCAGTGTTTACTTTACAGATTTTAGCTTTACCATCGAAATCTTCAGCTAGTTCTTCAACAATTGGAGCGATCATACGGCAAGGTCCACACCATGGAGCCCAAAAGTCTACTAGTGATACACCCTCTGCAAGTGTTGCTTCGAAATCTGCGCCAGTTAGTTCTAAATATTTACCCATTAGTAAATCCTTTTTATTTTAAATTATAGTGTGTGTATTATACATAGGTAATGATTAAATGGAACTTTAGAGTAGATTTATATCTCTATTTTAGGGTTTTCTTAATAGTAATGAGAAAAATAAGACCAGCAGCACTCAGTAAAACAGCGCCTCCATAAAATATTTTTTGCTGATGAAAAATGAGTCCAAAAGAAGATGTTACAAGGCCTGCTGTACTAAAAAACCATTGCAAATTTGCAAGTTTTTGAGGAAGCAATTCATGCAACATAGGGACAGGTTCTTCTTCAATCAGAGGAGAATATATATGAAACCATACTAAAAAAGGAATAATTTTATAAAAGTTTCCAATGATAACAAAACCGAAAAATCCTATGAACATTATCCATAATCCAAGCTTTAGAAGTGTTTCATTTTGTGTAAAAAGATAAGTAAGTAGGAGTAAAAAAGAGATAATAAAAGATGAAAATGCAACATACATAGATTTTGCCCAGACATCATGGACTATTTTTTTTCTTGATGTACTCATTTTATAAAGTTGATAAAAATAAAACAAAATAGCAATAACACTTAAAAAATAAGCTACGTTTTGTGTGAGAGATGTAAGAACAAATGGAGATATCATCATTACTATTACACCTGCAAAAAGAGCCGTAAAACTGTTGGAAAATTCATTATCACTTATGCGTTTAGAGGAGCCAAACATAGGTAAAAGTACTATGGAAATTCCCATTATTAAAAGTATTACAAAACCTACAACTAAACCAAATGTATGGATATTTACAAGAGAGTGAGGGTTAATATCTATGAGGCCATTAAATGCAGCTGCCATAATTAAGCCGGTAATAATTCCTAAAAGCAAAAAAAAGTTACTCATCTTCATGGCTTTAGTGATTGCTGTATTTCGTCTGGCATTTTTTAGCGTGAGTAAAAACTCTAGGGCATAAATACTCATAGCTATAAGCACTAAAGCTCCGCCATAGAGTAAAAAGACAGCGTTTACATAAAAGCCGACAAGTATTAAAACAAGTCCGCTGGTTAAAAAGATAGATAGATATTTGAAAATATTTACATTATAGTGATTCGTCTCAACAACAATTGGTCCTAGTTGCGCCATAGCTGAGAATATCGCCATCATTACAAAACCCAACATATACAAATGAACCCAACCTATAAGATGAAAATCTTTAAAACCAGAAAATGGATCAATGAAAAAAAGCCAAAGCATACTTAAAAAATAAAAAAATCCTGACAATATAAAATATGGTTTCATAAGGCTGATTGGTGGAGAAAAATTAGGAGATACATTCATTTTAAAATCTTTTTATAGGAATAATATGTATAATTCTAACAAATTAAATATAGAAATTAAAGGTTTTATTGTGAAGTTGACAATCAGTGATGGTGAAATTGGTGTTAGACCACCAGTTACGAAACCACATCCAGGGTTTTTACATGAAGTTGGTGAAGAGAGATTTAAAAAACTAGTGTATGATCATTATGAGTTAATCCAAACGAGTGATATTGCGTTTTTATTTCCTATTCATGATGAGGATGATTTTGCAGAGGCTAAAAAACATGCCTTTGATTTTCTTATTCAAGAGTGTGGAGGTCCTGATTATTTTCAGCAAAGTCGTGGAGATGCACAAATGGTTGGTCGCCATGCACCTTTTCGTATAGATGAGGCTGGAAGAAAGTCTTGGCTCTCTCTTTATGCACCACTTTTAGAAGCCTTAGTTGATGAGGGAATTACTCAAGAGTATATAGAATCTTTTTGGGATTACTTAGATATTTTTTCTATGTGGTTAGTAAATACACAAAGCTAATTTAGAATTTAATCAGCTTCATTTTTCTGTTTTTAAAATAAGCACACTCTGTATATCCGATCTCTCTTGCCATTTGCATTATCTCTTTTGCAAAGAGTGCAACTTGCTTTGGTTCGTGAGCATCTGAAGCAAAGGTTATAGGAATTCCAAGTTCATACGCTTGTTTGAGTAATGATGGTGATGGATAAGCTTCTTTTATAGGTTTTCTGTATCCTGACATATTTAACTCTAAAACCATTTCCTGCGTTTTTAATAGCAAGTAAAGCTTTTTCAGCCATCTTGTTTATATCGCCTTTTGGCATGTACTTAAAAACTTTTATTAGGTCAAGGTGTCCAACTATATCAAAAAGTCTACTTTTTGCCATCTCTTCAATCGTGTCAAAATAGTTTTGCCAGATTTCATCTATATCTTGCCTTTCCCATTTACCAATGAACTCCGGATTATCAAATCCCCAGCCTTCCAAAAAGTGAACAGAGCCTATAAGGTAGTCAACATCTGCGTTTAACACTCTCTTGTCCATGTGATTTTTGAGATAATCAACTTCATAGCCTAAAAGAATATCTATTTTGTCTTTGTACTTTTCTTTAGCATTTACTACATCTCTCTCGTAGTCTTGCATATCTGAAAATTTCATACGATATTTTGGGTCAAAATCCATAGGTGCATGATCTGAAAAACCAAAATACGAACAGCCCGTTTTTATAGCTGCGTTTATATAATCATCTATCTCGCCCTGAGCGTGATTACACAGAGGTGTGTGGTTGTGTAAATCGACTATCATTTTTCTCCCTTTTAGAGGATAACTATATGTTTTATGATATTATAGTGACAATAAATTAATTTCAGAAATTTTATATGTGGAGAATTTTTAATGAGAAGAAGGATTGGATGCGCTTATCGAAGATGATCTAACAAAACATACTCAAGAAAAAAATCGTGAGATTTTTGACATGATTCAATGTATAGGCAATGATTTAATAGCAAAAGAAGAAAATGTACAAATACTAATTGAAACCTTGCATGCCAATATTGAGTTATTCAGAACTTTAAGTATAAAATTTCCAGATATTTTGCTTTTAAAACTTCATTAGAACAAAACGAATTTGCACTTATAAGTGCTAATAAAACGTTTGAATCTTTGCAAGAGAGTGTTGAGTCCATCAGTAATATTAGCAATCAAAGAGAGCATCAAGATGCTAATGATGAAAAAATGCAGCATGCCATAGCACTTATACATTCCTTCTCTCAATACATGAACAGCCTCTTTAAAGACAAAGAAGATGAAGAAAAACGTATTGCGTCTTCCGAAGATATTGTTAATAATACAAGTAGTAGCGCTTTTAATGATGATATAGAAAATTTTTTAGCGCAATTTGGTAAATAATGAAAAAAGTAGAATTACTCTCTCCTGCGGGAAACTTAGAAAAGTTAAAAATAGCACTAGACTTTGGTGCTGATGCTGTTTATGGTGGTGTGAGTCATTTCTCTCTTCGAATTCGTTCTGGAAAAGAGTTTAGTATGGAAGAGTTTCAAGAAGGAATAGACTATGCTCATGCTAGGGGCAAAAAAGTTTATGCAACCATAAATGGATTTCCTTTTAATTCACAACTTTCACTTTTAAAAAAACATATAGTTGCCATGGCTGCGCTAAAACCTGATGCGTTTATAGTTGCGACACCTGGAGTTTTAAAACTATGTCATGATTTGGCTCCAAAGATGCCACTTCATCTCTCTACACAAGCAAACGTTATGAATGTTTTAGATGCACAAATTTATTATGACATGGGTGCAACTCGGATTATTACAGCACGTGAGATTTCACTCAAAGATTTAGTTGCGATTAAAAAAGAGTTGCCGGACTTAGAACTTGAAGTTTTTGTTCACGGCTCCATGTGTTTTGCTTATAGTGGAAGATGTCTTATATCAACTCTTCAAAGTGGACGTGTTCCAAATCGTGGATCTTGTGCTAATGACTGTAGATTTGATTATGAACTGTATGCAGCAAATCCAGAAACAGGAACTCTTTTTAGACTAGACGAAGAAGAGGGGGTTGGTACTTATATAATGAACGCAAAAGATCTTAACTTAGCTTCACATATGAAAGAAATTCTTGATAGTGGTGTAGTTGATTCCGTAAAAGTGGAAGGTCGTACTAAAACAGCCTATTATGCTGCAACAACGGCAAAAGCATATAGAATGGCAATAAATGATTATTATGAAGGCAAATTTGATGAAGAGAAGTATCAATATGAGCTTCAATCACTTCAAAATCGTGGCTACACTGATGCTTATTTAGTGTCACGTCCTTTTGAAAAACATGATACGCAAAGCTTAGATTTTACTATGCAACTTGGTACGCATCAAGTAAGCGGAGTTGTAAATGAAGAGGGCACGCATCTTTTATGTAAGTATAAAACTCTTCCAGGCGACGAGATGGAAGTTGTTTTTCCACTAGGTTCAAATGTTGCAATTGTTGATAATGAAATAGGCACAACGTATGTAAAAGATGGAAAGTTTTATATGAAACTAAAGCAGCTTAAAGCTCAAAATGGAAAAATTTGGGATGAGATTCATAGTGGAAATATAAATCCTATTGTTCTACCAACTTCATTTCCATCATATACTTTTTTTAGAATACCAGCTAGTGCTGACATGGGAA
>JGI11705J14877_10000543_pt1 | contig 23586 bp, 8 predicted proteins | sample Etolaghawater15m_FD_14877 | JGI IMG/M metagenome (IMG submission 14877)
CAGTCAGGGCAATACACCTGCTCTGTCTCCTGATCTGTCGGGGGGCATCCTGGAGTTTGATACCATCATAGGCGCGATCAATTCAAGAGATGAAGAAATCTCCGACACTACTGAGCGATTCCGGATCCTCCTCGACAGTCTGGATGCGCTTGTTTACGTGGCCGACATGGAGACCTATGAACTCATTTTTGTGAACAGTTACGGGCGAAAAGTTTACGGTGATGGAGTTGGCAGAAAATGCTACGCAACACTGCAAAAGGGGCAGGATGGCCCCTGTGACTTCTGTACCAACCACCTCCTGGTGGACTCGGAGGGCAACGCCACGAATGTCCATGTCTGGGAGTTTCAGAATACTCTCACCGGGCAGTGGTACCAGTGCCGGGATCAGGCAGTTCACTGGACAGACGGCAGACTGGTGCGCATGGAAATTGCCACCGACATCACCGACAGAAAAGATTCGGAAGACGCACTCCAGGCTGAGAAAGAACGCTTGAGCGTAACCCTGCGCTCAATTGGAGATGGTGTTATCACCACTGACGTTGAAGGCAACATCATCTTTTTAAATAAGGTTGCTGAAGAACTCAGTGGCTGGACCAGTGAAGACGCCAAGGGCAAGCCATCCACCCAGATTTTTAATATAATAAACGAAAAAACCGGCCAGAAATGTGTCAGCCCGGTACAACGGGTGATAGAACTCGGCAGAATCATCGGCCTTGCCAATCATACGGCCCTCATAGCAAAAGATGGCACTGTACGATCCATTGCAGACAGCGGCGCCCCGATCAGGGACAGGGAGAGTAACATCATAGGTGTTGTCCTTGTCTTCCGTGACACTACTCACGAAAAAAAATTAGAGGAAGAGTTGCTTAAAACCAGGAAACTGGAATCACTCGGGGTACTTGCCGGTGGCATAGCCCATGATTTCAACAACATTCTCTCAGCCATCCTTGGCAACATCGAGTTGGCCGGCTACCGGATTGCAAAGGAAGACACCAGAACTGCGTCTCTACTCACGGATGCCGGGAAAGCAACGAAAAGGGCTGCAAAGCTCACAGAACAATTACTTACTTTTTCCAAAGGCGGTGAGCCGGTTCGGGAAATCATAAAACTTCCTGCATTTGTTGCCGAATCGGCAGATTTTGTACTCCATGGCAGTCGGATCGTTTGTAACTACAACTTTCCAGAAGACCTCTGGAGGGTTGACGTGGACAGTGGCCAGATCGGTCAGGTTATTCAGAATATTATCATCAATGCAAAACATGCCATGCCCGAAGGCGGCACCATAACGATCAACTGTACGAATATTGAAGATACCGCTGCGGAGGCACTTCTAAGCGTGGACAAGGGTGATTATGTCCGCGTAACTATCCAGGATACAGGCGTGGGCATTCCCAGAGAAATCATAGACAAAATATTTGATCCCTATTTCACGACAAAAAAAGAAGGCAGTGGGCTTGGGCTTGCAATCTGTCACTCAATCATCAATAAACACGATGGGTATCTCACCGTTCATTCCACCATCGGAAAAGGGACAACGTTCACCCTGTACCTGCCTGCTGTACGTTCCAGGGCAGGGACAAACAGCACTGCAAGAAAAACGAAGAGTACAGCAGCAAGTAAAGCGGCCAGGATAATGATCATGGATGATGAAGAGATGCTTCGGGATGTGGCGGCCTCGCAGCTTGCCTTTCTAGGTCATGAAGCGGTTCCGGTGAATGATGGAATCCAGGCGGTCAACAGATATCAGGAACTGCAGGATAATGGCACCCCCGTTGATCTCGTAATTATGGATTTAACCATTCCCGGCGGCATGGGTGAACAGGAAGCAGCAGAAAAACTCATCGAGATTGACTCCAATGTAAAAATAATTGTCGCCAGTGGGTATTCCAATGACCCGGTGATGGCCAACTACCGGAAATATGGATTTGTTGCCGCTATCGCAAAGCCATTTGATTTGAAACAGTTGAGTAATACCATAGCATCAATTTTGGACTAATACGGCTAGTATGTGGTGAACAGATTTTCACCCTGCAGACGAGCAGCCAATCCACTATGCCGTTGAATTTTTCCGGCCACGGCCTGATCAAAAACGGAACGGATACTATTCACCTTCACCCTGTCTCGTGCCCGGGTAACCGCTGTATACAATAACTCTCTGGTGACAACGGCCGATTCCCGGTCAGGAAGAACCACCAGGACCTCTCCTATTTCCGCACCCTGACTCTTATGGATGGTGAGTGCATAGGCAGTCTCACAACTCTTCAACCTGCCGGGCAGGAACCCCTGCAACGTGCCATCTGTTCTTTCAAACCAGACCTTTAAAACTCCGGAATTCTCTGGATCGGGAAGGCAGAGTCCGATGTCCCCATTATAGAGATCAAGCCCATATTCATTCCTGGTGACCATCACGGGGCGGCCGGGATACCATTCTGCTGCCGTGCAGTTATAACCCTTTCCGCTCAGATACTTTTCCACCGCCCTGTTCACCCCTTCTACCCCAAAAGGCCCATGACGCAGGGCACAGAGGATCTTAAATGAATGAAACACTTCAAACAATCCCCTATACTCCTCAACCCTTACAGCAGAAATAACAGCTTCCATATAGCCAGAGTAGCGCCTGCCACCGTACCCCGCCACATCATTTTCCAGCAGGGATACATTGTCTGGAGACTCGCCGGCCATAATGTGCCAGGCCCGCAGAGAATCCCCCTCGTTGATGGCTTCGGCAAAGCGTTTTATTCCCCTGTCAAAACGATAGCTCCGTTGTAGTTCGACCGTGTTTTCGGGCAGGGCAGATATCATATCGGCAAGCACCGTACCAGATTCCACGGAGGCGAGTTGGTCCTTGTCTCCAAGAAGAATCAGGCGACACCCCGGACGAAGAGCATTGACCAGTTTGCTCATAAGGGCCAGATCCACCATGGAGGCTTCATCAACCACAACCACATCGTGGAGTAATGGGTTTTCTGCATTGTGATGAAAAAATGGTGAGTAATGTTTTACCACTAGGAGCCGGTGCAGAGTAGAAGCCTTTTCCGGGATGTTTCTTACAATGGAGTCTTCAAGGCCAAGGCCCTGAACTGAATTCCGTATGGATTCCTGAAGTCGCATGGCCGCCTTTCCCGTAGGAGCAGCCAGAGCAACCTTCAAGCCGCCAGCGGACGCGCTCTGAAGCAGGGCAAGAATCTTTACAACGGTGGTGGTCTTTCCCGTTCCCGGCCCTCCTGAAATAATCAGAAGATTCTGCTTTAAGGCCTGAACGGCTGCAAGCCTCTGAAAGTCAATCTCATTATCTGTTTGTACTCCAAACAGTGTATCAAGCAGCAGCTCATTGAGAGGGAGTTTTTGAGAATCTGCGACAAACGTTGCAATTCTGGTAGCAAGACTCTGCTCATAGTCAAACATCCGCCTAAGATAGAGGCGATTTCCCGCAAGGCACAGAGGTTTGTTTCCAGCCTCATGCTCCCCTTCCCACGCAAGAGCTGACATGGAGATAAGCTTTGCCTCAATATTCGTTACAGGAAGAAAGGAATCCCCGGCAGCCAGGCTTATCGACAGCCTGCAGACAATGTCCTGAAACTGTTCATGGTCCTGCCCCGTAAGTCCGGATCGATTGGCCAGGAATTTTGCAAATTGACTGTCCAGCAGACGAACTGTTTTCTCCAGCATCATTTCGCCCCAAGACAATCGTAGAGTTTATCAAGCACATCCAGTGACGGCCTATCAGAAAACAGACCATTTCCCGGACAATCGGGACGCATCCCCCTGGCAAAAAGATAGAAAACTCCTCCAAAATCTCTTTCATACTCATAGCCTGAAAGAGTGGTCAGCAAATAGCGGTGGAGCACCAGCGTATAGATCCAGTACTGGAGACCATAGTTATGGTCATACATGGCGGCCACCAGCTGCTTTTCACCGTAGTCAGATACATAAGGCCCAAGATAATTGGTTTTATAATCCATGACATAATACTTCCCACGATGCCGGCAGACAAGATCAATAAAACCGGTAAGGTACCCCTGCAAACTTTTCTCCTGAACGGGTTGTACCACCGTAGAGAATTGCAGTAATTTATTGATTCCTTCCGTGGACCCCTCGCGAAGATGGAAATAAAAGGGCATCTCTTTTAAGACATCCTTTTCATGAAGATCCGACAGGGAAAACATTTTTTTTCCATCTGGTCGCTGGAGCGGTGTTCTTGTCACATCCCGCAGCAGATTCATCAGCTGATCACTTTCTGCCATCACCCCAAAGCGACTGCACTGCCCCTGACATTCAGCTTCATAATCAGTCTCCCCTGCCAACATGGAAAAGGAATAATCTTCCAGCAAACCGTGCACCACGTTGCCAAGGCCTGCCCCCAGAGGAAGTGGATGAATCTTTGGTGACTCCTTTTCACTCACTGGTGCTTTCTCTTCAGAAACTCCTCCGGCATGCGGATGTCCGGATCCGGCAAGAGCCGTATAACTGGTCATCAACCATTCTCCGGGAAGCGATGTTCTGGAAAATACTCTGCAGGACAGATCCGGCGGCTTTGCGGCGGACACATGCCATGGCTCGTCTTCGATAAGGGCAGACACGGATTGAAGCTCCACGGAATCATCGACACAAAGTTGCCGAAATCCTTCAGTCTGCTTAGATATCCCCCGACACTCCTGCAACGAGAGAACCCAGGCCAGTGCTGACTCGCTCGACGGCATATCAAAACGACTGCCACGAACATCGGCCCAAAACACATAACAGCGACTGCTTGCCCGTGTCACTGCAACATAAAGCAGTCTTGCCTCTTCTGCCAGCTCCTCACTCAAGGCAGTTGCACGCCTCTTTTGAAAATTTGCAGATCCAAGATCGACCACCCGCCTGTTCTGCTCGTCGTGATAGGAAATGCAGTGTTTTTCCTGTTTGAGAAAACCCGGGCGATACCAGAGATAGGGACAAAAGACCACAGGGTACTCGAGCCCTTTCACTGCATGCATGGTCACCACCTTAACGGCCTGTTCATCGCTTTCAAGACGCAGCTGGGCATGTTCGTGAGCCTCGGCAGATTCCATCTCAGTCGCCAGGTATTGGAGGGTATGGAAGAGATGGAGATTGTCCGCACTTTCTTTCTCCTGAAGCAGTTCGACAAGGTGCTGAATATTGGAAATCTGCCGTTCCGCCAGAGGAAGGGCGCAGAGGGTCTCAAAAACTGATTCGCGGACAAATAGGCTGTTCATCATCGCAAGAAAGCCCTTTTCCTGCCAGAGACGATTATAATCATGGAAACGCTCCAGCCATCCTTCCATAATCTGTTCATCATGTACCTGCTCGTACAGTTCAGGGCCATTCATCCCGAACCACTTGCTACTCATGGCACTGCGCAGCAGACGAACATCGGAGGGCATGGCAACGGCTTCCGCTACCCGCTGCAGATCGCGACATTCGGGCGTTTCAAAAACGGTTTTCCTGCTGAAGACAATGGCCGGGATGCCGCCACGCGCCAGGGCCTCTTGAAAGGATTCGGCCTGTTTGTTACTACGAACAAGGATGGCAATATCCCCTGCAGTTACCCCTCTTTTTTCACCCGTATCCGTAATCAGAGATCCACCATGAAGGAGCTTCCTGATTTCAGCTGCCACATAGAGTTCGAGCCGCTCTCTAATCTTCCCCGAAGTCCATGGCGCAACCCCGTCTTCTTCGGGGGATTCGAGACTGCAGTAGACCATAGCTGCCTGCACTCTGTCATCCTGCCACAGTTGCCAGCAGTCACCCGATTTTGCAGCATCCACCGGGTTATAGCTGAGCTCGGGACTGACAAAGGCATCCTCTTTCTGGAGAAAGAGCCTATTCACGGCAGCAACCAGCAGCGGATTGGAGCGATAATTTCTCTCAAGCCCCAGAAGAGAGTCCGCAGACTTTCTCGCCTGAAAATAGGCGGCGATATCCGCTCCCCGGAACTTATAGATTGCCTGTTTGGGATCACCAATAAGATAGAGGAAATGGTGTTTGCTGCTCCCACCAAAAAGGCTCGAGAAGATACGATACTGGGCAGCATCGGTGTCCTGAAATTCATCGATCAACGCAACCTGAAACCGCCCGGCCAGCACCCGTTGCAGATCTTCTCGTCTTGGGCCATCGAGAGCCTGCGCCAAAGAGACAACGAGGTCGTCAAAAGAAAAACGTCCCTGAGAAAGCAGCCGTTCCCGAAGCCCTCCCTGTAATTCAAGAGCCAGATTGATACGGAAGACCAGAACAGCATTTTTACAGCTTTCCAAAAACGAATCAACGCTACTGTCAGCCAGGGGGAAATCCTCCAGAAAGGCCTCTTTCTTTGCTGCCCCACGCAGTTTCGTACCATTCAGCTCATCCATAAGGGCCGTACGTCCGAAAAATTCGAGCCTGGGTGGCAGACGGCGCTCCGCTCCACTAAAAAACCGCCCGCATTGCTGCCACCACTGCTCAAAGTTTTCAGCAAAGGTTTTTTTGAACTTCCCCTCATCCAGGGCCTTCGAAAAAGAGTCATAAAGGGCGTCTGATTTTTCATTCCACCAGTCGACAAGTTCTGTTAAGGCAATGTCCACCGACAGCAGAGACTCAGGGACAGAGATTCGATCAGCGGGCTCAATGCAATCTTCAGCTCCAACTCCTTTGACGGTTTCATACAGGGAATCGGGGTCGGAAAAATGACTGAGAAAGAGAGAGCAATGAAAATCAGACAGTTCATACATCTGCCTCCGCCAGTAGTCGGCCACCAGCTCACTTCGTATCTTACTGACATCGGCGGTGAGTTCCATATCAAAGAGCTGTCCCGACTCCAGGGCCTGCTCCTGAAGCATTCGCTGGCAAAAACCATGAATGGTAAAAACCGCCGCCCGATCCATATCGAGAAGGGCAATTTCAAGGCGGGCAATGGCAAGGGCTTTATTAGGAAGATTATCCATATAGGCAAGCAGTGCCGGATCGTCGCCACTCCTGGAGCCGTCGGTCAGAATATTTCTGGCCTCAAGCAGTCGAGTACGAATTCTTGACCGCAGCTCTTCGGTTGCGGCACGGGTGTAGCTGACCACCAGCAACTCTTCCACAGCCACCTCAAATTCCACGACAAACCGCAGCACCAGCATGGCAATGGCATATGTTTTCCCTGTTCCGGCGCTGGCCTCAACCACATTAACGCCCCTGTTAAGAACAGCGGATGCGGCATCAAATGAGTTCACTGACATATGCCCTCTTCCAGATAGACTCGTAAAACCAGTCACAGAGATCGATAAATTCCTGTTCCAGAAAACTGTCCGCACTCCGTCCCTGGTAGAGCAATTCCCATTCGGCTTCAAAGCCTCTGTTCAAGGAATCCTCAACAGACTTAATGGCCCGGGCCACAGGAGCGGTTCTTCCGCCATTTTCATTCTTTGCACTCTGTACGGCGTAGGCAAAGACAGCCTCAACCATCAGGGCGGATGGAGTCTGCTGTCCCCTTTGAAAGAGGGAGAGCAACTCCTGAAGATCTTCCACCGTTGCACTGGCAGCAGGAAAAACAAGCTCGACAGCTTTAGCCAACAACCTGGTTTCCCTGGCATCGTCAAGGCAGATAGCAGAGAGACAGTGATGAACCCAGGCAGCAAAGACATCCTGTCCCTTCAACGAAGTATAACGAAACAGAAGGGAGCCATTCGAATAGAAAGAACTCATCCTCCCGGATATATGAAAACCACAGAATTCGCCATCGAGAAACCTGTCCTCTTCACTCCCGACCGCCTTCCGGGTGGCGATACGATCCACAAAAGTTTGCAGTTCCTCCCGCTTTTCTGAAAAACTGATATTCCCCGGTGTGCCAAGAGGCCATTGCCCTGCTGCCTGAACCTGCTGCTGTAATAAGCGCTGTTCACTACTGCCGAGAAAACCATTGATCATATCCTGTTCCACCAGATACTTTTGAAGACTATCCAGGACAAAGGGTTCATGTTCCTCAACGGACAGGTTCTGTTGCCCAAGATGAATCCCCAGAATATCCCGAACAAAATATTTTTGTGGATTCCGGAAAAAAGATTTAAGTTCCGCCACACTGCAAACATCTTTTGCTTCGCCCTCGATTCTCCCCTGCCACCATGGATCAGGAGTATTATGTTTTCTATGCAGGGCCGAACCGACCTCCATCAGCTGACGATTATAACTGAACAGTGAACCGGAACCATCAAAGTACGTTGAGGAAAACCCGTGGAGCGGATGAACATCTACCAACGAATCCACGCCATAGACCCGTAAAATATCCAGCAGCTCGGCAACAACAACCGAGGGAGGCAGGGTATCATTACTGCGAATGGACTGTCCGATGTAGCTGATATAGAGACTTCCGCGTGCTGAAAGAATCGCCTCCAGAAACTGATACCTGTCATCACTCCTGCGAGATCTGTCTCCAGGAACAGGTTTTTCCCCCAGCAGGTCAAACGGTGGATGAAAATCATTTTTGGGAAAGACGGTGTCATTGAGCCCAAGCAGGCAAACCTTCTGAAATGGGATGGAGCGCATGGGCAGCATGGAACAGAATGTCAACTGACCGCGTAAAAAACCTGCACTGGATCGTTTTTCCTCAACAGCCCCCTGCAACCAGGAACGAATCACCTCAAAACTGACCCCTTTTTGGTGTACATTAGCATATTCCTGACCCAGATCGGTAAGTACCCCGTACAGTTCTACCAGACCATCATTGTTTTCGGTCACAAACAGACGGTCTGCAAAACCGCTCAAAAGTACGGCCCATTCTCCAAGGCTGTGAAGCCCTGCGAATTGCTGTGCGGCCTGTTCAAGAAGGTCACAGAAAAATGACAGGCCACCGAGGGCAGCAGCCATTCCTCCCTCAATATCCGGGTATGGCAGAATGCCATCCACATCACCGCTCTCGGCAGTTGCATAGCCCATCAACAAACGGTCAAGGCCACTCTCCCAGGTGCACTCGTTTTTTCCCGGCAACCCCATGTCCCGTTTCTGCCTTCCCGACAGACCCCAGCGAATACCGGATGAAACGACCCAGTGGCGAATCAGCTCCAGCTCATCCTCATGAATATCAAATCGGGGATACACCTCTTTACGCCCCAGAAGATCAAGGACCTCACTCCAGCCAAAACGACTAGAGCAGAGACTCAGAAACTGGAGATAGACGGCAAGGAATGGATTGCTCTGGGCGGGATTTCTGTCTGCAATGGAGTGTGGAATATCATGAAAAACGGCGGGAATCATCCCGCTGTACTCCTGAATATCGGGAGCCATAACCACAATGTCCTTCAGTGCCAGATCCGGATCTTCATCCAGCCAGTGTAAAATACGATCCTTTAAGATCATCAGCTCGCGGTGAGGGGAGTGAGCGGAAACAACAACCACGGAATCATCCTTCGCAAGAGGTAGGGAAAGTGGTGTCAGTTCACCCTTCAGGAGGTCAGACTGCACTCGGTGGAGCAGACATGGTTTGCTGTGATCCAGGGGGTCGGCAAAACTCTTGAACTCGCCCGCAAACTGAATATCCTCCAGGAGCATATTCTGAAACTCCCTGCCCTGCTGAGAAAGAGAGGTAAGGAGGGGATGACTTGTCAGGCCCTGTTCTAAAACCTGTTTCCCATTGCTGAGAGCAGAGATATTCTTTTTCAGCTGTACCTGTTGACTCAGTTGATCGCCCCAGAAAATCTCGCAGGGAGACAGGAGATACAAATGCACATCGCAGTGTGTCGCCAAAGCTTGCAGACAGTTCAACAGAACCGGTGGGAGGCTGTGCAGGCCAAAGACAGAGAGACGCCTGGGCAACAATGGACCATGATCGGCACCCGTTGCCAGGATATCGATAAAATCTCGGAGAAAGCGACCACGATGCCTTGAATGGCCAATACCGTCACGGAGCATATTCCAGAGTTCCATCTGGTACACTTCGGCAGGATTATTCGTAGCAGTTTTTCCATTTTCCCAGCCCTCAATCATGGCAAAGCGCATAATCTGATACTGATCGAAAATATTCGCCAGCTGCTGGGCAAGCTGATACCGTTTCATGCCGCTTGTATCACCGGATACATAGCGCCCCACTGCTGCAAATTTCTCGTCTTCAGGGCTGAGATCGCGAAAAATGTTTTCAAGATGCCAGCAGATTCTATCCCGTGCATACTCTTCCGGCCCGGATTCCACCCCAAGACGATCGGCCATCAAGGCAAAAAAACGTGTTGGCAGCATGTATTCATAGTTGCACCATGATACAAATCGCTGCGCCAGATTCTGGGAAAGCATACGCTCCATCCCCTGACTCTGGATGAGGAAATACTCGGGACTGAAGGGATCACGTTCATCGTCAAGCCGTAGCACTTCAGCGAGCTGATGAATAAGATTTTCAGTTCTGTTAGAGAGGTGGAGATAGAACATACATTCAAAAAATGAGGTTGAAATACTCAGGAGTTTCTTGACTCAGAAACCTTTATAGTTACAATACAGCAACCAGCAGCACACAACAATAACATATACTCGCCTTCCAATGACCATGCAAATACGTATTGCCAGACCGGCCGACCTTGAACAGATTGTAAGCATCTACAATCAAGCGGTTACCGAGGGGAACTGCACCGCTGACACCGAAGCACTCACCGTTGCTGATCGTCGGGAATGGTTTGCAGAGCACAGCCCTGAAAAATATCCGATTTATGTTATTGCAGAAGAGGCGGCTGCTTCCATCATCGGCTGGTGCAGTCTCAGCGCCCACCGCAAGGGAAGGATGGCGTTAGCGAATGTGGCTGAAATCAGCTACTACGTGGACAAAAACCATAGAGAAAAAGGCGTTGGCAGAGAACTTATGCGCCACGCATTAGAAAAGGCACCAACACTTGGCCTTCACAACCTTTTTGCCATTCTCCTTGATACAAATAAGATCAGTGTTGATTTTCTTGAAAAAAATGGATTTTCACAGTGGGGCCACCTTCCTGATATCGCAGAATTTCCGGACAGGGTTTGCGGCCAGTATATTTATGGCCGGCAGGTGTGATGCTACACACGAGGACTACAACTTAGCATCTAGCTGATGCACCATTTCTGCACCGCTCAACACTCCGACCAATTGTTTAAAGCGAATAAGAGTCGTCACGTAATCATACCTCGCATTCTGATATCTATTGCTTACAATAAAAAAATCCCTTTGCACATTGAGGACATCAAGCATGGGCTGTAAGCCCTCTTTGAAATTTTCCTCTTTTATTTGTAGCGATTTTCTATTGGCTTCCACTGCATTTTTATAGGCTTCAATGGATACAAGAATTCTCTGCAGACTGTTCCAGGTCGCTGTTGTTTGGCGAACGATGGAGCGTTGAGTTGCAACGATACGCTGTTTTGCCGCCCTGTAACGTTTTTCCCTGGCAATGAAATCTGCCAGATCACGTCCACCACTAAGGAGTTCCATTTGCAGTTTTATTCCACAATCCGTACGATCGCGCTCCCAGCCATAGCCGTTCAAATCATCACTGGGGCTGGTTCGTTCATACTCAACAAAGAAGTTGAGGGCAGGCAGAAAACGTCCCATGCTGATTTTTTCATCCAGCCGTGCAGCTTCTGATTGCAGCCTGCTGATACTGCAATCAACATTATTTTCTTTGGCAGTTTGCAGCCAGTACTCAAAATCATTTCCAAGTACCTCAAAAAAACTGCCCTCTTCATCAAGCCCTTTCAGTTCCTCCAATACAGGTTCGCCAAGAGTTTCCGAAAGAGCCTCCCTGGCATCCACCAGCTTAGCCTCCTGAACAGCAGAGATAGCCTTTGTGGTTTCATAGCGGGCCAGAATATCATACAAAGCCGATTGATCCTCTAATCCTAGTGCATGACCGGTTCTTGCTGTCTCTAACTGGCTCTCCAGAATCTGAAGTTTAGCATTGGCAAGTTTCAGTTCATCCTGAGCGGAAAGTTGTGCAAAATACCGTTCAACAACCCGTACAACGAGCTGCTCACGTGCCTTTCTAAGTTCCATGGCAGCGATGTCCATTTCACAACTCCCCCGCCTCGCCCTGTATATTTTTTCCAGGTCAATTAGGGGTTGTTCCAGAATAACAGCCACTTCATCGTCATAAAAATTGAGATGACGATCTTCAAGCTCGGCTATATCTTCAGGAGAGTACTCCAGAGTACTGCGCATAATCTTGCCGGAGACCGCAAGCCTTGGCCCAAGGGCTGCAACCTGCGCCCAACCATCGGCCCTTTTTGCCTCAGTATCCATTTGCTCCACCTTAAAACGAGCATCGTTCTCCTGTGCAATTCTCAATGCGGTCACGAGATCAAGAGCAAAAGCCGATATCCCCATGACATGCAGGAACAAACAGGCAATAAGACAAGACAGGATCTTTTTCAATCGGATATTAATGAACGGTTCCTCCCGACTCATCTTCACCTGAAGCGGTTGTCCCCTTCAGGGGTTGGAGTTTACGGGCAGTGATTCCACCTGTTTTGGGATCGGGAGCAGCTAATCGTATAACTTTACCTGGAAATTCATTTAGCTGGAGGTCATGTAACATGTTCTCCACCCCACCAAAGGGTGCCACGATATCGATAATCCATAGGCGATCACCACAATTCCAGTCTTCGGGGCGTAATTTTCCACCGTTTGCAAAAAGCCTGGCTTCTGCCTCTTTATTTAAGAAGGCCCAACTGATAAAAGAAGTTGGATACTCCTTTTTCATGAAGAGTTTACATTGCCCGGCTATGAGTGGTGGCATAAGCAGCCATTCCAGGTCAGCGATAAAATGATAACGTCTGTGAGATGACTGCATATAAAGCAACAACACGGGTCCCATCGCTGGCAAGCGTTTCAGGATTTTCATGGATTGCTTATGAATTTCTTCTTTAAAAGCTTCGTTATCTGCCGCTTCTGCGGTTTTAATCTTATCGTCCTTCTTTTGACTCATCTCTATGACTCCCGTAAACTTTGATCTTTATAGCGTAGTATTGGTCCCAGAAAATAATGGATGACACGTCTTTTTCCTACTTTTATATCGGTGGTGACCGTCATTCCTGGGAAAATTTTTCCCTGTTTCCCATTAATAACATTGGGTAATTGATAACTGTCCACAGAGATCCGTATGGGATATATCGCCCCCAGTTGTTCATCCATAACAGCATCCCTGCCGACCCATTCAATCTCACCTTCAAGATCACCATGGCGGGTAAAGGGATAGGCAGCCACCTTAACAGATGCATTTTGACCAATGGAGACAAACCCGATATCCTTGTTAAGCAGTTTGGCCTCTATCTCAAACCCACTGTCCATGGGGACGATGGTCATCAGTGGTTGAGCAGATGTAACAACTCCGCCAACGGTATTGATTGCGAGTTGTTGCACAATTCCATCCACCGGTGAGCGCAGCTCCCGGTTAACAAATTTATTTTTGGCCTTGGTGAGATGCTGTACCAATGCCTCCTGTTTCTTTTGGGCTTCTGTCAGCTCTTTGAGCAGTTCTTTTTTGTATTCACTCTCCCACAACTGCTTTTCATCCTTTCTTTGTGAAAAACTGAGTTCAAGCTCTTTCATCCTGTTTTTTTCAGTGCCAAGTTTTTTTCGCACCTCATTTATTTCCATCTGGGCCTGAAGATATTTGCCACTGGCAAGCATCTCTTTCTCTGCCATTATTTGTTTCTTTTCGTAAAGTTTTTCTGCCAGTGGCAACGATTCTTGCAACCATCCGATGGTTGCCTCCACCGATTTCAGTTCCGCCTCTGCTCGCTTGATACTGTGATCCATGGCGGCCATCTTTTCTTTCCGTGCCAGAAGAGACTGATGAAGAAGCCGCTGCTGCAATGAAATTGCATCTTCTCCTGCTTCATTCGGTGCAGTAAAAAGACCGGCATCCCCAGCAAGTTGTGCTCCCAACCGCGAGACAGCCAGTTGAGTCGTTATCAACTCTCTTTCGAGGCTTTTCAGGTCTGCTTGGGACTCGGTTGAATCCATCCTTACCAGTAACTCACCTTTTTTAACCAACTGGCCATCGCTCACTGCAATCTCTGTCACAATACCGGGTTCCAACGGTTGAACAACCTTTACTCTCCCCTTAGGAATCACAACGCCTGTGCCGGTGGCAATAATATCAATTTGTGCAACAAAGGCCCAGATAATAACAAATAGAGCGAGGGTAACAAGAAGCAGAACTATAACCCTTGAAAAGGGTGCAGGGGGCCGCTCCAACACCTCAATGGTTGCCGGCATAAATTCAAAATCACGGCGAATACCATTCTGTTCTTTATATTTTTTTATAAAATCAGGCATAACACCCCTCATGGATACTTTGCAGTGTTGCAAATCTGCCACCGGCCTTCAGCAAGGCCTGCGGAGTATCATTTTCCACGATGCGACCATGCTCAAGGCTGATGATTCTATCGGCATGACGAACGGTTGTGAGCCGGTGAGCAATAATAAACACCGTCCGTCCCTCACATATCTTGCGCATATTTTTTTGAACATGCATCTCCGACTCATAATCAAGGCCACTGGTTGCCTCGTCCAGGATGAGCATTCCGGGATCCGAAGCAAGGGCACGGGCGATGGCAATTCGCTGGCGCTGTCCGGTGGAGAGCCGACACCCTCTCTCCCCCACTAAAGTGTCGTATCCTTCCGGTAGTCCAAGAATTAAGTCATGTACCCCCGCAAGCGTTGCAGCAGCAATAACTTCTTCCATCTCCAGATTCGGCACATTCAGGGTTATATTATCTCTGATGGATCGGTTAAACAGTACCCCATCCTGAATAACCACTCCAATCTGTCGCCTTAGCCAGGAGCTGTCAGCCATGGAAATATCAACGCCATCAATAAATATTCGTCCCTTTTCCGGGACATATAAACGTTGGAGTAATTTCACCAAAGTTGTTTTTCCGGAACCGGTCGTTCCAACAATACCAATGACCTCACCGGCTTTTACTGAAAACGAAACATCCTGCAGAACTTCTGTTCCTTCCGGGGTGAATCTGAAAGTAACATCCTCAAAGCGTACATCTCCCTTAATTGCCGGCAAACTTACCTTGGAAGGATCAAATCCCGGTTCTGGAGCAGTGTTAAAAATATCACCGATACGAGCCACTGAAACATTTACCTGCTGCAATTCTTTCCAGATTCGGGAAAGGCGAAGGATTGGAGCAATAACCCTGGACGAGAGCATATTAAAAGCAATAAACTGACCAACCGTTAAATTCCCATGCAGTACTTCTTTGGCACCAAACCAGAGAAGCAAAACAGAAAGTATCTTACTGATTATTCCGGTGGTTTGGCTGATCAAATTGGAAAGATGTCCTCCTGAAAAACCGATCTTCACATGATTTGCCAGACGTTTCTCCCACTCTTCACGAACTTTAGGTTCAGCAGCATTTGCCTTGATGGTCTCCATACCAGCCAGGGTTTCCACCAGAAACGATTGCTTGTCCGATCCCGCTGTATAGCGATCTTCAAGTTTGTTACGCAGCAAAGGGGTCAAAAGAAAAGAGGCACCAAAAAGCAAGGGAAGAGCAACCATTACCAGCATGGTCAGAAAAGGGCTGAAGAGATACATGACAAAAAGGAAAACGATCAGAAAAAACAGATCGAGAAAGAGCATCAGCCCAGAGCCGGTAATAAAGCTGCGTACATTTTCAAGATCCTTCATCCTGGCAATGGTATCGCCCACCTGCCTTGACTCAAAATAGCTTAAGGGGAGACTCATCAGGTGTTTAAAAAGCTGCACACCAAGCATGAGATCAATGCGGTTGGCAGTATGGGACATAAGATAGGTTCGCAGGCCGTTCAATGCGATTTCAAAAAAGGAAACAACAACCAGGGCAAAAACCAGGACATCAAGGGTGGAAAGACTGTTATTGCTTAACACCTTATCAATAACAATCATAAAGATAAGGGGCGAAAGGAGGCCGAAAATCTGCACAAAAAAAGATGCCAGGAGGCAATCCCGCAGCACACTCCAATATTTGCGAGAAGATTGTACAAACCAACCCAGGCCAAACGCTTGCCTGCTTCGTTGTTGTGTCGTTCGTTTTTTCAGCAAAAGGATCTGGCCGCCCAGATCGTTTTGGAATTCCTCAATATTGACCCAACTGCCCCTGGCTTCGCCAACCTGCTGTACCAGAACTTTCTCCCCCTGCTCGTCTTTTCCACCCACCAAAACAAAATCACCACTTTTGCGCTCTGCAATAATGGGAAACAGCCCAGGATTCACTTTGGAAAGATCCTTGCTTACGGGTTTGGCCTTAAAACCAATCTCCTGAAAAATTCGAGCCAGCTCTATGAGCTGGAGCTTACCTGTATCTCGGCCAAAGTGATGTTTTATCTGCTCCATGGTAATAGGGTTTCCATGAAGTTTTGCCGCAATCGCGACACAGAACAACCCACTTTGAAGATTTGCCTTTTTTGTGTTTTTGGTCATTTCTATTTCTACAATTATGCCGCGAGAGCCAGGGCGCCATCATCGACATCATCGGGTTGGAGAGCATCATCAAACTGGTCAAAAACGATGATATCCTCAGTTGTTGAATTGCCTGCTGAGTCGGTGAAATTTGATCCTGCGGCTGCATCTGATTGCAGTTGCTGGGCAATTCGATTGATCTCAGCTTCACTTATTTCCTGATCTGCTTCTGTGTGCGGTGTGTTTTCGTCACCAGATGCACTATCCTGTGTCTCTGTGCATTCCTTTTCTGGTTCCTCTTGAATAATAGGTTGTGTTTCGCCTGCAGCAAGGGGAATTGCATCACTCTCCTCAGCCGGAAGACCTTCTGTAAAGGCGAGCTCTTCACCACGTAAAGCAACATCGCCAACTTCAGCACTGCTTCCATCTTCCAGGTGATACACCGTTGAGCCAAATACTGTGTTTCCTGCAATTACCTCTTCCTTACCATCGCTTTTGAGCTCAATATCACTTATTCCGGCATCATCAAGGGTTTTAAATTCCCCCTCATCACTGATGCCGTTGGAATTTTTATCCTGCCATACGCCAAAGTCACTCCAGGCCGCATCTTCTTTACTGAAAATTCCATCGTTGTTGCTGTCAAAGGCCTGCAAGCCTTCAAGGTCAGTGGTGGCACCCGGCAAATATTCCTTGAGCATCAACTCATCTGCTCTGGTCACCGCCCCGTCATGATTGTGGTCGTAGACCAGAAATCCATCGTCTGCTCCAACCCAGCCGCTGGATTCGGCGATGGTATCACGGTTCCAATCGAAGGTGACTCCGCCCTCAATACCCAGCAGTTCAACGCCGTCTCCGTCGAGGTCGAGGATTACCGGGCTGTAAGTATGATATCCGTCCACTCTCCCCAAATGAGAAACCTGCACAAAAATCGTGCCCGTCGCCCCTCTTTGATCATACACCGTCAAATACATGGATCCATTGGGACTACCTTCGTAATTGAATGCTCCGTGTTTCACATACAAGTTTCCACCATTAACCTGTGAGCCGTAGGTACCAACAATATCCCCGTCGCCGTTTGCATCCCAGGAATGGCCACCGTTCCGATCAGTCGTCTCAAATACAAACCAGATCTCACAATAGGTATCATCATAGACAGCACCATTGCCGAAACCAAACTGGCCGGTAAAAACAGGAGCAAAATTATGTTCAACAATCTGATTCATAATCAAACGGCTGGGGGCCGTGCCACCATGACCATCGGAAACCGTATAACTCACCTCCACATGGCGTTCCCCCCCTGACGGCTGTACCCAAAGATATCCTCCCTCAACCTTAACGTTTGCAGAACCCGAAGAAACNTNAGGACTGACGATNGTNAGGCTGTCACCATCCACNTCAAAATCATTCGCTACCAGGCCGGCAATGCTGTATTTGTTCCAGATATGAGTTTCCGCAGGAGATGCAATATCCTCCTGAGCAACAGGATTGTCGTTAACGGGCTGGACGTAGATTTCTGATGTCCCGGTGCTGACGGCACCGAAGGAATCGGTTACCTGGTACTGAAAGGTCTCAACCCCGCAAAAATTCGCATGGGGATTATAATAGATGGTACCCGTTCCCGGATCGTAGGAGAGGCTACCATGGGCGGCTCCAACAACACCTGTAAAACTGAAGGAGTCACTTTCATAGGCCGAGTCCATCTCAATGTCGTAATCATTGGCAATCAGCTGGGCGGCCGTGAATTCAAAGGAATTGTCTTCCACGGCACCTTCAATCCGCTCAGGAACCAGAATGGGAGCATCATTGACAGGATCAAGATCCACAAAGGCAACAGCGCTAACCGGATCACTGATCCCATCACTCACCGTATATTCAAAACTTGCCTGGCCCGGATAGTTGTTGTTAAAATTCAGCTCAGGGGTAAACTCTATTTTTCCATCACCGCGCAAAGTCACCGTCCCATGGGTAGCATTCCCAACCCCAGTGATAAAAAGGGTATCACCATCCACATCGGTATCGTTGGCAAGCAGGGTCTCCTGATCAAAAACAGCAATGATATCCTCCTGGCTGAAAAGGATCTCAGAATAGGCATCCGGGGAGGTATTCAGCTTCACATCAATGGTGGCTGTGGCCTGACTCTCGCCGCCGTTTCCGTCTGTGATGGTGTAGGTAAAACTGTCGATTCCCACCCAGTCGTCACTCTGGGCCTGATAATGGATAAAACCGTTTATATCCTGGCTCACCGTGCCATACTCAGCGTTGCCAAACCCAGTTATCTGAAGGGTATCGCCATCCACATCTGTGTCATTGGCCAGCAGCACGGCAGAGCTGTAGACATTATCATAACTGTTATTTGACCAGGCGAGGATATGGTCATCATCCATAGCCTGTGGAACGTCATTTTCACCAAGAACATTAACCACGATCAGCCCCGTTCCGATTCCGGCTTCCGTATCGGCCACGGAATACCTGAGAGTGGCTATGCCAAAAAAATCATCATCCGGTAAAAAGTGGAGGAGACCGTTGTCATCCAGCCAGCCATCTCCACCCGTGGATGCGGAAATTCCCATAAAGCGCAGATCCGTTCCATCTTCTATATCGGAAGCACCCGCCATAAGGGTTGCCGAATCAAAGGTGATCTCCCCGTCTTCCGTCATGGTGGCCGTTGTCGTTGCCACCTGGGGCAGATCATTTACGGGGGCGATATGAATGGTCATGCTGCCGGATACTTCCATGCCCTGGCCATCACTTACCGTGTAGCTGAACTGGCCGCTGCCGTAAAAATCCGCATCGGGAGTATAGGTATAGACCCCGTTATCCTGAGAAAAACTTCCCCCGCTGATGGCTGAGAGCGAGGTGAAGGTGAATTGATCACCATCCGGGTCATCGATAAAAGAAGCCATCTCCTGCTGAGTAAAGACGATGGCTTGATCTTCATTGATGAAACGCTGGTCGTAAAGGATAGTGGGCGCATCGTTGACGCCCAGAACCTGCACCGGCACCATGGTGCTTTCCCGGTTTCCCTCTGCATCTTCCACCGTGTATTCAAATCCTGCCTGAGAACCGGAATAGTCCGCGTCGGGGGTAAAAACAATATCGCCGTTCTCAGCACTCATCAGGGTTCCGTGAAATGGTGCCCCAAGTCCAATGAAACGGAGCTCTCCATCCCTGTCATGGTCATTGGCCATCAGGGCTGAGATGGTGGTGCTGACAGCCACCTCTTCATCGGTTATCAGGGTATCATCACCAAAATCGGTGGCATCATTTACGGAGAGGATATCAATATGGAGCCGGCCGGAAACCGCGGCACCATGCGCATCCTCCGCTGTATAGTCAAGGGTGGCATCACCATGGTAATCGCCGTCCGGCGTGAAGGTATAGATCCCGTTTTCTTCAGTGACCACGCCACCGCTTATATTGGTGATGGCACCGATGGACGGGCTCTCACCGTCCCTGTCCTGAATAAACTGTTCGATGACGGCGGCATCGAAGACTATCGGTTGATCTTCATTGGTGCTTATCGAGGCGCTTATGATTTCCGGAGCATCATTGACAGCAGCAACATGTACCTGTACGAACGTGCTTGACTGGTTGCCGTCTGCATCTGCAACCGTGTAATCAAACCCTGCATCATTTCCTGAATAATCAGCCTCCGGGATAAAGGTGATGTTACCATCAATATCTTGAGAGACAGTGCCATGCGCGGCAGCTCCCAGGCCTACAAAATCTAAGGGCCCTTCAACATCAGAATCATTGGCCAACAAGGCAGTAACCGTCGTTGTAACCGAAACTTCCTCATCGGTGGTCAGTATGTCAGCCCCGAACACTGTCGCATCATCCACGGATAAAATATCTATCTGCAGGCTACCACTGACCGTTCCGCCATTACCATCGGTTGCGCTGTAATCAAGGGAAGCGGCACCATGATAATCGGCGTGGGGGGTAAAGGTATATACGCCGTTCTCTTCACTCACCACTCCGCCATTGACGTTTACGATACCCGTGAGGGTTATATTGTCTCCATCCACATCCCGAAGAAAGCGTTCAATGGTTGAAGCATCAAAGGTGATGGGGTGATCTTCGTTTGTGGAAATGGTATCTGTGAGGATCTCTGGAGCATCATGGCTTCCTGTCACCTCCACGCCGACAAAGGCTGTTGATTCAACACCCTCTTCATCCCTGACCGTGTAATTGAATCCGGCTTCAGCGCCAAAGTAGTTGGGGCTGGGAATAAAGCGTATATCCCCACTGCCGTCAACGGAGACAGTGCCATGTGCGGCATCTCCCACCGAGACAAAGTTTACCACGCCCCCTTCCGGATCACTGTCGTTTGCCAGCAGATCTCCAACGGCAATTAACAGCGGTGTTTCCTCCGTGGTCTGAAAACTGTCTGCACCCATAGCAACGGGATCATTGACCGGCAATATCTCAAACTCAAGGTGGCCCTGCACCGTGCCCCGATGGCTGTCATTGGCCTGATAGTCAAACGAGGCGATGCCGGAATATCCCGCCTCGGGGATAAACTTGAAGAAGCCGTTTTCTACAGTCACACTGCCGTGCTCAATATTGGTTATGAAATCGAGATGCAACTGATCACCATCGGCATCGCTTACAAACCTGGCAATCTCTTCCGGGCAGAAGGTAATGGGTTCGTCTTCGTTGATTGCGGGGTAGGTAGTGCTGCTTACCTGGGGCGCTTCCCGCTGGTCCAGGACTTCAATGGCGGCAAAGCCGGTGCTGAGATTGCCGGACTGATCCGTGACGGTGTAAGAAAATCCCGCTTCGTTTCCCGCATAATCAGCATCCGGGATAAAGGTGACAGCACCGCTCGCATCCATGCTTACCTGGCCGTGTCTGGCACCATGGACCCCGGTCAACTGGATTGTTTCTCCGTCGTATTCGTGGTCGTTTGCCAGGAGTTTGTCTGCCGTGGTTGTCAGAGTGTGATCTTCGAGGATAATAAATCTGTCGTCGGTGGTCACTGCTCCGAGATTTTCATCAAGTATGGTGAGGCTGGCCTCTCCCCTTTGCGGGTAGGTACCGTCATGGGCCATATAGCTGAAATTCAGGGTTCCGGTAAATCCTGCATCAGGGGTAAAAAGAAGGCGGTTGTTTACCTCGGTGATTGTCCCATGCTCAAGGCCCCGGATATGATCAAGGGTTATTGGATCCCCATCCGCATCGCTGTCATTGGCAAGCAGTTGATCCAGATAAAAGGACTCTCCTTCATAAATGATAAAATGATCTGGGTTCAGTTCCGGCAGGTCGTTTTGATCTTCAACCACGATTAAGGCACGACGGGTGATGGTTTCGCCATCCGGGCCAAGTAAGGTGTATTCAAAGGACGCTGTTCCAAAAAAGCCTTCATCTGTCGCAAAACGCAGATCTCCATTGGCATCCTCGTACAGTGTGCCGTGTTGCGCGCTGCCATAGGAGAGGAGGGTGTAGGATTCCGCCGACGAACTGTACGATGTCTCCTGAACAAGGCTGCTTGCCAGAAAGCGAAGGCTTGAATCCTGCACCATGGAAAAGTAGACTCCCTGGCTGGTGCCTTCAGGAAGTGGAGGTGCTTCAAAACCGGAAGGCAGATCCGTCTCGCTTATCAGGATGTTATTGGTAGGGAGTGCATCAACCGGTTTCTGGGAGGGATAAAAGTACTCGTAAAGATCGCTTGCGGATAATTCCTGCCACCACTCAGGGATATTGGAATAGGAAGTGGCGGGTAGTGTGGGTGCTTTTGCAAAGGAGAAACCGGATACGCCGCTCTGATCTGCAAAGGGATCGAAGGTACTGCCAAGGCCGGGGAGCTGCGAAGTGAGGATCGCCTGCAGGTCTGTCTCGTCAGTGATTGGGGGAATACTGTTACTGTCCGTGGCCTGCGCACCTTGCTGTTCGTAGGGGCCATGCCCGTTTGTCAGGTAACGTTCAAGGGCAGCAGCATCCAGAGGTTTTACATAGTCTGTATTGGTTTCCAGGTGTTCCGTCTGTCCATAAAAGGCAGCCGCACAGGCCTGATCGACATCAAGGCCCAGTCCCATGGCCAGCAGCAGCCCTGAAGCCCCCGCAAAGTTATGTTGCAGACTGACGGCAGAAAGGATCTTGCCAATGGTTTGTGAGGGGCGCTGATCCGGGGTCAGGGGCAGGGATTTGATATCTCCATTTGTTGCTACAAAGTGTTGCCCCTGGGGCCCGTTGGCGTTACCGCCTCCGGTGAATACTCCGTTGCCGTAGGTAACCCCTACGCGGGGAGTCCAGGATTCCCCATAGGTATAGGTTATGCCTCGTTTGCTAAAGCCCATGGCAGCTAGTGCTGCATCCACTTTAGCAAAATCTACATTCCCTCTACTGTCTCTTGCAGTTTTAATAGCATCATCAACCCTGTCGCCACGATCTCTTGCGTAGAGGGCTCCTCGCATATCCAACCCTAAGCGTGATCTGTCAGCTACACTGATCACTACTTTTCCGCCATACTCGGAGGTGTATTTAATCTCCGGGTCTTTTCCTGCTTCCATACGCAGGGATGGTAAGGTCCCGTCAATGGCTACCCGGCCTCCCAGTTCTTTGTATTTCTGGATTATGGCAATGAGGGGCGAAGCTGCTGCCTGTACGCTGTCCTTCATGTCCGAATCACCATGGACATCCATGATTACGTTGCCGTTTTCATCGAGGGCGAAATCGGCTGTGGCTGAGGGAGGGTCGTCTCCCCCTGCTACAAGATTGACGATCTGGATTACGGCAGCTACTGCCCAGCCATATATGGGAATACAGAGTGCAGCAGTTGTTAACGCAGTAACAGCAGCACCTCTTACATCGCCCATAGCTAGCTGGGTACCTATGGCAATAATAGATATTATGGGGATGTTGCTGGCAATGGCATTAGTGCTGCCCACAATTGCATTGTAGACACCAATGGCATTGTTGACGGTACTGGCAGTGGTGTAGGCAATATTCAGGGCATCACCCGATTCCAGTACATCATCAAAGGAGGCTATATTAGCGGCAAGGCCAATGGCTGAAGCTACACCTCCAAGCGCTTCGCCACCAATATTGATATCACTGGAGTATTGATCAATTCCATTTAGAAGTGAAGAAGCAGAACTGGCAATTCCCCAACCATCACCGTCTTCAATAGCCTCAGCTAAAGCAAGACCGGAGGAGGCGATAGTAAGTGCGGTGGCTCCTGACCCAGCTCCTTCAACGTCAAAAAAACCGCCGCCGTTTGCATCCA
>JGI11705J14877_10000546_pt1 | contig 23429 bp, 25 predicted proteins | sample Etolaghawater15m_FD_14877 | JGI IMG/M metagenome (IMG submission 14877)
TCAACTTGATGTCCCGTAAAGTCATAGTCTTGGTAAAGAGCACCCGTGCCAGCGATCTGTTTGATACGTAATAATTTATCACGTGCTGTGTCAAGTGTAAGATCTAAGTAGTGGCAACGTGATTGAACTGCTTCTAAGTGATCCTGTAATTTCTTGCTCTTAACATTTTCAAACTTGACGTTAGTGATAAAGATCGCTGAACCCTCAAAGTTGAATGTGTCAGGAACGCCCTCGTTACGTAGTTTGTAACTGTCTGTGTTCCAACATATCTTACGAGTCTTTTTTGAATCAAGTGCGGCCTTTAAGATATTCAGTGATAGTTCATCTTGTAATACACTATCACAATCGTCAAAAACTAGGACGTTGTCCTTTTCCTTGTAGTTGAACAGTTTGCAGTATAGACCAATCGCTGACATAGCACCTTTAACAACATCATATGGTTTAGGTCTTGAACTAAGTTCTGTATATACACCTGCTTTTTCTAACTGGCGTTCAACACCATATGATTTACCAACACCTGGAGGGCCTACTACGATCATAGCTCTTACGTCACCATTGATACAGGCCTTGGTCATATCATCTAAGATATCGAAACGTTTACCGATACGTTCCATTATCTGTTCGTCTGTTTCTTTTTTAAATTTGATTGTTTTTGCTACCATAATACCCCCGTTATCTAAGTTAACAGTAATATTATAGCAAAAATAGATTTATTGGTCAACCAAAATATCATCTAACACTGCCATTCTAACCTTGTCATACAGTGTTTCTGATACGTCGTCTGTGAGTGCTATGCCCTTTTCTGCCAGTTGCTTTTCCAAGTAACCCACAGTGTCTATGGCAATATCATCTATATCTTCGTATAAGTGAGGATTAATGTTTTCTAATTTCCAAGTCATAGTAATATTATATGATCTTTTGATTTTTTGGTCAACAAAAAACCCGCCTTGGGCGGGTTAGTTAGATTTCTCTAAAATATTTTACGCAACCTTAACAGTTTTCTCAGTGTCCATTGTCCAAGTATATGTCAACGCATCGCCGTCTGCTAAGATAAAAATATTACCTTCGCCCATTGTGTCTGCGTCCCAGCTCGGCCAGGGCGATCCATTAATTTGTGGGTTAGTTAATGTTTCTGTAGCATACTTATAATCATTAGACCAATCAGTAAATTTATTAGCATTTGCTATTGCAGTATTTTGCTCTGCTGTTGGACTTGTAAGTGTGCCGCCAGTTAAGGCATTGTATAATGTTGTGCCTAAGTTTGCTTCGCCAATTGCCGCCACTGCTGTTTGTTCGTCTGCTGTAAGGTTTGCTGTATCTGCGATAGAATCTGCATAATTAACACTAATTCTATAATCGGTTCCGCCATTTGTTACAGTCCTGCCCCAACATAATTCGCCACCTGACACAGTAACTGACACTGATAAGTTTGTTACCGCTTCATCTAAATCAAATGATAGCAACTGTGTGCCACCTGCTGGTGCTCCATCTCGCGGAGTGTTTGATGTTGTAACATTACCGCTGAATACCTGTGATCCGTTTACTGATACTGTTGCAGATACGCTACCGCTTGGTGCGTATGCTTGTCCGTAAACTTTAAAAGTTCTGTTTGCCATTGTGAGAAATCTCCTTAAATCCTACTTTTATTTATCATTTAACGCCAATGCTTTTTTACATCATCGTCAGTTATTTCGTGTGGTTTAGGTAATCCGTGGAAGATAACTATGCTTAAATTCTCAAATATCTTACTGCGATCCTTGCCTTTGTTTGGATATGTCCTATATACAGGATCTATGCCGCCGTCCATGACTTGCCAACGGAAACTTTTAATGTATTCCCAATTTAGAAATCCTTTGTCTTCTTGTGGCACTTCAACGTTAACATAATCCTGATCACCCATATACATGTTCATTATTGAGTGTGGATCACGTTTAAATTTCTTCCATATTCCAGAATACTTTCCTGTGTTAAACACCATGACACTCGAGTTAAACAACCAACTACGTGATTTGCGCCACAAGTATTTAAAATCTCTGACGGCCCAGAATTTATCTTCACTTAATGATAACATCCAATCTAAATTTGCCGTTATGATAACATCTAGATCAAAGTAAAATATTCTACCATTGTATTCTTTGGCATTAAACAACTGTGTCTTATACCACCATGATTTCTTAGGACCTTTAACGCCTAGGTCTCTCAATTCGTGTTTGATCATGTGTTTAGGAACTTCTCTGGCGGCTTCTGTCCATACATGGAAATGTATTGGATAGGAGAAATGACGTTGTAGACTGTTGTATAATTTCTCAACATATTCCCACTTGTAGTAGTCACCGTGTATCACGCAACCACAGTGGATACCATTCTGCTCATAATACTGCCTTGTTGTCTTGTTCAAACCCATTGTTCCAATCTATCCAGCCATAGGCCTCTCTGTATCTCATCCACTAGATATTCCGTATGACATATCTCAGTTAGCCATTGATCCGTGGCACGGTTCTTCATCTTTCTTATCTTATTGATGTTGTTACTTATAGCGTGTGCTAGACTTAACTCACTAGTTATAACCGGTGTGCCTTGTATAGCGGCCTGTATTCCGGGTCCACTTGAATAATTTACCACACAGTAGTAACGACTATCAAAATTGTAGTCATCATAGGTTCCTGTGATCTTCCTAGGTATCTCACTGGGTATCTGTAGAGGACTGCGTGGGTGACTTCTTATAATGATATCTCTGTCTGTTTGATCTTGTATGATCTTAACCTGCTCCTGGATCCACTGTTCCTGTGATGCCAGGTGTTGTAGTTGTAGGCTCTTGTGATGCTGTGCCGCGATTAATATCTTGCCATTGTTGCCCTGTTGCTGTTCCAACTTGATGCCTAGTTTCTTTGGTCTATCCCAGTCTAGGTTCTCAGTGTGTCCGTAGTGTCCCTCTGTGGTGATGTTATTGACAGCGATCTTCCAAGTCGTATTTCTCTTTAGGGCACCTGCTTCTAATATGATCACGGGCTTACCCTGCCTACGGTATTCCTCATATATGGCCTTGTTGGGTAGCATACGGCCGTTCCACAAGCATGACCATATCATTGCCACGTCAGCATCCAGCCTACCCTGTTTTATCTGATACTTGCTACGTGCTGAATCCAAGAATGCCTCTAGGACAGGTTTAGAGTTTCTCGCGGTCGAGTTAGGAAAATATGCCAGCGTTTTCATTGGTTATAAATATATGCTATTATAATAATTTATCCGAATCAATGAAGCACACCTTAATAACTACATTTCATCAGGCAGGTATGGAACAATACGGCCAAAGGATGATAGACACCTTTGAACAGTATTGGCCAGATGAAGTTGATCTAGTTGTGTATACTGAAAACTGTCAACCAACAAAAACAAAGAACAATGTTCGCTTTGTCGACACACTGGCAGTCAATCCCAACCTAGTAGAGTTCTTAGCGAGACACAAGAACAATCCATTGGCACACGGCCAGGCAGGACCTCCAGAAGTATATCAACCCAACAAGCAGTTCCGTTGGGATGCCGTTCGTTTCTGTTGGAAACCTTTCGCTGAAAAACACGCGGCCAACAATATAGACACTGATTGGTTAACTTGGTGTGATGCTGATACACTTACTCATACTCCAATTGACGTGGAGTTCTTTAGACAGGCATACCCCGGCAATGAATATATGTTGACCTATCTAGGTAGGGGTGATCGTTATCATCCTGAATGTGGCTGGAAGGGCTACAACATGCGACATCCAAACACCAAGATGTTCATCAATGAGTTCGTGGCACAGTATGAACAGGACAAGATATTTGATCTTAAAGAATGGCACGACAGTTATGTTTGGGGCGAATTGTTAAAGCGGTATCGTGAGGACAACAAGGTATACAATCTAAATCCCAAACCTGATCTCAAAGGATTCGCAGGACATCCCTTCATTAATTCAGTAATAGGTAGGTATATGGACCACGTAAAGGGAAAACGCAAGGAAGACGGCCACAGCACAGCGAGAGACATACAGACACACGAAGATCATCCCTATTGGAACACAGTTAGGAGTAAAAGATAATGTATCAAAAACACGGTTGGTATTTTCCTGATTATGACACACACTTCGCTGAGATGCTGGACAAGAACATAGCCAAGGGCAATCAGCCAGTATATCAGGAACCTGTTCGCAAGAAGTCATTTGAATTTGTCAAAGACAAGGGTGTTGCCCTGGACATAGGTGCCAACGTTGGACTGTGGGCATTGGACATGTCGCAAGAGTTCCGTAAGGTCATTGCCTATGAGCCCGTGGCAGACTTCCGTGAATGTCTTAAAATGAATGTGCCCAATGACAACATCATGATAGAGTCCTGTGCCCTGGGCAACGAGAACACTTTCATCGACATGATCATCACGGAAGAGAACACGGGGCACAGCCACGTCAATCCTGAGACAAAGGGACAAGGCAAGATACCAATGTATCGCTTGGATGACTTGGCACTGCGTCAAGTCGACTACATCAAGATAGACTGTGAGGGCTATGAATATAATATCCTACAGGGTGCTGAACTGACCATAAAAGAATTCAAACCCGTCATCGTCATAGAACAGAAGTTCCACAAGGATGTGGGCATCAAGGATGAGGGACAGGCCTATGATCTGTTAATGAGTTGGGGTATGCGAGAACTTGCCCGTGTCCGTAATGATGTTATTTTAGGCTTTTAGATAACTTTCAAAGTGCTTATACACTAACCCCTGTCTCAGTTCCTCGTCACTCCAATGGCAAGCCGCAAGATCCCATAACCATTGTTCCCTATCTGGTAATCTTGGTGCAGTATCAATATTCGATAGATCAGTGTTAGCAACCTTGTATGTAACAGCATCCTCATCAGAGACATATACCGGAATACCTTTCAATATGGCCGCAACTGAACTTGATGAATTATAGAACACTGCGGCCCAGGCTCCCTCTAGATCAGCATCAAGTGTGCTACCTTTGACTGACTCGTATACGTTAGGAAATCCTTTAACCTTGGCTATGGTTTCCTTCATTGGTCGTTTGGGGTGTGGTCTTACCAGTATTGGCCTGTTGCTCACTGCTCTGATCTTCTTGACTGTCATTATCAACCAACGTTCTAAATCCTCGCCTTTCATATTCCATCCGCCATCTCTCTGTAGACAAATTAATATATGATTGCCATCCTGTCTCCAAGGTAACATATTAGGTATGCGTAGATCATGCCTTATCTGATTCCATTTATTAGGAGAACTGTTCTTGTTTGCATATTCATGTTGATTGTAGAATACACCATCTAAACTATAGCGAACATACATCGATTTAGGATCAGCAAACTTAAAGCATGACCCATCTATAGGCATGACATGATTGCCAGTTCGCTGTTGCCTCATGATGACATTGTTGCGTAGGTGTATGTGTGGTCCTTTGAAAGTCTGTCCTACCCAGCCGATCATTACTGCCAGTTTACAGTCAACAACCTGTTGTTCTGTTTGATCTAACACACGCAGACCTAAACGCTTACAGCCTTCAGAGAACGCCCTCATGATCTGAACCTTGCGATCATGATCTGCTATACGAGGTAAACTAGAGAAATATACTACGACATCATACATGATATTTCTCCAATATATCAACAGCAGTTCCGTCCATAAGCTCATCATACTCAAATTGACTGTAGCTCAATTGACATAACCAATTGCCTATATCACCACGATAAAGATCGTTTACATCACTGAGTTTATTCCTGCTAACTGATTCAGTGATGTGTTTGCCCAGGGTGATCACAGGAACTCCTGCCCATATTGCCTCAGTGCCTGCATTTGAATTATAATGAACCACGCAGTATACAGATTCGTCTTCCAGCAAATCAAGATATAGATTGCCTCGAGTCTTGCGTGTGCCTTGTTTTTCTCTCCACACTATTTCCTTATCTGTGTGTTTTGCCAGTTCCTCTTTGACCTCTTTGCGCCATGCTGTTATTCTTATTCCATAGAGTTGACAAATATATTTGCTAGGTTCAACAACTAATATCTTGTCGCCACCCGTCCTCCATGGTTGCGGAAAACTATCAAACTTAACCAGTCTGTCTGCCGGAAATGTGTTGCTGTTACTTCCGTGATGCAGATCATTCCTCGTGATCCTATGGAAACGCTTGTTGCCACCATGTATGAAATTGTTATATCCTGAGTCAACAAACCAGAAAGGTTTGTGACTTCTCATTCTGTGTTCAATGATATCCTCATTGTGTAGAATGTTACGTATGAACACGTCATTAGCATCCTCATACTCCCTAGGAAATTCATATTCAGCGTTGGGTAATAGTTGTCGGCCCAACGTCTTAGAAAATCCTGGTTTCCTGCCCTTGTCGATAATCTTGTATAGGGTTCTACGTCCTGCATCTTTGTTACCTTTTCCTATCTGTTTATCCAATACAGGCACCTGATCTTCAATGACATGGCTCAACTGTTGGAAGTTTGTTTTTAGATATTTGATCCATTCAACCCAAGCTGATAGATCCTTGCTTACACATTTATATGCCCTGTTCCAAAGTTCTCCTGGAGTAGTATCAATTTCTCTATTCTCAGAATAGTAGTCTCGATATAGTTTTCCTACCTTGTTCCAAACTTTTGGGCCATTTTGATAGTGCCTGCGAAAAGCATGCCAAGTAAGATGATATGCTACCTCATCGTGTCCTATTATGATCTTATCAACCATTCAGTATTCTCCACGCAGTGCCGTCGATCATTTCCTGATGGGTGAACTGGCTGTATGCTAAGTGTCTTAACCACGCTTCACGTTCTTCTTCTGTGGGTATCTTAATGTTTTCAACATCACTTAACTTGTGTGTTGCTAGATGTGTAGCCGCATTGGGTCCCAGTGTGATCACGGGCTTACCTTCTATCAATGCTTCAACAGCCGCCACCGAATTGTAGGTCACCAGACAATGGCAATCATCTGCTAGATCTTCCTGTATGGTGTCGTGATATAATCTATCCTTTCGACTACGCTTCTCACGTATTGATATTGGCCTGTTTGTGTGATTTTTAAGCTCATTTACAGTCTGTTCTATCCAAGTGGGCTGGTCAATGTCCCAAAGCGTAAAACTCTTTGGACTAGGCGGTGCTACAATGATCCTAGAGCCCCTTGTAAAGGGTTTTGTTTGTATGTTAGCCGTCTTTAACCTATCGTCAGGACGATCTATGATAGGTCTCGTGTCGTGTGTTGCGTTCCTTATTATGCGGAAGAATCTCTTCTGAGGATAGTTACCAAAGTAACCATTGTCAATGTAGTAGTAATTGTTGCCCTGTTGTTCTGCGTGTTTAACCGCACGGATCATACCAGCACCCCATAGCACGAAGTCATTGGGTTTGTCTTTTGCTTCTTGCCAACTGGTTATCTGGCCGTTACAGCCTCGGGCAAAGTTATTGATGAAACTAGCCATGTTATCCTTGGCAGGTTTATCTTTGAACTTACGCTGGATACAGAGTATGTCAGTGTTTGTCATCTAGTAGGTCAATCCGTTGTTGGCAGTATTCAGTGAACAGTCTCTCCTGATGCCAATCGTTGGCCATACCAGTGTCAGCGAACTCGTGGAAACAAGGTGTGCCTAGAGTATAGTGAACAAGTTTGGCATCAGGATTGTCATCATATTCTTCTGCTAACCAGTTCCACTCTTTAGGTAGTTCTGCCACACGATCATCTGAGGTCCAGGCAAATCTATGTAAGTGAGCACCTGTTGCTTCTTGTATGTATTCTGGTGTTAGTTTCCTACAGGGAAAATTACTACAGTTAAACACCATAACGCTGGACCAATTCTTACGTGGATAGTCTTCGTTTTTACTACCTAGATACTTTACAGGCATCTTAGTTTTATAATCGTGTTTAACCACAGCAACATCAAACGCCGAAAGTTCACTAGCATAATTCCAAAGCTCTGCTATGTCTCCCTTAACAATCATATCCCCGTCGATGAATATAGCACGACCCTGAAAGCCCATCATATAAGGAACTAGAAATCTAGAATATATAAAATGATTGGATCCATCAGTGTGTGTTTCCTTGTATCCACTCAGTAGATTAAGTGCCAGAGGGTGTATGCTTACAGGTTGACTAGCGTGTCTTATGATTGAGTTAACACAGGTATGGAACGCTATTGCTTCTCTAGGGTCATAACCGATGAATACTGGTATAGTGTCTTGTTTAGCCATACCAATATTTATCTACGTAGTTAATTAGTGATTGAAAAATGCCTCGAGGTGACCACCTAACCAACTAAGTTCTAGATCTTGCTGGCGCAGATGGCCCCATTTGTTTATTGATCGTTCTGCTGATTTAGGTAGTAGACCTTTGTCTATCAATTCATACCAAGTTGTGGTTCTCGGATCCATTGGTTTGACATCACTTTTATACACTGCTAGTCTTATCCAAGGATCATTAACCTTTTTATAAAAGTATCCATCCTTGCAGTCCCATCCAGATACTGCTAACATATGAATTAGGTTTACTAAAGTGTAATGGTTGTAGGTAAAGTTGTCCTGTGTAAAGTCTTGTTGGTTATGTTTGATGTTTGTCGTCTGTGGAACTTGTATCACTAACATGGCATTTGGATTTGCTAGTTCCCACCAATGTGATAATGCCTTAACAGGATTTAGTGCATATTGAAAACTATCATGGCTCCATATAACATCAAATTGTTCTGACTTTAATCCTGTGTCCTCAAAGTCTGCCCGATGAAATTTAATATTTTTGTGTTCAACATCGACAGTATCTTTAATGTCAACAATAGTTGATTTAATGTCAAGAGGTTCAGGCTTTGGCTTGTCTTCTCTAACAGTTCTGGTTGACCACCATAAACTGTCTAGACCAACACCACCGCCCATGTCTGCTACTGTTTGTATGCTTTCCATAAAGTCATCAAACTCGTAGAGTGTGTTTAGCACCAAGGCCGAATGGTTATGGCTATCTTGTGCTGATGGAAACGGCATTATAGTTGTATGTCTTCCATGCCTGCGGCACGTAATCTAACAATGTGTCCTAGCATGAAGTTCTTTGACTCAAAGGCTTTTAGTATGCCCAGCCATTGATTTCTTAGTAAGGCAACATCATTGATCAATGTTTCGTATTCGATAACTTCATCTTCACCATCAACATACTTTTCTGCATCACGACTTGTTAATGCACGTTGATATGCTTCTAGATATTTTTGAAAGTGCTTACGTCTAATCTTACGTAATTGAATGTTAAGGAAGTTAAGCACTGCTTCTATTTCCTGTAACTGGTTAAACCTGTGTTCTGTTAGTCCTGGTAAGTCAGCAAGATTTTTCTCAACGTATCCATACACTGATACTTCTTTCTTGGCCGCTTCCAACTCATTACGAAAGTGCATGATACAATCAGGCAAGTTTGCAATATTGTCAACTACTTTGTTATACCACATTATTTTCTTCCATAATATTTACTAACCAAGGAAAAGAGTTTTTCCAATTTGTTTCTCTTCTTCTATCCATCTCATTTAAAAATAATAACATCTTTTTAAGTTCTTGTCTATCAGTTTGGTGTTTTGCAACTAAAGCAAACATTCCCTTAACTGTAATTAGAGCTTGTTTGTCATTTAATTTGGATAATATCTTTTTTTCTATTTCTTTGATATTATCATGCCCTAAAATTTTTAGTTCTAAGAAACTGTGTGTTCCGTGTGGATTGGATACAAACTGTGCTATCTCTCTCTGATGTTTTTGACGTTGTAAATCTATGTAGTCAATCAGATCAGGCATGGACATTACTGTAAGAGATGTCATCACTTGATGGATGCTAAGTTTGCACCAATCTTGTTTAGCAAAATATTCAAAATTTTCTTTCCATGTTGACAGATCTAAATTAGATCTTACATACTCTTGTTCTGGTCCCCAACAATCAACACTAGCCAATAGCTCAAATCTACCTACACGTTTCTCAGCAACTAGTTTTTTTATTTTTTCACAGTTTTGATTAATCTTCTTCTGAGGTATTGCTAGATTTGATATTATTTCAAATTCTAACCTTTTGTTTGTTCTTTCTAGCATGAAATCCAATAGTTGATCTAATTCTTTCTGAAAAAATGGCTCTCCTCCCACTATTTCTAATCTTCTAAGTTTTTCATAATTTTGATCCAACCAATTCCAAAACTTTTGCATCAATCCTGAGTTATCTTCAGGTATTTCCTCTAATACATTTTTTATCTGCACGCCGTCTTTATTAAAAGATCCAAATTTACGATTTTCAGTATATATCTGACTACTGAATTGATCTCCACAATATAGGCATTTTAGATTGCATACATTATTAAATCCAATGGTTAGCACAGTTGGTATTACAGACAAGGATGTTGGATCAGTGTATAATTCCTCTGGTATCTGATCTAAGAGCTTGTTATGAAACTGCCTATAACTTTCACCCCCCGCATCTTCAATCTCCCAACAGAGTTCGCATCCTCGTCCTGGACGTTTGCCGTCAACCATTTGTTGTCTCTCATTGAGATATATAGGAAGGTTATGGAAGTTATCAAACTCTTCTTCTGTAAAACTAACAGGTTCAACCTTGCAACAATTGGACGTTTTTCCTACTTGTAGATTTAGAGCGTTGTGAGACCATTTTGCCTGACAGGCTGAATCTGATTTAATAGGGAAATACTTTTCTCCCATAACTAATAGTCCTCATCATCCTCTTCGTCATCTAACTCATCGCCCCACTCATCTAAGCCTTCATCCTCATCACTATCTTCTATTAGGTCAAGATCTGATAAAACATGTTTGATATCTGGATCTGTTATAAAATCACTTTCGCTGATCTCTTCACTGCTATATCCAAGATTGTCTATTAGACAATTAACCACATCGGCCGCGGCATCACTGGGGTATTTCACCTGATCCTTTAACGTTGACCACACCTCAAATGCTGTATTAAGTTCTGACATTTTTTATTTTTTCCTCTGAAAATCGTTTTATTACCTTAGTCATTTCTTCTAAGTGAATTGGAACTCGCCCTGGACGCTGATAGTTTAAGTTTATTAAAGTTTTTTGAAACTCTATATATCTAGAAAATCTCTCTTTGATATCAAGTTCAGGATTTGATTTAATATCATATGTTAAATTATTATATTCATCTCTGTCATGGCCTGTTATTCCGAGTTCATCCACCATATCATATAGTGGTGTGTTTTTTAATAAAATTAGTGGTAAACTTTCACTAACATCAACTACGGTTCCGTCTATATGATACTTCTGATACTTTTTAATCATGTTTATTGTATCTTCAAAGTCTTTTCTAGTTTCTGTTGGATATGCAACTAGCATCAAAAGATTATTCATGATACCATATTTACTACACATTTCCATATGATAGTCTATGTCTTCGTTAGAAAATTTCTTTCCCATGTGTTCTCTAACCTTATCACTCCCTGACTCTATCCCAGTATCTAATTCGATAACTCCACTATCTCTCATTAGTCTATAATGTTCTTCTTTGTGAAACTGCTTAGGTCTAACGATATATTGTCCGTTTATTTTTAGCCCCGGCATTCCGTTATGTTTTTGTCTAATCTTAATTATATGTTCCATCATGTCATGAAACATTTTTAAACTACCATTGATAAGACTGTCAGTGAAGAAATAAGAAAGACTGCCTGTTTCTAAATAATGCTTTTCTATCTCTTCTGCTATGCTTTTACCATTGCGAAATCGAAACTTTTTCCAATAATGTCCAACATCACAAAAGGTGCATCTTCTAACACATCCTCTACTTCCTGTCAGTGATATTCCTGTTCCTTGTTCTAAACGTTGATACTCTCTAAGAGTAAATTTACTATAACTAGGAATAGGTGTTTGATCTAAATCTTCTACCTGTATTGCCCAACTATCTGTTTTTACATCTTTACTGTTTATTCCTAAGGCAGTATTGCCTTTAAGAAACTCGTCTAATACTTGATCTCCTTCGCCTAGCACATAGTAGTCTATTAGTCCTTCATTGGCCCTGTGCCTTGCCCAGGATTGTCCGTCTGTTTGTGGCACAGCAATACCACTTCCACCTACAATAATAGTTGCTTGTATGTTATAATGCTTCAATCTCTTTAGGAACTGTTCAGCCCATACATTCTGATGGTAGGTTAATACTGTAAGCATTATAAGATCAGCACCACTATTTTTTATGTCAACACATACCGGATCAATCACAGTGTTAATAAGGTTGATAGCATCAGCATCTGTCAATGGATAAAACGGAGTTACTTCTGCTAGTCTAGCATATTGATCTTCAGTTAGTATTTCCAATGCTTTTAAATTAAGATCACAAATGTCATGATCTAAATCGTGTTTGTCACAAACTCCACTAAGAAACGCTAGTCCTGGTGGTGGTCTATCTAGATAGACCTGTGCAGATGCTACACAGTATGCTTTCTTAAATATTAAGGGAGTTGATGTCATTCTCAAACTTATCTAATAATCTTAAATAATTTTCTTTTTTCTTTTCTGACCAAAGATCATAGTGATCACCGTATTTTTCCTCAGTTAATCGATGTTTTTCTTTAAGTATCCAATCAATAATAGGTGTTGAGAAATTCCATAACCACTGCTTATTGTTTTCGCCCCAGGTAAGACAACTAGGTTGCTGGCCGTATGTTCCTGAGTATTTAAAATTATCCGGAAGTTTTACATTATCAACGAATATATTTTCTAAAGTAACTAATTGGTCTTGTATTATCTGTTGATCGTTAACCACTGTGCTACTTTGAGATTTACCATATATCTCTATAGCAAGAGTATGGTTGCCATCTAATAGATCAATTGGAATACTAACACATTCATGACTTGAGGAAAACTTATATTCTTGATAAATGTCATCATCAATTGACATTCTTATCTTTGGCCAACCATTGCACTTGGTTGCCTTAAACTCAAATCCTAATTCATTCACTCTTGTGTATCTTCTACTATATCGTCGGTTGCTGTCATTTCTGCTTCAACTGCGATGTCTTCCATAGCTTCTACGTCAGATTTACTTATCTCTTCCTCACTATTTTGATTGGCGTATGCTACCATTAGTTTGTCCAGGCAACCATCCTCATTTGATTCCCATGCTTTACGGAACATCTTGATAGCATCCTTGTCATCTGCCTTGCCATAGCGTAGTCTGTTGCCATCTTTTTCTAACAAGCCAGCTTTCTCGGCTAGATCAACAAGTCCTGAATATGGATTCATGCCTGTCTCATAAGGAATCTTGACCTGCACTGACTCAAATGGTTTGGCATATCTAGTCTTCATGATCTTACAGCCAGCTCTGATACCCTTGACCTCTGATATCTTGTTACCGTCCTCGTCCTCTTTCAATTTCATTTTCTTCATAGCAACAACAATTGATGACGCATAGATAAAGCCTTGACCACCTGATATCTTATCATCTGGATCAAACATGTCCTGTGATGCGTAGGTATGGTTAGTTGCTACAAGCCCGACGTTGGCTGAACCAAACATGTTAACACAGTTACGGACCAGTGCCGTCAGTGCCTTAGGCTTACGACCCATGTCGCCTTTCATGTCGCCTTTTTGGAACTGGTCAACATCTGTAGGAGTTAGCAACATACCAAGTGAGTCAATAACGAATAGAACCTTAGGACGATCATCCTCTGGCATTGCCTTATATTCATTCATGAAATCATTGACTGTCTTTGCTACATCATCAATCATGGCCATGTTGAGTTTAAGCAATTTTTCTTCTGAAGTATCTACACCTAGTGCATGTAACCAAGCTTCATCTAGTGCGTTTTCTGAGTCAATCAATACAACAAACACCCCTTGTTCCTGTGCGTGTTTAACGATGTTACCAGAACAAATATATGATTTACCTGCACCACTCTCTCCTGCAAACACAGTTACTTTGCCTAGTGGAATGCCTTTGTTAAAGTCTCCTGATATCAAATAGTTTAAGGCATAGTTGCCTGTTGATACCCAGTCTGTTGGATCGTTAAACCCTATTGATAATCCAGCAATACTTTTAGTAATGCTCTTTCTAAATTTGCTTACGTCAAATGGTTTGGCCATGCTCTTCTCCTAGTTCTATGTCAAAGTAGTCTCTGTAACTTATATTGCGTAGTTCATCTTGTTTCGTTACAAAGTCTACCAATTCGTTAGTGTTATTATACTGTGATGCTACCAAACTTGCAAGTTGTTTGAGCAACAATATGTCCGATTTCTCAAAATTCTCTCTTGCCTGTTTAGTAAATTCGTTCTCGTAGCGTATGCTCATCTGTTCAGGATATTCTAATACTCCGTAACTAAATCCTATTCCTACTTGATCTGCATACCTTAACATATTTTCTAGATCATTGATAGTAAACACATTTAAGGTGCTCCAAAAACCTAATTCTAAATTATTATATTGGTCTGCTAAGTGTTTATACTCTCTTACTACCCGATCCCATTTTTTCCATTCTACTGGATATCGAGCATACTCATGAACCTGTTTAGTTCCATCAAAGCTCAATGTTATGATTACTTTTATCTTTTGTTTAAGTAGTTCTTCTAAGTTATCAATGACTTTTGTTCCATTGGTATTAATTCTAACTATTTTAACATTAGGTGGTAGGTTCTCTAATAATTTCTTATAGTTTTTACTATAACTTGGTTCGCCACCGTTGATGTCTAATTCTATTATTCTGTCTTTAGGTAGTTGATCAAACGCTGAAACATTTTCTAATTTAATTACGTTCTTTTTTAGACTGCCTATAGTAGTTGATAGTCCTTCCCAACAAAACTGGCATGCTGAGTTGCATACGTTGTCTAAGACGCCACCTATGACTAGGTAATCTTTGTTAAATGACTTCAATAACTTACCTCTGCGTATCGCATCTATCCGGATGCTAGTGCCATTGGCTAATTCAGTTGTTTGGCATCTAACACATTCTTCAGGACATTCTTCTGTTTGCTTTAACTTTGTTGTCCACTCACTGGATTCCATTTCTTCATAGGTATTGAAACGAGGTGCATTGACCATGTGACCACAGCGACTAACTGTGCCGTCCTCGTTTAGTCTAGCAAAATGTTTATATCTAGGGCAATACATTTGCTACGCTCATTCCTTTGAACACTGTAGAGTATGCCATTGCGTCATCTTCTCTTAATTTTGTTAATATTTCTCTAGGGGTCCAGCCCTGACCACTCATTTCTGCCCACAGTATATAATCCAATCTCAGAGCTAGTTCCAACCATTCGTTGTATGGTGCTTCTAAGTCTGACTTTTTAGGTCGATGTCTGCTAGGTGCATAGTGGACCAACATCTCTAAGCGATGGATGTGTATCTTTGCATCCGGATCCATATACCTCATTAGATTTAACAGCCAATTGAGCTGTGGTAGATAGTGTCTATCTAACGTAAATCCTTTTTGTCCAAGCAGGAATACTGTTTGATAATCTAATTCAAAATTATTATGTAAAAATGTTTGAAACCCACTGCGATATCTTTCTTTTGGATTACGTAGGAAAACATCTATGTCTGACAGTTTCTTAATCTGCTCGTTGATTACACTTTTATATCCTTCACTGTCTTTTCTCTGATGTATAGCAGAACTTCCATTCTTAAAGATAGGATATATGTATTTGTCGTGGTCGTCAAAATATATAACTTCTACCTTGCTAGGATATAGTATATCATCTAATCTTGTAAACATTCATATACCTCTGGAAATATTGTTTTACTATCTAATCCTCTACGCTGATCCATTTCATTTAAATTTTTAAATGTTGATGCTAACTCTTTAGTGAATGGAAGCCTAGCATGTCTCATCATATTCTTGTAACTTTCTTCTAATAGATACCCAGGATTTTGATCTAGTCTAGACTGTAGTGCTATATTAATGTTGTCTAACTCATCATCGGGTAAATTTCTAACATCTAACCAGTTTGGTCCAAGTATAGGTCCTATAACAAAACTATTGTTATGATATCCTCGATCTTTAAGAAAATCTACACAGTCAAATATTGATCTATAGTTTAATACAAACCATAACATGTTAAAAGATATCTTGTGATCTAAAGTTGTTATTCTATCTAGGTTTTCTAAAAAGTCAGTCCAACAACCACCATAACGTATATATTCAAATTCTTTGTCTAGTGTTTCAACACTTACTGTCCAATGCACATTACGAAACTCACATATTTTATCAAACACAGGAGTTCCTGTCTTACTTAAATTTGAATTCACTCTTATGTTAACATCAGGATTACGTTCTTGTAATATTTCAAGCAACTCTAAATTCTCTTTCATTAGTAAGGGCTCGCCACCTGCAAGGTAAACATGTTTGAGTTTATGTGCATTGTCAAACACAAATTGTTTAAGTTCTTCTACACGTTCTTGCGATGGTTCTGCTACTTTAATTTTTAATTCTTTAGCCCATTTACTTGAATAGTCAGGTCCACAGTATACACAACCAAAGTTACAACTATTTGACCATCGTATGTCTATCTTACGTAGATCAAATGTATCTATGTTGTCATACGTATTCAATGGAACGTCTTTTAATTCTTTAAGATAAAATACACGATCACTGATAATATCAAAACTATTTTTACCTTGCTCTAAATCATAACACACTGAACAACCTTGTCCTGATAGACCGACGAGCATGTTCTGTTTGGTCACTGTGTTTTCTGCTAGTATGTCGTGTATGCTTTGGTCTTTAAGATTACCAATGGGGCGTTGACTGCGGATACAATTCAATACATCTCCATTTGAATTATACATGAATCCTGTCCATGGTATAGGACAAAACATTTTATTTTTTAAGTAGGTCTTACTGTCCATTGATAAGCCCTACTATTAATTTAACATATTCATTAACATCCTGAGCGTCAGGCGATGAATCAGGCTGTGTTGCTATTGCTCCAGGTCTAATAATCTCTAACTTAGGTAGTTCTGATCTTAGACTTAATAGATTGTTTGCTTGTTCTAATGTTTTCTTTTGTATTAGATATTCGTCCCAGTCTTCTCTAGGCGGAACATCCATAGTGACCATCTCTGTGCTTATGTTAAAGATCTTTTTATCTTGTCCCCGCCATAAACGCCAGACAGCAAACAGTAAATCAGTTTGAGCAAAATGCGACTGTGCATTGTTAATGAATATGTCACAGGGGTCAATTAATTTTGATATCTTTGGGATATTATGTATGTTATGGCCGTAACGTTTACTAAGACCAATAACTTCGTGTCCTTGTTGTTCTAATAGACTAGCCAAAGCACGTCCTATACCCGCTGAGTGTCCTGTGATAGCAATCTTCATAATGGTAGTTATCAAGGCAGTGTTGCCACTGCCCGATAATCTAATATATTAAGACTTTTGTCTGTTACGGATCATAGCAAGAATGTCTTCTGCCTTAGATCCACCTGCTGGTGCCGGTTCTGCCGGAGCAGGAGCCGCTTCAGCAACTGGTGCTGGTGCAGGTTCTGGAGTAGGTTGTGGTGCAGGCTCTGCTGTCGCTGTCGGAGCAGGTGCTGTTTCTTGCACTGGTGGTGCTACTGTGGCATCACTTGTTCCTGATGTTGCTGGTGCCATCATACCTGCTGGTCTGTAGTATGCACCCCAACGATCTGGATCATATGGTCTACCATCCACTGATGCTTCAAACATCTCTTTCATGACCTTGAGCTCTTGCTCACTTGGCTTCTTAGGTAGGAACTCGCTCAGTGTATGAAGTCCGTGTGACTCAATGGCCGCTTGTTCTGCTTCTGTCAATGCAGTTTCCTTACGTGCCCATGTTGAAGTAGTATAGTCAGCATAGCCACCTTTTGATGTCTTGACAATACGGAAGTCTAAACCTCTGTTGTAATCTGTCGGTAGTTCTTCCATCTCTGGATCCATTAATGCTGTTTTGATGATGTTAAAGATCTGAGGACTCATAATGAATCTACGGATTGGATTAGCAGGAGTTGTATCATCTGCTAATGGATTTTCTCTAACGAAACCTTGGAATACATATGAACGCTTCTTCCAATACTTACGACCCATTTCTTCCAATGATGAGTCTTTGAACCATGTTCTAACTTCTGCTAGGATAGGACATGACTCGCCCCACATCTCCACGCAAGGAACTTGGACCAATTGTTGTTTGTTATCCATTTCACCTTTGATACCATTGAACGGTAAACGTATCATGTTACGCTCTTGCCAAAAGAATGAGTTGTTTGGATCTGCGTCTGGTAAGAATCTAATTGACGCCTGTGAACCTTCTGAGATGTTCCAGTGCGGATAAATTGCGTTGTCACCGCCACTTGTTGAACGATTGTTGCTTTGGTTGTTTTCCGCCGCTTGTAGTTTAGCTCTGATATCTGCTAATGATGCCATAATATTTCTCCTTTATGTGCCATAATAATTTGCCTTAATGTGTGTATTATCATACAACGTTAACATTATATGATACTTTATTTAGTATTACAACGATTATATTGGTGTATTTCACCATTTCAGCCACAAAAAAAGCATATAGATAACTATATGCTGATTTTGCCAACCTGTCAAGTATTACATACCTGCCAAATGCTTGATTCTGTCCAATTCTGACTCTTTGACTTGGTAAACTTTACCATCTACCTCAAACTCTTTCTTGTTTTGTGCTTTTGCCTGTGCCAGTGCTTGTGTAAACTCATTGCCTTCTTCAACGTCATCTTCCATGATGCCGGCCGCTCTCAAGAAACGTTCTCTGTCAAAACGAGGGTTTTGTTTTGAGAACATGTCAGCATGGTGATGTGCTAGATCCTTTTTCTTTTGTGGATCATCAACTGACTTCAATAGGTCTGCCACCATTTGGAAGTCCTTGCGAGTAGGTCCTTCTGACACTGTGTCTTCGGCCGCCAAGTCGCCTGCAACTGATTTCATTTTTTTAATGTATGCTGGTTGATCTGGATCCATTCTTAAGTCCTTGTTCTTAACTTCTTGCCAATCTGACTTCTTGCTTTGATACTTTTTCTCAAACTCTTCGTCTGATAGTTCTTCCATGTCCAAAGCCAGGCCTTTCATTTTACCTTCGTTTACTGACTCAGTATATAGGTTATTGCCAAATTTAATAAGTTTTCTTAGAGGGTCTGTTGAGTTTGAATACCAGTCTTGAAAGTCTTCCGCTTTTTTCCAATGAATAACACCGCTAACCTTTCGTTTTGCTCCATCGGTCCAGGTCGCCCAAAGATTTTCAAAGGCTGATTCTCCCCTTTTATACAAACTTTTTGGATCTAAGCTACCAAACTCCGAAGCAAAAACAAGTTCATTGCCTTTTCTTAGTAAAATAGCATCATTGCCATCCTGATATCTAGTCCAACTAAGAACTTTAATTGATCCCTTATAATCTTGTATAAGTTGTTGAAGCTCAGGATCATTTGTTTTTGCTTTTAGGGTCACTGGGCCATAACTAAATGGTTTATCCTCTTTTGGAGCAGTTATATCAACACCAATCCTGATATGTTTGTTGGCTAATGAAGGGTTATCCTTATACCATTGAACAAAATCATCTTTGCTTGTCCAATGATAGTATCCTTGTCCTGGAGCGATTTTTGCTTCTTTTGTAAATTCGTCCCAAGCACAGGTAGGACCACATTCCCACCAACCATAATAGTCCATATTAGCCAAATCGGTGCCTAAAGCAAATTCTTGGCCTTTTCTTAGTAAAATAGCGTCAGTCTGACCATAGTTTGTGTTGATCCAACTAGCAACTTTAATGCCACTGTCGTCTTCTTTTCGGAGTTGATAAATCCTGTCATCAAATTCTTTAACAATTTCTTTATTAACAGTGTCTTCCATAGCAGGAACATCAACGTCACGCTCTTGCCATTGTTCGTCAGCATCTTCTTGAGCGGCTTGTAATGCGTCTTGATGATCACTACCACCTGGTCTTACCATGTCAGTGCACCATTCGTCTGTTAGTTTGTTGTTACCATCGCCACGGCACCAACCTGTCAGTGATGCTGGATCTACCACCGGACGACCATCAATCACTTTAGCAACATAACGGACACCACCATAACCTGGTTCGCCATCATCGCCTGCGTATTCCCAATTCATTTCGCCTTCAAATTCTTTAGGATCAAAGCCTTCGCCTAGATCTAACTGAGTGGTTTCGTCAGCCCATTGTTCAAATTCGTTAATTTCTTTCATTACAGAGTCCCTCGCCTCTAATTTGTTTAATACTGGAATCGCTTGTTCAATTCTAGTGTCTAGTAGTGTCTGTGTGAACATCTCTCTGATCTTGTCAGTGGTTTCACTATGCTCTTGTTCTTGTTGAGGACTAAATGCGTCTAGTTCCTCTCTATATCCACGACGGCTGATCATTTTCTTGACTTTCTTTTTCAAGTTAGCCAAGTGTCTGATACCTGTTTCAACCATTAGATCAGCACCTGCGTCTGTCCACTCCTTACCACGAGCTGAACGTAAGAACTGTTCTAATACCTTGATGTCATCAACCATCTCTGAAATGTAAGCACCAAACTCATCATAAGGTAAACCACCCTCTGAACAGTGTCTTGCCATGGCACGACCTGCGTATAACTTAGTGAAAGGTAACTTGAATCTCTCTCCCTCTGCTGTCTCAACATAAAGTTTTGCCACGTTTCTATAACGGGCATCACCTTGTTCCTCGTCGATTGGCTTAGAATGAACGATCTTAAGTTTTGCTTCTTTGGTTGGTTTCGTGTATGATGTGTTCTTGTAACCGTAGTATTTGCCTTCTGTAACTGCGGCCATAGTCTTCATTGCGTGTTTTAGTTTGTTCATATGTTTGAGTTCAAACTGTAACATATTTCTACGACTAAAGTGTCTCAATTGATACAGGAAGTCATACCAAGTTGTTTTATGATCTTTATCCATTGAACGACCCAGTCTGTCACCGTAGAACACTTCCAACACACCCTCAGGAGTGATAGTGATAACTACTGTGCCATAGTTAGTGTCGTCCATCTTGTAGTCAAATGAGAATAGGTCTGCGTCTTTGGCATCACCTGTTTCTTTACCTTTTGAATCTCGTGTAGTTACATCAAAGTTTTTGACTGCTAATAGGTCAAATAAGTTCTGTCTAATTTGGTCTGTGGATATCATACGAGTATTTATCTAAAACATTATAAAGGGCATTGGCTCTACATCTACGTCTGTGTGATCAGTCATATTCTCGCCAAGGTCTTTGTGATACTGCTGTATCTGTTGCATCATACGAACTACCAACACTGTGGCCATGACTAGATCATCGTGTTCGCCGGGTTTGGCCGCATAACTGGTGCCTGATGCTACAAAGTTCTTGAGCTCACTGATTAGAGGTTGTGATTTGATCTGTAGTCTACCTGTTTCAATTAAAGTTTTTAATTTTGAGCAGGCCGCAATCTTTGACTTGTTTGTTGTGTTAAAGCCTTTACGGAATCTTCTGCCTTGTCCTGCTTTCTTATCTTCACTTAAGAACAAACCCTGTATGTTTTCCTCGCCAAAGTCTGCTATTGATATTAAGGCCGCTTCACCTATGGTGTTGTTCTCAACTGAAAAGTAGATGTTGTTTTGATCCACACCTTTGTCTCTTAAATGTTTGATAATGTCTGAGAACACACGCACCTGTTCAGGTATTGTAGTCTTATTGTGTTTCCATTCTGCTATCTGTGTCATTGATGTGGCATCAAATATTTCCATGGCCGAGTAGTCACCGCCTGTTCCTAGACTAGGATCCCATCCTACTGTGTAGATATGGTCTGCTACTATTTCATTATACCAACGAACCTGTCCTGTCTTGTTCACGGGTTCGATGCCTTTCATATCCAAGAGGTGTATTGGTGCTATCAGTGTCTCATCGTTGATGATAAATTCACAATCCATTTCACGACGGAAACGTTCATCACCTAGTTTGCCACGTTCTTCTTCTGCCCACTTCTCATCTCTGTCTGGATGTTCTTTCCAGTATGATCTGTATGCCTTGAATCCGTTAACACCTACTTCTGTTTGATTGCCGTTGGCATCTTCACACTTATTAGCACCCTTCCATAACAAGGCAAACTGATCCTCGTCTGAGTTAGGTGTCGATGTGATAATGGCCTTACCACCTGTTGCCAGTGTAGGTGATATTGAAGTCCAGAACTCACGGGCAATGGTAGGCCTCACAAAAGCAAACTCGTCACAGTATAGCATTGATATAGACATACCTCGACCAGTGTTTTCAGTTGTCGTCTGTGCTACAATTCGACTGCCGTTGTCAAACTCCAGTGATCCCTTGTTGTAACTGACAGCACCTGCACGGATATGATCTGGACATGCTTCGTAAGCATAACGGACACGTTGCATGATCTCTTGGGCGCCTGCGTATTTGTGTGCGGCCACCAACACTGTTGAGTCTGGAACAAACATGGCGAACCATAAGAGGTAACCCGCGGCTGATGTTGACTTACCCGTCTGCCTGGGCATCATTGATATTGAGTAACGATAGTTGTGATATGTATCTATTAGACGTTCTTGATATTCGTATGGATCATATTTGATGCCACCACGAGTTGGGTGCTGGATATGGAAAAAGTTTTCCATGAAATATCTCGCACCCATTTTGGGATCAGCACATTTCTTAAATTCCTCTACTTGTTCTGCCGTATAGGTAACTTTAGCGTGTGCTTTTTTAATTAATACACCGTCTAATGATTTTGCCGCCATTACTTGTCTCTAGGCATTGGATTCTCACCTGTTAAGTGAGGTTGTGAAAACCACAACTGAAACCACTCTTTATCACCTGGTCTAATATTATGTTTACGTTGATAGGCCGCCTTTTCAGATGCCGTGTGAGATATGTTCTCACCCATGTCAGGTGTGTCCTTAACGCCTGCTAGTCTTTTTAAGTCTTTGATGTCCATACACTTATTTAACTGCGAGTGTGGCCTTTTTCTTTGCTAGTATACAGTTATATGTGTCCTGTGTCGTTTTACCTGTATCATTGTGTGTAATAGGTATCTGTGCGTTGCGATACCATTCTATTTCAAAACCTGCTCTAGTAACTAAACTCTGTAGCATGATCTCATTCATTATACTATAATGATTATCCCAATTTTCATACATTCGAGCATTATGTGGTGCTGGGCATTCAACATATAGTTGTCCACCTTTCTTAAGTAGTCTATTATATTCGATTAATGCTATCATTGGAAACGGTGAATGTTCTAGTGCATGTCTACAGTATATAAAATCATACTTGTCGTCATCGTCTTTGACAAAGTTAATGTCACCTTTGATGACTTTGTGTTTCTTTTCTTTTAGTGCTTTGAGATCACCCTCGGTCCAACTAACTCCTGTGACATCTTTATAGCCTAAGTCTTTCATCTGATCAAGGAAGTATCCTACACCTGATCCAATATCTAAAATCTTTGCTGTCTTTTTTAGTTTTAAAGGTTTAA